>ERZ825384.1382-NODE-1382-length-28631-cov-6.062850_pt1 | contig 28631 bp, 24 predicted proteins | sample MGYA00519931_ERZ825384 | MGnify/ENA primary metagenome ERZ825384 (study PRJEB31778, sample SAMEA3449200) | human gut metagenome | biome: human gut; feature: human-associated habitat; material: faeces | place: United Kingdom | collected 2010/2012 ...
GGAAGGAACCCCCTTTTCGCGCCAGAGAAAGGGGGTTCCTTCCCCCAACAAACAATAAAACTCCCAACGCCTCAGCGCCGGGCCAGGAGCTTCAGGCGGCGCATGGTCAAATGGCAGATAGCCACGGCCAGGGCGTCCGTGGTGTCCAGGGCCCAGCCCTCGCCACGCACGTTGAGCAGACGCCGCACCATGAAGGCCACCTGTTCCTTTTCCGCGCGGCCGGTGCCCACCACGGATTTTTTGACCAGCGTGGGCTCATAATCGCTCACCGGTACCCTGTGCGCGGCGCAGGCGGCCACGGCCACACCGCGGGCCTGGCCCAGCTTGAGGGCGCTGGCCGCGTTCTTGGCCGTGAAGACCTGCTCGATGGCGGCCTCCTGCGGCCGGTAACGGCCCACCACGTCCGCCAGCTGCCGGTAGATGACGGCCAGTCGCTGGGAAAATTCCTTTTCACCGCTGGAGGTGGTGCGGATGATGCCGCAATCCACCAGGCGCAGCACACCGGACTGTTCCGCGATGATGCCCCAGCCCGTACGCTGGGAGCCGGGGTCGACCCCCAGGACCACAAGAGGAGTGTCTGCCATAGCTCTCCATAGAAAAAAAGCCCGGCACTCAGGGAATGCCGGGTAAAAAACGGACATCTGCCGCCCGGAGGGGCGGGAACGTACCGGACTAGTCCATATCCATGTCTTCGGGGAAGTCGGCGTTGGCGTAGACGTTCTGCACGTCGTCGTTGTCGTCCAGGGCTTCCATGAGACGGATGACCTTCTGGGCGGCTTCGGCGTCCACGGCCACCAGGTTCTGGGGCACCATGGCCAGTTCGGCGGACTGCATGGTCACACCGGCGGATTCCAGAGCGTCGCGCACGGCCGCGAAGTCGGCCATGGCGGTCTGGAGGGTCCAGACATCTTCATCGTCGATAACGTCGTCGGCGCCGGCTTCCATGGCCACTTCCATCATCTGGTCTTCGGTGTAGGCGGCCTTGTCCACGGTGATGACGCCCTTGCGGTCGAACATCCAGCTCACGCTGCCGTCGGTGCCCAGGCTGCCGCCGTGCTTGGTGAACAGGTGACGCACTTCGGCCACGGTACGGTTCTTGTTGTCGGTGGCCACTTCCACCATGATGGCGATACCGGCGGGACCGTAACCTTCGTAGAAGCATTCGGTCAGATCGCCGCCCGCATCTTCACCGGTACCCTTGCGGATGGCGGCTTCGATCTTGTCCTTGGGCAGGTTCACGGCCTTGGCAGCGGCAATGGCGGCACGCAGACGAGGGTTGCCCGCCGGATCGCCACCGTTCTTGGCAGCGATGATGATTTCCTTGGCGGCCTTGGTGAAAACCTTGCCGCGCTTGGCGTCCTGACGGCCCTTGCGGTGCTGGATATTGGCCCATTTGCTGTGCCCAGACATAAAACCTCCCAAAACTCGGAGAATGTAAAAGGTGAAAAAAGACAGACGGCCTTGCGGCGCGTCCGTTCCCTGCCCAGGATACCGGGACATCCCGGCGGCGGGAGCACGCTTCCGGCCTCTCCGGGCGCGCACGCGGGTGCAGCGGCCCGGACAGCGGAGGATGGGACGCCCCTAAAGGACGCCGGGCTCCTGTCCGATGTCGGCGGCTCCGTCCGTGCCCGCATCCTGTGCGGCAGGACGCGCCTCGGCCTTGAACCCCATGCCCACGAAGAAGGTCTCCTTGCTCTCGGCTCGGGAGCTCTTGGGCTTGAAGGATTTGACGGCCTTGAAGGCGCGACGCATGGGCTGGAGCATCTCCTGGATGTCCGGCCCCATGAAAATCTTGACGATGAAGCTGCCGCCGGGTTTGAGGTGCAGGCGCGCCACTTCCAGGGCCTCGCAGGCCAGCTCGAGCGAACGGGCCTGGTCCGTGAACTTGGTCCCGGTGGTACGGGGCGCCATGTCGCTCATGACCACGTCGAACGGCCCCATCTCGCGCAGGCGGGCTTCAAAGGCATCGGAACGGTTGAACACGTCCTCCTGCATGAAGGTGACCTGCGGCGGAAAGGCGGTCTCCGTGGTCTGGATGTCGCAGCCCAGCACGAGCCCGCGCTGGCCCACCTTTTCGGCAGCACCCAGCGACCACGAGCCCGGAGCCGCGCCCAGATCCAGAACGCGCATCCCCTGGCGGAAGAGCTTGAACTTCGCGTCCAGTTCCTTGAGCTTGTACACGGAACGGGCCGGATAATTCTCGCGCTTGGCCTTGAGAAAATAATGATCTCGATATTCCTTCATAGTGACACCAGCGGGCTTCTATAGCGTTTTTTTTCGCGGTAGCCAAGCCCCACAGGGGCGGCCCGGCCGATTTTTTTCAGGGATGGCGGAAGGAGAGGACCCGGGGATGCCACGGTCTTTGTCCGGCGTGGCGTGAGGGTTGCCGGCCGGAAGACACGGCCCGGGGATGCCCCTGTATCCTGGCGGGCAGGGCGTTGGTATACCAGCCTGCTTCGGAGCAACCCTGCTTTCCCGCAGGCATTCCGGGAAAGCTGGAGCTCGCCTGCCTGCATACCAAGGAGAAAACGCTCTGGAAACAACCGGAGCGAGCGGCGGACATGACGACCTCCCCACCCTGGCGGTCACTGGTGCAGGTATGTCATCCTGCTTGCCGGAGCCGGATTCGTAGCTGACCGGCCCTTGCATGCCCCGGATATCAGGCCACTCTCTCCTGACCGACGGGCGGCCTGTGCACAAAAAAGACTTGACCGCGGCAGATGAATGGCATACATACCTCGCTACGCCGCGTTGTGGCGTCCATGTGGGGAAGTAGCTCAGCTGGGAGAGCATCGCCTTCGCAAGGCGGGGGTCGGGAGTTCAAGTCTCCTCTTCTCCACCACAAGGAAGACTAGGGGTTACGGTGATGAGCTGTGACCCCTTTTCTGTTATCATTGTATATGTTATTTGATGGCAATGGCCCAGCTAGCCACTTCATACTACGATTTTTTAACGGGCAGATACGAATTTCATGAAGAAAGCACTCATCACCGGTATCACTGGTCAGGACGGCGCCTATCTGGCGGAATTCCTTCTGAACAAGGGCTATGAAGTCCACGGCATCAAGCGCCGCTCTTCCCTGTTCAATACGGATCGTATCGACCACCTTTATCAGGGACCGCACCAGAAAGGCCGCAAGTTCGTTCTGCACTACGGGGATCTTTCTGACGCTGGCAACCTGATCCGCATCATGCAAGAAGTGCAGCCGGACGAAGTCTACAACCTGGCAGCCCAGAGCCATGTGCAGGTCTCCTTCGAGTCTCCCGAGTACACCGCCAATGTGGATGCGCTGGGGACCCTGCGTCTTCTGGAAGCCATCCGCATGCTGGGCCTGGAAAAAAAGACCCGCTTCTATCAGGCCTCCACTTCGGAGCTGTTCGGCAAGGTGCAGGAGATCCCGCAGACGGAGAAGACGCCTTTCTACCCCCGTTCGCCCTATGCCTGCGCTAAGCTCTATTCCTACTGGATCACGGTCAATTACCGTGAAGCCTACGGTATGTATGCCTGCAACGGCATCCTCTTCAACCACGAATCCCCGGTACGCGGCGAGACCTTCGTGACCCGTAAGATCACCCGTGCTCTGGCGCGCATCCTGCTGGGCCTGTCCTCCTGCCTCTATCTGGGCAACATGAACGCCAAGCGTGACTGGGGCCATGCCCGCGACTATGTGGAAATGCAGTGGCTCATGCTGCAGCAGGAACAGCCCGATGATTTCGTCATCGCCACGGGCCGTCAGTTCTCTGTGCGGGATTTCGTCAATGCCGCAGCGGCCGAACTGGGCCTGAGTCTTGCATGGCAGGGAGAAGGCCTGGAAGAGACCGCCACCGTGGTGGCTGTTGACGCGGACAAGGCCGCGCTGGCCGCCCGGGGCAAGGCACTGACGATCCGTGTCAAGGAAGGGGACACCATCGTACGTGTGGATCCGCGCTATTTCCGTCCTACCGAAGTGGAGACCCTGCTGGGCGATCCGGCCAAAGCTCAGGCCAAGCTGGGCTGGGCTCCGCGTACCACCTTTGAGGAGATGGTACAGGAAATGGCCCGCCATGATCTAGAGCTAGCTCTGCGTGATGCTGTGGTGGAGGACGCCGGTTTTACCAGCTTCAAACACGAGGAATAGCGCGCCACGCCGCGTCATATATTTTCAGGGGCGGCATGCGACAGTATGGCCGCCCCGCGCCGTATCGAGGACATCATGTTGCAGAAAGACGGTAAATTTTTTGTCGCCGGGCACCGTGGTCTGGTGGGCAGTGCCATCTGCCGGGCTCTGCGCCGCGCGGGGTATGAAAATCTGTGCGTTCGCAGCCATGCAGAACTTGATCTTACTGAGCAGCAGGCCGTACGCGACTTTTTTGCGGCTGAAAAACCGGACTACGTCATTCTGGCTGCTGCCAAGGTGGGTGGTATCCACGCCAATGCCACCTATCCTGCCCAGTTCATCTATGAGAATCTCCAGATCCAGAACAACGTCATCCATAGTGCCTGGCAGAACAGCGTAAAAAAATTCCTCTTTTTGGGGTCGTCCTGCATCTATCCCAAGCTCTGCCCGCAGCCCATCAAAGAGGAGTACTTGCTCACCGGAGCCCTGGAGCCCACCAATGATGCCTATGCCCTGGCCAAGATCTCGGGCATCAAGATGTGCCAGGCCTATCGCAAGCAATACGGCTTTGACGCCATCAGCGCCATGCCCACGAATCTCTACGGCACAGGTGACAATTATCACCCGGAAAACAGCCATGTGATCCCGGCCATGATCCGCCGTTTCCATGAGGCCAAGACTCAAGGACTTTCCCAGGTGAGCATCTGGGGCACGGGCACCCCCCTGCGGGAATTCCTGCATGCTGATGACATGGCCGATGCCTGTGTCTTCCTTCTGGAAAACTATTCTGATTTTGAGCATGTGAACGTGGGCAGCCAGCAGGAGATGACCATCATGGACATCGCCCGCCTGGTGGCACGTGTGGTGGGTTATGAAGGTCAGATCCTCACCGATCCTTCCAAGCCTGATGGCACGCCGCGTAAGCTCATGGATTCCAGCCGTCTGTTCGCCATGGGCTGGCAGCCACGCATCGGATTAGAGGAAGGCCTGAGAGCGGCGTACGCGGATTTCTGTACTCACTATCTGTAAAAAGAGAGCACTATGCTGAAAGCCCAGCTCGTAGAGGCCTTTCAACGTATATATCACGTCTTGCCCGCAACGCTGCAGCACAGCTTCTGGATCGTCATGGCCCTGACTGTCGTTGTGGCCTTGGCAGAATTCGCTCTGGCTGGTGCAGTCTCCCTGTTGGGGGTTGTTTTGGCCTCCCCTCAAAGCATTGTGCACCACCCCTTCATGCAGCAGCTGGTGGACTGGTTGCCAGTGTTGCGTCCCGTACAGGATGACCCGCGTCTGCTGCTGGCCCTGCTGCTCTGCCTGCTGTGCGGCACCACCCTGCTCAAGACCGTGATGCTGGCCCTGCTTACCTGGCGCCAGAGCCGCTACAGTCAGCTGGTCAGCATGCATCTGGGTGTACGTCTGTTCCAGGGATATATGCGTGCCCCCTATCTTTGGCATACCCGCCAGAAAATCAGCGATCTGATGACTACGCTCAGCTGGCGTTCCAACGCCGGTATTTTTCTCTTCCAAAGTTTACAGACCATGTCACAACTGCTGGTAGTGGTAACTTTGCTCATAGCAGTCTGTTGCATGGCACCTTTAGCAGGATTCCTGGTGGTTAGTATCACTGGCGCAGCCGCGTTCGGTATATTTCGTTGCAGCCGCCGCTGGGTCCGTACACTCAGCCAGCAATGCGCTGATGCCCAACAGTCTGCCATGAAGTTCATTCATACAGGCCTTAACGGCATCCGGGATATTATCATCTGCCGGCAGCAAGAAAATTTTATCCACCGCTATATCGCTGCAGAAAAAATTTACATGCAAGGTCAGAGCGTACTTCCAGTTTTCCCCCCCCTACCATCATGGGTACTGGAATTCGTAGGAGTCAGCTTGCTGCTGGTTACCGTTCTATTGCTCCGTTGGCAGGATGCCAGTCTAGCCCGCGTAAGCGCTACTTTGGCCCTGCTGGCAGCCGTAGCCTGGCGCCTGCTACCTATTATGAACCGGGTAGTACAAGGCTTATTATACATGCAGCAGCAACTTCCTACCCTAGAGCCCGTCCTCTGCAAAATTCACGTAGTGGAATCGCTACCTCAAACAACAGTTGAGGAACGCCCTTGCCCGTTACAGAAAGAGATCCGCTTTGACCATGTCAGCTTCCGTTATCCAGGCACTGCCGAAGAGCATTCAGATGCCCTAAAAGACATCGGTCTGCGTATCTCCAAAGGCAGCATGATCGGTCTCATCGGCCCCTCAGGAGCGGGGAAAAGTACCATTGTAAGTTTGCTGATTGGTCTGTATTCCCCCAGCAGCGGTAGGATTCTGGTAGACGACCAAGAAATGGATGGCAGTCTGCGCGCCGGTTGGATGCACACTATCGGCTATGTGCCTCAAAATCCCTTCCTCCTCAATGGAAGTCTCGCTGAAAATATAGCTTTTAGCGCGTGGGGACAAGATATCGACCGACAGCGCGTACTAGCATGCTGTAATATGGCGGCTATAGATTTTTTGGATGACCTGGAAGAAGGAATTGACACCATTATAGGTGAGCGTGGGACCCGGCTTTCCGGTGGCCAGCTACAGCGTGTTTCCATTGCCAGAGCCCTTTATAACAATCCTCAACTCATTATATTTGATGAAGCGACTTCCGCTCTTGACGGAGCTACGGAACGAGCTATCCAGCAGACCATAGAAAGTCTACGCGAGAAAATAACTATAGTTATTATTGCTCACCGTCTTACAACTGTAGAGCGATGCGACAGACTCTACGTTATCGACAAGGGTACTATAAAATATAGTGGTGAAACAAATAAGATATTAAAACAATATATTCATAATAATTAATTTAACATATAGTTAACAATCTACAATCATTACCCACATCTACTTTCAAGGAAGCCTATCGAGATAGGTGATACGATTTTTCGTAGCTGGCCCGAAAATGGCCATGATCTATGGGCTCCTCTGCTTCATCTAATGACCAGAAAGGCCACACTCAGAACAAGCAGCAGTGATGGGAACAGCCGCCGGATGCGTCGGGCATAAAACTAGCGAAAAGAGGAGCTGGTCTTTTTCCAGCTGCGCAAAGGTTAATGCACAAATGAGGTAACCGGAGATGACGAAAAAGATGTCGACGCCCAGAAAGCCGCATCACCCCTAGGAAAAAATGAAACAGGACGCCCCCAGCTACCGCCAGCCCGCGCAAAGCATCAATATCTGCCCGGTAGCCCGGCTTGTTTACGATCTCGGGAGCCATCCGTGTCAGCAGCCCGTGCACAAACGCCACATCTTACCTTCTCCTGTGGGTTCACGCGGCATTCATGTCGCAAAATATCTGTCCTCCTCCGCCCGTATTATTCGGCGCAAACAGACCTGCTCTTCCCTCGTAGTGGTCGTCCTTGCCGAAATCAGCGCGCCAGAGGGTCTCAGCAATCAGGCGACTGTTCGCGCACCAGACGCTCACACAGTTCACGTACAGCCCCCTGACCGCCCCGAGCCTTTGTCACCCAGTGGGCCACCGCGAGTACAGCAGGGTGGGCATCTGCGGGAGCGACTGCAAATCCGGCTACGGACATGGCGGGCAGGTCGTTAATGTCATTACCCATAAAAAGGGTATGTGCCGGAGTTATCCCCTCCTCACGCAGGTAGTCTCGCAGAAAGGCAGCTTTGTCACGGCAGCCCTGTGCCACGGGGATACGCAATTTTGCCGCCCGTGCCGCCACTACAGGATTACACTCCGTGGAAAGAATGAGCATGCGCTGCCCCATTTTGCGCAACATATCGATACCCAAACCGTCTCCCCGATGACAGAAAACGGACTCCACTCCGTTTTGATCTGTCAGGACACGATTATCCGTAAACACACCGTCAAAATCGAAGACGAGCAACTCCACCGGGCGGGGGAGTTCCCGGGGATTCGCATATTCCTGCAATGAAGTCTGATCGCCGAAAATGATGGCTTCCAGACAGGCACATAGAGCATGATACATGGGCAGATGCAGCTCTTGTATCTGCGGTGTGGACGACGCTGGCGCACGCAGCTCCACATCCAGCAGAGAAGCCATTTCTCCACCATCACGCCCCGTCAGGCCCAGCGTCCGGCAGGACAGCAGCCGCGCTACCCGCAACGCCTGATTGACATTATGTGAATTGCCGGAGGTACTTATACCCCAGACCACATCCCCCGGTCGTGCCAGTGCATAGACTTGCTGGGCAAAGCCGAGCTGTCCATCTACGTCATTGGCAAAGGCTGTGGGCAGGGCCGCGCCGGAGACCAGCGGTATAGCCGCTATGCCGCCCTGCAGACGTGCCAGCTCCCCTGCCTGCTGCGGAAACAAAACCCGGGCCCGCTCACAAAAATCCCGTGGCACGGGGCGCTGCAGCAGAAAGGACTTCATGAGCTCACCAGCAATATGCTCGGCATCAGCTGCGCTTCCGCCGTTGCCGCACAGCAGAATCCTGCCACCGGCCGCAGCGCAGTCTGCCAGAATGCGTACCGCCCCCTCAAATGCTGCGGAGGCCCCCTGCCACTGCGGGTAACGAGAACACAATTCTTGCCAATAGCTGTCCATCAAGGCTCTCATATAGACATTCCTCTCTTGCGCCCTTTGAGCGGGAAGGACGCAGAGACGCCCCATAGGGGGCGTCTCGCTTAATACCGTGATCATTTTCACCAGGGCGCTGTTGCCCTCTCAGCATTTTCCGGAAGAAGTGCTAGAGGTCTTCGCCATTCAACGGGAAAAGCAGGTGCTGCTGTAATTCCTCACGCGACAGGAAGGGGTACATATCTTCCGACGGCAGAGAGATCATCCGCCCGTCTTCCAGCTTTCGTGACGAGATCTTCGGTTCAAAGCCCTGTTCTGGATCAAGCATAACTTCCACCAGCAACGGCCCTTGTGCCGCCAGCACGGCATCAAGCTGATCCTGCCAGGCTTCACCATGTATGCGTGCGTATGGCAGCCCAAAGGATGAGGCAAGTCCTTCAAAGGATGGAAAGCCTAGCCCGTTTTCCGGCCCGGTGCCGATCTGCTTACGGAAAAAGTTCCGCTGCGTCTGCCGAATGGACATGTAGCCGTTGTTATTGTAAATAAAAATAATTATCGGCAAATCATGATATCTAACAGTGGCCAGTTCCTGCATATTGAGCATGAAGCTGCCGTCCCCGTCCAGACAAATGATACGTCTGTCTGGAGCGGCACAGGCGGCGCCGATGGCGGCTGGTACGGCCATGCCCATGGGCCCGTTGCCGAAGTTAGCGATAAGGCGCTGCCCGGGACGCAGGCTGCCGGCCTGCTGTGCTGTTACGCCTGCGCTGGCATTGCCTGGCGTCACGATATCGCCGTCGCCGAGGCGATGAAAGAGTTCTTCTGCAAACCAGTAGGGATTGATGCGTCCCTGCGCATCCACAGTGTGCAGACGTTCCGGTACGGCCGGCAGCAGACGCACCCTCTCCTGACAGAAGGTCAGCCACTGCGCATCGACGTTTACTGCCTCCGCCACACAGGCGGCATCCAGCGCCTGTACGAAAGACAGCGTATCAGCCAGAACTGTTTCATCAGCGATATACTGAGGCCGCTGACACTCCGAGGCATCACACTCCACCACGATCTTGCGAGCATGCCGCCCCATGGCCTTCCAGTTGTAGGTCGTCATGGTCAGGTGCATGGTCACACCGAGAAAGACCAGCAAATCCGCATTCTGCACCGTGATATTGCCGGCACGTGTTCCCACATTACCTATACCTCCCGCGTAGAGAGGGTGGCCTTTCTGGATGATGTCCAGTGTACCTGCACAGAGCACCGGGCAATTCAAGCGCTCGGCCAGCGAACGGAACGCCTCTACCGCATGACTGACGCGCAGCCCCGGCCCAGCAACCAGTACCGGACGCCTGGCCGAAGCAATAGCCTGCGCCACAGAACGTGCCACACCAGACAGATCGGAAGGCGGGACTAACGGCAAGTGGAAAGAAGGCAGCGAGTCAGGATCAATGCGCATACCCTGCACATCCACGGGAATTTCCAGCCAGACGGGCCCGGGGCGCCCGCTGACGGCGATATGCCATGCTTTTTCCAGCTCATAGCGGATACGGGACGGATCCTGGATGCTTACCGCATATTTAGTCAGGGAACGGGCCATGGGAACAATTTGCGCCTCCTGCTCACCAGCTTGGCGCAACTGCCCCACCAGCCCATAGGCCGCGCAGGTAGTTTCTCGCTTGGACTGACCAGAAACGACTATCATGGGCAGCCCGTCCACATAGGCTCCAAAAACACCTGTCATAGCGTTGAGAGCGCCAGGCCCGGCAGTTACGACAACAAGTGCCGGTCGCCCTGTCACATGCGCATATCCCTCCGCCGCCAACGAACAGGCTTGCTCATGGTGACAGCAGATCGTGCGGATACGCTCTTCAGACGAGAGGGCGTCATTGAGATGCATGGCCATGCCGCCCGTGAAGAGAAAAGCCTGCGACACGCCCTTGCGGGCAAAGAAGTCGAAAAGGTAGCTTGCTATTGTTTTCACTTTTCTTACTATATGAGTTTGTAAAGACGTTTTTATACTCTTCAGCTGATAATGCTGACAAATCATCAACCTGGGTTGTATAAAATTCACATGAAGAGCAATGATGCCCCTCAGGGAAATTTTTACTTAAATGTGCTAATTGCAGTTTATGTAAATTTTCTCCATTCCAAATATCCTTTAATGAAGTTTCTCGTAAATTACCAAGAATAACTTCATGGAACGAATCTGCGTCACAAGGGCTAACATCAAGATTGGAATGGATAACTAGTCGATAGAATGGAAGAGGACATATAGGGCATCCTCCTTTCTCAGGTTTTATATGTATTGATGACTCGATATCAAAATATTCTGATGAGGAAAAATTATGTACTTTCTCAATAAAGCACTCATCTGCAACCCCATTAAAAAAATCTAAAAATTCCTTTTCTTCTTTTTTATCACCAGTTTCAAGCATTTTGACTGCAATTGATGCGGAAAACTGTCTAGCATTTCTTAATGAAATTAATTGAGAAATATTATCACGAATATTGTCGAGAGTTACTCGAGAATGTGAGCGCTTTTGATGAAGAGTTGTAGTACCGCCGTAAAGAGATATGCGAAAAAAATCAACGCCACTTTGCAAAAGTTTTAATGCCTTATCGGGCGTTAAAAGGCTGCCGTTGGTCGTAAGCTGTATTCTTTCTGCCAGCCTATTTTGGTGAAAAATTTTAATAATTTCTGGTAAATTTTGATTTAAAAGGGGTTCTCCCGTAGCATGGAAATTGATTGTCTTAACGCTACCAATCTCCTTTAACTGCGTTGCAATTTTTTCTGCATCACTAACTGAAAGAGTATAGTATCCACCACAAAGCGAACTATAATTTTCAGCAGAATGAAAACAGTAACTGCACCTATAATTACATTTATTACATGGATCTATATATAATGTTAAAGGAGATGGCAATGGAACATTTTCAACTAAGTTGATACGCTTTTGCATCCGAAGTTCTGAATAAAGCATAACTCGCTCACCTCACAACAATATCTTCAACAATAAACACAATTATACATCCAGGAATTCTAGAACGCGCTTCTTTAGATATTGCTAATGCAGTTGTTATACTTTCTGCAGTTATAGCTACATGCGTTATTTTATCTTTTACCGAGTCTAATTGTTCATTAGTCAATATTTTCTTCCCACAGAATAGGGTACTCGACTTCTTCTCATTCTTATCGAAGAGATATGTATTTTCAAAAATAATCTCGGAATCTACGGGAGAAGTATTCTGAAAAATTTGGTATAATTTTCTCCCACACCCCCAAAAAAGGACTTTTCCTCCATCAGTAACTATTTTTTTTATCGCATCGCTATAAGTACTAAAACGCTTATCTTCAAGCATCACATGTTTCTTAAAATATTCAAGAGATTGAAATGCCGTCTGTTTTTTTCTAGCTACACATTGCACAATTGGGAAATGTGTACTCGTATCTGTACGTATAAATTCAATTGCACAACCAGCTTTTTCCAAAAGATATAACAGCGTCTGATTTGAAAATATATTTATATGCTCAATATCAAGATTAGGAAAACAAGGTGATTTTTTTGTTGACACGAAGGCATCAAGAGATGGAACTTCTATAAATAATGCACCACCATCCTTTACAAACTTTAAATACTTTTCAATGAATTGTAATGGATACTGTATATGCTCTAATACATGACAGAGAACTAAAATATCAGCACATTGCGAGAAGTCATTTCATAATTCCTTGATGACTCTTCTGAGTAAAATCATGGAAAATGCCAAATGAACAAAGGCGGTAAAGTGTTGGTGGAACCTGTCCCAGCGTGCCATTGTCCGCTTGAACGTATTGAGCCAAGCAAAAAGTCGTTCGATTTTCCAACGGCGACGATAACGCCGCAAGGGGCGACCATCCTGCGTTGCTTTACGCTTTCGATTGCGCCGATGTGGTGCGATCATCTCAATCCCTTGGGCAGCAAGGGCGTTATCGAGCGGATCACTGTCATAGGCACGATCCCCAATAATTCTTCTGGGCTGTCCCACTGTGACAATTTTATCGAGGGTAGCTTGGACAAGGGTGACTTCATGAGGACCAGCAGAATCCGTGTGCAGGGCGAGTGGAAGACCAGAAGCGTCTGCAATAACCATGAGCTTCGTACCTTTCCCCCGCTTGGTCTTTCCCACTTTTGCGCCCCTTTTTTTGCCACCACGAACGTGCCGTCAATGAAGCATTCCGAGAGGTTTATGGCCCCACGCTCTTCAAGGTCACGGGCGAGAGCCTCAAGGATTTTTCGGAATACGCCCGTTTTGACCCACTTGCTGAATCGGCGATAGCAGGTTGATGAAGACGGGAATCTCTCCGGCAAGTCAGCCCAGGCGGCACCAGTGCGCAATACCCATAAGATGCCGTTCAGTACAGAGCGGTCATCATGGACAGGAGGCCTTCCCCGCACGGAAGAAGCCTCATTTGCAAGGAGAGGTTCCAAAATTGCCCATTGGTCATCTGTTAATCTTTGGTACTTGCTCATGAAATTCGATTACACGATTTTTATGACTTTTTCTGGAATTATGAAATGACTTCGAATAAAAACTACCTTCAAATTCATTCAAATCATTATAATACTCTATATTATCATAGTGTTCGAGTGCAAATTTCCGAGCCTGTTCTGACGGATCTATAACAATCCTTTTATCTGCCGAAACCATAGCGATAAAATCGCCATTCCCTCCACCGACTTCAAGGACTATTCCATGTTTGTCTTTGGCAAATACATCATCAAAAATGGCCAGTCTCTGCTTAAACAAATCCACTTGATTTTTATCAGTCAAATTATTGGGAGCGTGTTCCTTATAGTAAGAATTGTACTGTTCCTCTTTGAATGTATTTGTCTGAAATATAAATCCGCATTCTTCACAATGCCAATAGGACATCTGGATATCAAAGTCTTGCCCAGAACAGTAAAAAAAAGGATTTAACTGTGTTCTAGCGTAAATTTGCTTTACAGCTAATGAACCACATAACCTACAATTCATACTACACCCCAATTCTCACGCAGTTACATACGTATCGTAAGTATAAACTATTTCAAATGAGCACGCAGCTTTTCAGCCACAGTCTCTTCTTCAGGAATAATCCGTTTCACGCCATCGCCCATAGCCGCTTCCAGAATGCGTGTATAACGGCAAAGCTGAATCAACCCCGCGCCCTCAACACTGGCCGCCTGGTCCGATCCATACATGGCTCTGTCCAGGGTAATATGACGCTCCAAAGAAGTGGCACCCAACATAACAGCGCCCACAGAGACAGCCAGTCCGGTTTCATGGCCACTGTAGCCGACATTGCAGTGAAAAGTATTGCGCAAGGTTTCAATACAGCGCAAATTAGCGTTTTCCACCTTCATGGGATAGGTCCCCACACAGTGCATGAGCTCAAAGGGGCAGCCGGCCTCACGGAAAATGGCAACCGCACGCGCAATATCATCCATGGTCGACATGGCTGTGGAAATGAAGGTATGCTTTTTTCTCGAGGCAACATCCCGCAAAAAGGCCTCGCTTACGATCATAGCCGAGGCGACTTTCTGATATTTGCAGTCATACTGGTCAAGAAATTTTAGACTGTTGGCGTCCCAGGCCGAAGCAAACCATTCGATGTCCTTTTCTTTGCAATAGGCATCGATGATATCAAACTCGGCCTTGCCGAACTCAAGGCCCTGCTTCTGATCCCGCTGAGTCGTCCCCCACGGGCTTTCCCGGGGAGAGTCAAGGAACTCCTTAGTATAGACCAGATCAACATCTCGCTTTTGGAATTTGACGGCATCGCACCCGGCACCCTTTGCCATATCAATAAGTTTTTTGGCAATCTCGATATCGCCATTATGATTGATGCCGATCTCCGCAATAATAAAAACATGATTCATACCATCATCTCCAATTATAGAGCTTTACTGTCATATTTCAATGTTGAACAAGCCAATCCAGCGTTCTCCGCAAGCCTTCAGCAAGCGAAAGGCGCTCTTCCACCCCCAGCTTCGTCCGAATCCGGGACGTATCCGGCACATATATGGACGGAGCATTTCCAGGAACAGCCTTGCCCAGCACCTGGACCTCACTTTTTCCACCAGCGAGACGCGCAATCTGTTCGGCAAGCTCACGCAAGCTCACGCTTTCTGTGCTTCCCACATTGCAAGGCTCTCCATCAGGCCCGGCAACAAGCATGCCCAGCAGCCAGGCCGCCATATCACTACCATGAAGGAAGGAGCGTACCTGGGTCCCGTCTCCCCGAATGACGATATCACGCCCGGCAAGGGCATCAGCCAGAAAGCTGGCCAACGCATTGACTCCGTTCATGGACAGACAGGCACCACAGAAGCTAAAGCAACGGGCAATGGGGACCTCTATGCCGTACTGCTGTCCCAATGCTGCGGCGTACAGCTCAACAAAACGTTTGGTCTCGCCGTACAGAGAGGACTCTCGCAGTCGCTGTACCATGTCGGCGGACTCTTCCCGCAAGGGCACATGTTCCGCCAGGGCCCGCGTAGCATACACCCCCCCTGAAGAAAGAATCAGGACACGCCGGGCACCACATCGTGCGGCCACTTTAAAAATGGCTTCCGTCCCGCCACAGGCCGTCTGACAATGCCGCGCAGCCCAGGCAGACTCCTCATCATGGGGCAGGTTAGCGCCATGGATAATCAGATCATACGCCGCAGGCGTCACCATATCCAGTTTTATAATATCACTTTCTACAATCTGTACGGAGGAGTGTGTGGCAAGATGCGGCATGGCCTTCAGCAGCCGTGCCCGGGAACGGGTCACCAGTGACAGTTTGCACGCATAGCCATGCGCCTCATTGGCCCAGAGGAGCGTATCCACAAGCCAATGACCAATAAAGCCCGTGCAACCAGTCAAAAGGATATGCTTTTTTTCCAGCCGATTGCGAAACGGTTCCAGCCCGGTAAGAGCCGAGTCCCTGTCGACTGCGGGGAGAGCATACTTTGCGAGGGTAATCATTGCTTGCCTTTACGTACTTTTTTACCTATCGTCAACAGGCTGCAAAAAGGTGTAAAATAAATATTTTTTGGGCATTACCAAAGGATGAGACAATCAGAATGTCAAATAATCTTCAGGAAATAATCCATACATATCGGGGGCGTCGTGTGCTTGTGACCGGTGCCACCGGTTTCAAGGGAAGCTGGCTCTGCCTCTGGCTGCAGCATATGGGAGCCGATGTGCTCGGCATTGGCCTTGAGCCACCCAGCACCCCCTCCATGCACATGGCTCTGGAACTGGACAAACAGGTACCTACCCACCGGGTGGATATCAAGAACCAAGCCGACATCACGACCTGCATTCAGACCTTTCGACCGGAAATCATCCTGCACCTGGCAGCCCAGGCTCTGGTACGTCCCTCATATGCAGACCCTATCAACACACTGAACACCAATATCATGGGCACGGCCCACATTCTGGAGGCCGCCCGACAGTGCGACAGCATTCGCGCCGTGGTTATAGTGACCAGCGACAAGTGCTACCGCAACAATGAATGGGTATGGGGCTACCGGGAAAATGATCCCATGGGCGGCCATGATCCCTACAGCGCCAGTAAAGGCTGCGCCGAGCTGGTGACGGCCTCCTACATCAAATCCTTCTTTGCGCAGGAAACCTACGGTCGCACCCATCATGTGGCTGTGGCATCCGCCCGAGCGGGAAACGCCATCGGCGGTGGCGACTGGGGCAAAGATCGCCTCATCCCCGACTGTTTCCGCGCCCTGCATGAAGGCAAGCCTATCCACATCCGCTATCCCTCTGCCGTGCGCCCCTGGCAGCATGCGCTGGAGTGCCTGAGCGGCTATCTGCTGCTGGGCGCGCGTCTGTATGAGGAAGGCCCCCGCTACGGCTGCGGCTGGAATTTTGCCCCCATCGATATGGGAGACGTCTGGCCGGTGGAACGTGTGGTCAAGCGTATCTGCTCTCTTTGGGGAAGTGGCAGCTATGTCGTGGACAGCGGCGTGCAGCCGCATGAAGCTCACATGCTCTGTCTGGACTGCACCAAGGCCAATATCGAACTGGGCTGGCGACCCCGCTACAAGGTAGCGCAGGCGCTTGACGTCACCGTGGAATGGTACCGTCAATGGTCCGCCTGCCCTGATCCCGCCCATATGCGCGCGGTGACCATTCAGCAGATAGAAGAATATATCAACGCCAACAGTGAGACTGAATAATGTTTGTGCCCGGTGATATTGTGGCCTGTCCGCAGGGCGAAGGCTTCTCTGTTGTGGTCAGCGGAACCGCTGAGCGCCTGCATCTTGTTCGTATTCATAGCGGGGAGGCTGTGGCGCCCGACATCCTGCCGCTCACAGCAGACTCTCTTGTATCACGCAGAGATTGTGCTCAATCTCTGCCTGCGGGAGCTGCCATTCACACATGGGAAAGTTGTGTCCGGCCAGCATGCGACCTCCGCGCCACAGGCATGCGCCTGACTCGTTCTACCCTTGATGGGCTGCTGCGTACTCTGGGCAGGGATGTGGCCCGCACCCACTATGAAGCCATTCATGCGCCGCAGCCCTTCGTACCTGGGGAAAGTCCGGTGCCGGTCTCCGGCAAATGCTGGGGCCCTGAAGAAATGGAGCGTCTCTGCGACGCCTCTCTGGACTTTTGGCTGACATCAGGCCGCTTTGGCGATGCCTTTGAAAAAGCCTTTGCCCAGCGGCTTGGCCGCCGCCATGCCCTTGCTGTCAACTCCGGCTCCTCTGCCAATCTGCTGGCCATGGCCGCCCTTTGCTCTCCCCTGCTCAAGGAACGCCGCCTGCGCCCCGGTGACGAAGTTATTACTGTGGCCGCGGGCTTTCCCACGACAGTAGCGCCCTTGGTGCAGCTCGGCCTTGTACCTGTCTTTGTGGACGTCACCCCCCCCACATACAATGCTGTTGCCGAACAGATTGAAGCAGCCGTTTCCGAGCGTACGCGTGCCATCTTCATGGCCCATACCCTGGGCAATCCATTTGATTTGCGTACCGTGTGCCATGTAGCACAAAAATACGGACTGTGGCTTGTAGAGGACAGCTGCGACGCGTTGGGATCCAGCTATACGCTGGATGACAGTACGCGCCTCTGTGGCACGTTTGGAGATATAGCCACCTTTTCCTTCTATCCGGCGCACCACATTACAATGGGAGAAGGGGGGGCCGTTGCCTGTGATGACCCCCTGCTGCGCAAGATTCTGCTTTCGCTGAGGGACTGGGGCCGGGACTGCTGGTGTGCCCCTGGACGGGACGACAGCTGCAAACGACGTTTTCAGTGGAAGTTCCCGCTGCTGCCAGAGGGGTACGATCACAAATACGTCTATTCTCATCTGGGCTATAACCTCAAGATCACCGACATGCAGGCCGCCGTGGGACTGGAGCAGCTCAAACGCCTGGATGACTTTACCGCTGCGCGCAGACGCAATTTCGCCCTGCTCAGTGAAGAGCTGGCTACACTGGATGGCGGCCCGCTGCAACTGCCCCGGCCTACCCCCGGCAGCGATCCCTCCTGGTTCGGCTATCTGCTGACCCTCGATCCGCATTACAACCGGGAAGATCTGCTCCAGTACCTCAATGCCCACAAGATCGGCACTCGCCTGCTCTTTGCCGGCAATATGACGCGTCAACCCTGCTTTGAACAGGTCAGCTACCGTACGGCAGCGCCTCTGGAAGGAACAGATACCATTATGCGCCGAACCTTCTGGATCGGCCTCTTCCCCGGCCTGACCGAAGAGCATGTCCGTTATGCCGCGCAAACGCTGAAGCGTTATTTTTCCTGAGAGCTACGTCAATCTTGTCACACTGGAGCGCCGAGAAAAGGATCTTTCCAATGGAAAAACTTACGGTTGTCATTCCTGTTTATAAGGGTGGTGAATACTTTCGTGAATGTCTTGAAAGCTTTCTTCCCCACCTGGAATGCTTTGATACAATAGCCGCCAGTATCAATAAAAGCCCTTTACAGGAAACGGATATTGCAACCTTCAAAGAGTTTCAAAAAAAACTCCCTAAACATATTACTTCTTTTTACTTGAAACAGAAATTTTCTCTCGGAGCTCGCGGACATGCCGCTTTTATACGGTGGCAGCTTCGGAAAAAATCCTTGCAAGGTTTTCAGATGATCATGGCACATGATGATGTGCTCCTTGAAAATTTTTCTGCTGTTTATCGAAGTTTTCAGGATAAACTTCATGACAATAGCGTAATTAACCCTGCGCGTTCTTTTTTTGACAAGTCCTTTTCTCCAGAAAAAAAAATATATGACTACTATGGTGCAAGAAATTTTCCAGAAGGACTCCCTGTTGACGAATTTGTTTCGCAGGATTTTGACAGACATTACATAACAAATATGTCAGGTATAATATGTACAAAGCAGGCGCTTGACAGAGCAAATTCTATTACAAAGTACCTTATTTTTGGTTATCGTGGAGAGTATATCGTTCTTACCGCGCCCAATATTATAACTATCTATAGTACGCCAGAACCTGTTATCGGAATCCGCGTCCATCCGGGCCAGCAGGGGTCTGTTCAAAAAAACTTTGCTCGAAAATGGGATGAATTTGTCTATCTTGTTCACTTGTATCATCGAACAACAGATCCTGTGTTGCGGCAGAAAATACGTACCCGTTCCCGGCTATTTCGGATATGGTTTGAACCCCACAAGTGTGCTCTGCTTCTGCTCAAAAAAATCTACCGCAAGTTGGTCAAATGAGGGTCTGCCATGAAGGTTCGCTTTTTTAATTACTATCGTCACCTGGACAAGATGACTCCCCAAATAGGTGACACTCTCTATGGAAATTATCTTGCATACCCTGGTATGATGCTGGCGAAACGTATGGAAGATGAGGGCTTTTACAAGACATTTGACGACGATTTTGATATCGCCATTTTTACTGATCTTGATGAAGAGCTAATGCGTTTCGCCCTTTCCCTACCGCCGCATATTAAAAAAATTCTTCATCTTTGCGAATCTCCCATTTATACGCCTTATGGACACCATCCTCATATTCTATTTTCGAACATCTGGTCCAGTGTAGTGACCTATAATCGCGAGTTCGACTCCTCCAGACTGCAGCATTATGATATCCCCGTTACTGGTATCCAGTGCCCTCTGCCGTCTATCCCCTCCGTAAAGGACACTCTTCCTCGCGGAGTCTTTATTGGTAGTTTCAAAAATGACAGCCGTGGTTTTGGACTTCACAGAGACAACCTGATGCTGCAGCTTGCAGAAGCAGGAATCATCGATATCTATGGCCATGGTTGGCCAAATTCTTCCCACTACTGCGGTAAGACGGATGATAAAATCAAAACTCTCACCCAGTATCGCTATGTCATTTGTTCAGAAAATGCAAAATATAGCGGTTACGTAACGGAAAAAATCGGTGACAGCATTCTTGCTGAACGTCCCTGCCTCTATTTTGGAGATGCTCTGCATGCACATAAACGTTTTGGGGAGACATTTATTGAACTACCAGCCCTGAGTCTAGAGGCTTTTCATACGGCATTTAAAAGATTAAACAGCCAGTATGATACGCTATATACAGCTGTTCTCAAAGAAAAAAGTCGTTCTGAGCACTGGGTAGATTCCTTTATTGAAAACATGCTACAGGCTCTGCGAAAATGTAAATTGGCTAATTAAGCTACGGCCATCACTAATCTTATAAACACTGGATAATAAACATGCTGCCCATAGCCATTTTTGCATTTAATCGTCCGGATTTGCTTCAGCGTACCTTGACGGCCCTGCTTGCCAATGAGCTGGCTGGTACAGCGGCTCTGACAATTTTCTGTGATGGGCCACGTCACGAACAGGATGAACCAGCGACACGAGCCGTGCGTACGTTGGCCAAAAGTGTGCAGGGCGTGGCCGATGTTGAGGTAGTGGAACGTCCGCATAATATGGGTTGCGCGGCTTCTATCATTGATGGCTTGACAGAAATGTTCCGTCTGCATGAACGCTTGATCGTTATTGAAGACGATATCGTGACCTCACCGCATACGCTACGATTCCTTTCTGAAGGTTTAGCTCGCTATGCGGACAACGAAAAGGTCTTCAATATCGCCGCTTGGACGCCACCGCACATTGCCCGGAATTTACCTACGAATTATCCTTACGATGTCTACGCCACCCCGCGCTTCAACTGTTGGGGCTGGGCTTCCTGGCGCGACCGGTTCCAGGATATCGACTGGGATGTGAGAGATTATCAAGAGTTCAAAAATTCACCTCAATTACGTAGAGCCTTCAACGTTGGTGGCGAGGATCTCAGCCCCATGCTGGACGAACAGATGGAGGGGAAGATTGATACCTGGGATATTCGTGTTGACTATGCACGTTTTAAAAAAAATATGCTCGGTATCAATCCTGTGCGTTCCTATGCGCTCAACATCGGTATGGGCAGCGGCACTCATACGACGACGGCTACAACTTACTGGGACAGTGATATCTCTCTAGCCGTGGAACATCCCCGTTTCTTGGATGATATTACTGTAGACCTCCGCATTCACAAGACATACCATGCCTGCTACAGTCGGCAAAAACACTCACTTCCCGTGCGCGCCATTAATAAGCTGAGTCGTATGCTATCAGGAAAAAATCTGATTTCTTAACAGAAAAAATGAAAAATATCCTGTACATCAATACTGTCCCGTCCGGTGGCGGCGCGGCCGCCGTCATGCAGCGACTGAATCATATCATGTGCATGCGGGGTATATTGACGCATATCCTGACACGCCAGTCTGGCTCAGGACATCTTGATGATGCCCTGAAAATATCTTCTCATGGCGGCTTGCTTTCCTGGTGCCGCTGGCGGGGGCAACAAGATTATTACATTCAAAAAAGCCATGACTTACGGAAGCATGTTTTTTTTCAGCAAGCGGATATCCTGCATCTCCATAATTTGCATGGAGACTACTTTAATCTCTGGTCCCTGCCGCTTCTTTCCGCGTTCAAGCCGACGGTCTGGACCTTGCATGATATGCACCCTCTGACTGGACACTGTGCACATTCTTTGGGCTGTCAACGCTGGCTGCCTGAAACAGGCTGTGGGGAGTGCCCCTCCCTCTCCGCATATCCTCGCTTATGGCGCGATACCACACGGCAACTCTGGCAGGACAAACATGCCATCTATGCCCACAGTTCCCTGTATCTGGTGACACCCTCTGTCTGGCTGCAACGCCTGGCAGAAAAAAGCCTGCTCAAGGAGCAGCCTTTGGTCTGTATCCCCAATGGCGCGGATACATCCATTTATCGCCCTCAAGATCAGCGGGAGGCCCGTCGTCTGCTTGGGCTTCCCCAAGACGCCCTTCTGGTAGGTGGTTGCGCGGATGGAGGGCTGGCTAATCCCTGGAAGGGGGGCAGATATGTCCAAGAAACGGTACTGGAGCTGAAAAAATATTTCCCGTCTCTTCAGTTCTTGAATATCGGCGTTAAAAGTACACCTGAGGAATTGCAGAACGCGGACTGGGTGCATCATATCCCCTATGTGCACGAGCCTGCCCAACTGGCTCGTCTCTATGCGGCACTCGATTTGCTTCTCTATCCGACCCTGGCAGATAATCATCCTCTGGTCTGTATCGAAAGCCTGTGTTGCGGAACTCCTATTGTGGGTTTTGCTACAGGTGGCGTACCTGAAATTGTTCGAGATGGCCTAGACGGTCTGCTGGTACCCACGCGTGAGGGGACAGCTTTGATAAAAGCCGCTACGACGCTGCTGCAAGATGCTGATTTGCGAAAAAAAATGGGGAAGGAAGCAGCAGCCAGTGCTGCCCAGCGCTTCAATCTGACACTGTTTGCCCAGCGCTACGAAAAGGCCTATGAAGAAGCTCTGCGCATGCCACGCAGCGTTGAAAAAAGTCGCCTGCCACTGGACAAGATTCCAGCAATCGTTAAAAGCCCTACCTTCATAGCGCAGGAATGGGCCAAATATCCCAGCGCATCTCGACAAGAAGCCAAAATGCTGCGGCACCATGCTCTCCAAGGTAGCCTTTGTACCGCCCTTGCAACTATCGCTGGCTGGCCCTTGCAATTTTTTCGCAGCCTTCGTTCCCTTTATCGCCGTATCAGGATGCGATAGCCATGCCCCCCTTCTTCACTATCATCACCTCTACCTATAATGCTTCGGCAACCCTGCCACGTCTTCTGGACTCCCTCGCCTCCCAGACGTGTCGGGACTTCAACTGGATAGTACAAGATGGCGCCTCCTCGGACGCTACTATGCAGATTGTGGAGCAATACCATGATCGTCTTCCGGAGATCCTGGCGGACAGCGGCAGGGACAAAGGGATTTATGATGCCTGGAACAAGGCTCTGGATCACAGGAAGGATAACCTAGGTGAATGGATTATTTTTTTGGGGGCTGATGATACCCTGTATGAATGTCGTACATTAGAGTATTGTAAACAAAAAATACAAATGTTTTCTGAAGACATTATTTTTGCAGCTGGAGATATCGTTATTGTTGACTATGATTCAGAAAGTAGACATTTTGTATCTGTTGATATTAAAAAATCTTTTTCTCAAAGATATCGAGAAACACCTCTGCCTCATTCCAGCCTTTTCCAAAGGAAATCCTTATTTCTAACATATAGATTTGATCCAAAATACAAAATTACCGGTGACTATGATCTTATTCTTGAAAAATGGCGTCAACCTTCTCAAGCCTCTGCCCTACATATTTGTGTAACCCAGATGGCTTCTGGAGGTATTTCCAGTAATAAAAATTTTACTAAACAGCTAAAAAAAGAATTAGGATACACTATAAAAAAGCATTCATATACTTACTATATTATCTATAGAATCATTGAATCATATCCTCTAAACTTTATCAAGAGCATGGTACATAATACAAAAATCGGAAAAAATATTTTGCAGGCGGTAAAATCTCTCCTCTACAAGTAAATACATTTAATAAATAGAGAGTGCTATGCCTCTGATCTCCATTATTATTCCTGCCTATAATGTATCTCCCTGGCTTTCTGCTACACTGCGCAGTGTACAAGACCAAACATTTACAAACTGGGAGTGCATCATCGTAGACGATGGCTCAACAGATAATCCTGCAGCCTGTATCCCTGACGATCCCCGTTTCCGTTTGATCCGGCAGGCCAATGCCGGGGTCTCCACGGCCCGGAATCGTGGTCTTGACGAGGCCCAGGGGGCACTAATCGCATTTCTTGATGGTGATGATATCTGGCACCCCCAAGCTTTGGAGCGCCTTTATGCGCCGTTTACTCAAGCAGACGCTCCTGACTTTGTCTGGGGAGATTTTTTGCGGTTTGAGGATGCAACAGGCATCGCACGCCCAAGCCCTCTGAAATGCTGGAAGCAAACAGACATCTTTTGGCAGAATCTTCTAATCACCAACTTTCTTCCGTTCGGGGCTCTGCTTTTCAAAAAAGAAAAAGCGTCCGGCCTGTACTTTGATACGACGCTCCGCATTTGCGAAGACAGGGATTGGCTCATACGCCTCCTGAAATCCTGTCGTGTCCAGCATGTACCGTATGTTGTTCATTACTATCGCCAAAGAAGTGGTAGTGCGGTAAGAGATACGGACAGATTTTTGCGGGATGAAGCCGCTTTTCTTGAACGCCATATTCATGACCCTTCTGTACCTCAGTTCATACGCCGGCGTGCGCGCTCCGCATTTTTGTTCCACTCCGCAGTGTTGCTTGCTAAACTTCCTGGAAGGAAGCAAGATGCCGCCACAACATGGCTGCGTGCACTCATGATTGATCCACTCTATACAGAAAATTACATGCAGATTATACGAAAGATCGCATTCAAGTTGCGTAAAAAATCCTCTATATCTGAAGTCATACCGTATCTATAAAAATCGAATAGTAATCTGCTACCATGAAAGAAATACCGCTATTTTCTCTTCTGATCGCGACGGTCAGACGCCGTACGGAACTGGAAAAACTCCTCTTCACCCTCCGTCAGCAGCAATATCAGCATATACAGATCATCATCGCGGATCAGAACCCACCTTCTTCCCTAGAGGATCTGCACGCCCAATTTTCTGATTTGCCGCTCCAGATAATTCCAGTCCCAGATAAGGGGGTTTCGCAGGCGCGGAATGCCATTATCCCCTTAGCCGAAGGAAGCTACATAGCCTTCCCCGACGATGACTGCTGGTATGCCCCAGATACGCTGACCCAGGCAGTAGAGGCCTTCCGGCGTCATCCTGAGGCCGGAGCTGTCCTGGGCTACTGGACTCCCTCTCCGCAGTTCCCCCAGCCTGATAATACGGAACAGGTTCTTTCCGCCACAGCCCTATTCTCTCAAGGGGGGACCTGCGTACAATTCTTCCGGGCCGAAGTCGTAAAAGATCTCCGCTTCGATCCCCGCCTTGGCCCCGGCACAGGCCTACCCTACGGCTGCGGAGAAGATACGGACTATCTCCTGGAAGCACACAAGCGCGCTCCTGTCTGGCGCTGTCCATCCATCAGGGTCTTCCATCCCTCGCCGGATACGCATGTGCCGTCTGATGCAAAGATCGCCAGCTACGCTGCAGGCCGCATGTATCTGCTCAAAAAGCATGCCTTCCCGCTCTGGTTCCGCTGTGCCAATGTGCTCTACCCCTTATGCATGCTGCCTCTGGATGCATTGCGCAAAGGCCACAAGGCCGCACGCTATCGCTGGCGCATGTTCGTGGAGCGACTTCGCCATTTTTCATCATGAGATGAAGGGAAAAGCCACCCGTTACCGGGTGGCTTTTTTCATACTTCTGCCGACAGCAGACTTAACATAAAAATCTTCCCACTCCCCCTGCGGGCCCTTCTCCCCTCTGCATTTCCCCGCCGCCGTCACCGTTTTGTAACAAAACCTGCCTACACAGAATATGCCTCATTCTCAGACTATTCCGCAGGAGACGGGACGTGGAAAGCATCTTTCTACTCATACTGGTATTTCTGGCCATCCTGGCCGCAGTGGACCTTTTCGTGGGCGTCAGCAACGACGCCGTCAACTTCCTCAACTCGGCCATAGGCTCGCGCATCGCCAGCTTCAAGGTCATCATGGTGGTGGCCAGCATCGGTGTGCTGCTGGGCTCCACCTTTTCCAGCGGCATGATGGAGATCGCCCGCAGCGGGGTCTTCAATCCCGAGATGTTCACCTTCAACGAGATCATCATCATTTTCTTCGCCGTGATGATCACCGACGTCCTGCTGCTGGACGCCTTCAACTCCATGGGCCTGCCCACCTCCACCACCGTATCCATCGTCTTCGAGCTGCTGGGCGGTGCCGTGGCCGCGGCCCTCATCAAGATCTCCACCTCGGACATCCTGCTCTCCCAGCTGGGGGACTTCATCAACAGCCAGAAGGCCCTGGCCATCGTGTCCGGCATCCTCATCTCCGTGGTGGTGGCCTTCGTGGCCGGCGTGGTGGTGCAGTACATCACCCGCCTGATCTTCACCTTCCATTATGAGCGCATGTACCGCCGCATCGGCGGCATCTTCGGCGGCCTGTCCCTGACGGCCATCTTCTACTTCCTGATCATGAAAGGCGCCAAGGGCGCGTCCTTCATGAAGCCGGAATACCTGGCCTGGATCAATGCCCACACCCTGCCCATCCTGCTGGTGATGTTCGCGGGCCTGAGCGTGGTGCTGCACCTGCTCATGGTGCGCCGCGGCGTCAACATCTTCAAGATCGTCATCCTGGCCGGCACCTTTGCCCTGGCCTTCGCCTTTGCCGGCAACGACCTGGTCAACTTCGTGGGCGTGCCCCTGGCCGCCTGGGAAAGCTGGCAGCAGTTCACCGCCAGCGGCATGGCCGCCGACGCCTTCACTATGGAAGGCCTGCGCAAGGCCGTGCAGACGCCCACCTTCTACCTGCTGCTCTCCGGCCTGATCATGGTGCTGACCCTGTGGTTCTCCAAAAAGGCCCACCGCGTAGTGCAGACCTCCATCAACCTGAGCAGCAGCACCCGCGGCGATCAGGAACAGTTCGGCTCCTCCCTGCCCGGCCGCCTCATCGTGCGCGCTGGCCTGAGCGCCAACAAGACCCTGCACCAGATCCTGCCCAATTCGCTCTTCACCGCTCTTGAGAGCCGCATGCAGCCCGTGGAACAGGTCAAGGGCGCGCCCGTGTTGCCCTTCGACCAGGTGCGTGCCGCCATCAATCTGGTGGTCTCCAGCATCCTCATCGCCTCGGCCACGTCCCTCAAGCTGCCCCTGTCCACCACCTATGTGACCTTCATGGTGGCCATGGGCTCCTCCTTTGCCGACGGCGCCTGGAACCGTGAGAGCGCCGTCTACCGCATCTCCGGCGTGCTGGCCGTCATCAGCGGCTGGTTCCTGACCGCCATGTGCGCCTTCAGCGCCTGTGCCCTGGTCACCTGGGCCCTGTTCGAGGGCGGCAGCGTGGTGGCCGTCCTCTTCATGCTGGTGGCCGTGGTCAGCCTGGTGCGCTCCAACTTCTTCGGCAAGAAGAAGGAAGAGAGCAGCTTCGACATCGTGGCCGACAACACCGACAAGGACAGCATCCGCGCCAATATCGGCGCTTCGGTGGACGAAAGCATCGATACCGCCGTGCGCCTGATGCGCGAAGGCCTCACCGCCTTCCAGGCCGAGGACGAGAAGGTCCTGAACCGCTGCAAGAACGAAGCCGTGAACCTTTTCGAAGACATCTCTCGCTCCCGCGGTTCCTACTACCGCATGGCCCTGCGCGGCGGTGGCGACGATCTGGACAACGAAGCGCGGCACATCTACTACCGCATCTTCAACGGCATGAAGGAACTGAGCCATGAGCTGCGCTCGGTGCTGGGCATGTCCGCCAACCACATCGCCAACCGCCACCGCCCCTACAGCGGCGCGCTGGGCGACAATCTAGAGCAGATGCTGGGCATCCTGGAAGACGCCGCCCGCCACTTCCGGGCCTATGCCGCGGGCGAGGGCTCCCGCGCCGAGCTCTCGGCCTATGCCGACCACTGCTCTTCCCGCATCAGCAAGATCCAGATCGAGCTTTTGCAGCGCATCGATACCGAAGGCCTGTCCATGCGCAGCAGTGACCTGTACCTGAACTACCTGCAGTTCGCCCGCGCCTTCATCAACCGTTTCACCATCGTGGCCCTGCTGGAACGCGACCTCAACGACGCCTGCCGCCGCAACGCCGCCCGCAAGGAAGAAGAAACGGCTGCCGCTTCGGCCCAGGCCTAAGACCGGCTACAGACGAAACGAGCATCGACGGAAGGGGCTTCTCCCGCATGAGACGAGAGGCCCCTTCCTCCCGATCTTCGCTCCCCCCCTTCTTCAGACAGTACGGCATGCATGCCCGGTTGCAGACATGACCGTGCGCCCTCCCGAGGACAGTCCCGGAAGCCTGTCCGCTATCGGGAATGACGAAGCCCTCCGTATGGAGGGCTTTTTTGCGGCCTGCGGCCTACCGGACATTCTGGAACGCTCCCCGCGTGGAGAAAGGCCAGCCGCACGGCTCCGGCATCGCCTCTGCCTGATGGAGGACCGGGGCAAACCCTGCTGAAAGTCCGGAACGGCATCCGCCTTCCCTGCCGGAGCATCCCCAAGCCGGAGCATCACGGACCGCATGTCAGACAAGATGGCCTTCCGCCCCCTCCGGCCAGCGATCGCCACGAAACGAGCAGGCTGCCGGGCAGCTCCCGTGCTTCCTCCCGGCGTCGTCCGCGTCCCGGCACCTCCAACACGCCCTTCACTTCCCGTCAGCCCTAAAAGACCGTCATCTGCCCGGATAGCGTCCCGCCCTGCGGCGTGCCATGCCGCCAGCCTTATCAAAGCGTATGCCCGACGGGATCCGCCTCTTCATCGCAGGAAGGCCCTTCCCATACTTTCCGAGCTATTCCAGCGGCCGGAAGCAAGCGCGAGAAAAAAACTCCGTCCCTCTTCACTCCCCGGCATCCCCTCCCTCCTCTCCGGCCGTATGGCATGCCTTATTCCAAACAGCCGCCAGACAGCGACGGGGACTTTCGCCTCGACCTGAAGAAAGTTTTTTCGGGGATGGGGAGAGCACGAGAGGGGAAGGGGCAGTTT
>ERZ825384.1395-NODE-1395-length-28450-cov-26.103821_pt1 | contig 28450 bp, 33 predicted proteins | sample MGYA00519931_ERZ825384 | MGnify/ENA primary metagenome ERZ825384 (study PRJEB31778, sample SAMEA3449200) | human gut metagenome | biome: human gut; feature: human-associated habitat; material: faeces | place: United Kingdom | collected 2010/2012 ...
AGCACATCGGTCTCCAAAACCGCCTGTGAGGGTTCGAATCCTTCTACCCCTGCCATAAAAAGAGGTTAATTATAATTAACTTCTTTCCTTTTTTCTTGATATTTTGTTTTTATTACTGTATAATAATTACACTTAAAGGTGGGAGGAAAAATGGAAAAATTAAAAAAAATATTAAATAGAGAAGTTATTTTTTATACTATATTTGGTGTATTAACTACAGTCGTAAATATTACCGTATCTTATATTCTAAAAGCATTCTTTCATGTAGAGACAAATATTGCAAGTACAATTGGAATTATTGCTTGTATTATTTTTGCATATTTTACAAATCGTAAATGGGTCTTTGAATCTCATGCAAATACAGCTAAAGAAAAATGGATTGAATTTTTTAAATTCATTTTAGGAAGAGCTTTTACAATGGTTGTTGAAATTGTAGGTGTATTCTTATTAAATGACGTATTTCATGCATTTTATAACTTTGGAGATAACACAGGCTTTTTAATAAATAAATGTGTTATTACTGTAATTGTTATTATTTTAAATTTCTTTATTAGTAAATTTTTTGCTTTTAAAAAATAATATATAACATTTAATTTTTATTATTTAATAAATTGGGGGCTACTAGAATTGGAGGTATCTATGTCTAGTAGTTTTTTTAAACCATTTTATTATTTGTTTACTTTTATTTTTATACTCATATTATTTATTTCTTGCTTTTTTAGCTCCAAAATACTTCGGTTTAGAATTTTACCCTTTTAATGAAAATGAACAATATGTATGGCCATCTCCTGGCTATACTTACATAACATCATATTTTGGTTATAGAGGTTTACCAACTGCTGGAGCAACTTCATATCATGCAGGAATCGACATTGGTGCTCCAGAAGGTAGTAAATTTATTGCTATATGCGATGGAACAATTACTTTTGCTGACTTTCTAGGCGGAGGTGGCTATACTATTACTTTAACAAATGAAAATATGAAAATTACTTATTGTCACGTTTCACCTAATTATATTGTTAAAGTCGGAGACTATGTTCTAAAAGGTCAAGTTATTGGCAATGTAGGTCCTAAAAATGTTTATGGAGTTAAACGGAAATCAATATAAAGATGAAAATGGCAATCCAACAAATGGAGCTACTACAGGTCCTCATCTTCATTTAGGGATTAGGATAAATGACAAATACATTGATCCTTTAAGTTTGTTTGAATACTAAAAAAACTTCACAAATATGGCACATACTAATGTTATAAAAAAATAAGCCCTTAGGAGCATTTTAATAAGGACAATTCTTATTAAAAATGCTCCTAAGACTTTTTTATGCGGTTTTTCTTTTATTTTTTAATATATTTTGAAATTCTTTTTCAAAATCATATTCATTAGCTGAAACTGATATAATTCCAACTCCTGAATAGTATATATCTATTTGCTGATATTTCTTTCCATTAACTTTTGTTTGTTGATGGACTAATATTTTATCAATTAATTCATTTATTATTTCTGGTGTAAGTTCTTTTACCTCAGTATATTTCTTAACTTTATCTACAAATGAGGTTATTGCAATTTCTTTTTGTTCTGTTGTAGAAATACTTTTATTTAATATTTCTATCTTTTCTTTTAATTCTTTTTGCTCATTTTCGTAATTTGTAGAAAAATTAGAAAACATTTCATCTGTAATCTTTCCAAAAACATTATCTTCATAAATATGCTGAATTAAGTTATCTATTTCTTTTAATCTTTGCTGATATTGTGTAAGTTGCTTTTTATCTCTAACAATTTGAGCCTTTTGTTCCTCGATACTTGCATTTTGTTTTTCTTTAATAAATAGCCATTCAAAATTATGAATATATGAAACTACTTGTTGTACTTGTTCTAAAACAATCTGTCTTAAAGCAATATCTTTGATATTATGGCTAGTACAAGCATTTGTGGAATTGTTTTTATAATTGGAACATCTATAAAAGTCTTTATCTGCTGTAAAATTGTTAGCAGTACAATAATAAAGCTTTGATCCACAATCTTTACAAAATAGATGACCAGAAAATATACTTTGTTTTCCTGTTTTAGTAGGTCTTCGCTTGTTATTTCTTATTCGTTGAACAGTGCTCCAAGTTTCTTCATCAATTATTGGCTCATGATGATTCTTAAATACTTTCCATTCTTCTTTTGGCAAGTCAATTTTAGTATGGTCTTTGAAAGACCTTTGTGTTGACCTAAAATTTACTGTATCTCCAATATATTCTTGTCTATCTAAGATATTGTTTACTGTATCAGCATTCCAAAAATTCTTTACTTCCTGTACTTTTGTAGGCGATTTTCTTCCTAAACTTTGATAATATTCAGTAGGTGTCATTATTCCATCTTCTTTTAGTTTTCTCGCTATTTGTGTAGTTCCATAACCTTGAATACATAAATTATAAATCTTTCTTATAACTTCTGCCGCTGGATCATCTACTAACCATTTGTCTTTATTGTTTGGATCTTTGATATACCCATAAGGTAAAAATGTTGTAAGAGGAATACCAGAGTTACCTTTATTCTTGAATACTGCTCTAACTTTTTGACTTGTATTTTTAGCGTGCATTTCGTTAAACCAGTCTTGAATAGGCAAGAAATCATTTAGACCTTTATCAGTATCTATATTATCCATTATAGCAATATATCTAACATTGAGTCTTACGAAATCTTCTTCTAATAATTGACCTACTATAAGTCTATTTCTTCCAAGTCTTGAGTGGTCTTTTACTATTATCGTTCCAATCTGTCCTTGCTCTGCAAGTTCCATTATCTCCATAAAAGCAGGTCTTGTAAAACTTGTTCCTGAATAGCCATCATCTACAAAGAACTTTATATTTTTGAAATTGTTATTTTCTGCATATTTACTTAATATCGATTTTTGATTTGTTATACTATTGCTTTCTCCTAGCTGTTCATCATCTCTTGATAAACGGCAGTATAAAGCAGTTATTCTATCATTATTTGACTGTCCCATTATCATTCTCCTTTCTTTCAGACAGCCGAGTATGATATAAATTATTACAAATCATTTTGTAGTCATTCACATAATACCATACTCGTTTTAGTAGTTCAAGTGATTTTAAGATTTTTTTGTTAATCTAAAAATTGTATTTAAAACACTTTCGCTTGCTTGTCCATTAAAATAGGCATTTACTTTATACATTGTGCCATTTATTTCTTTTTCAATGTTCAAATTTTGTTCTAAGCAATAATGTTTCTTAAAATATTGTAATCGTTCTTCTAAAGTCATTTTACTTAATTTCTCAATATATTGTTTTTTTATTTGCTCTAAAAATATATATTGTTCATTTGTTAATTCTAATCTATAAATAATATTATCTTGCATTTCTATCAGCCCTCCTTTTCTTATATTCAGGAGAGTTAATTTTCTCTTGATATCTAATTTCTTTTTGGTATTCTTCGATTAAGCCACGCTCAACTCTTTCACGAGTTTCTCCTGTAAAACGATTAAGATATTCTTTGTCATAGTCAGTAAGATTTTCTAATATTTTTATTTCAGCAGGAGTATATAATTTTTCAAGCCTTTGTTGTTCAGCAAGTTCTCTCTGTCTTTGTTTTTCCTGTTCTTCTTCCTTAAATAGAGATTTAAAGAAATCAACAACTCTAGTTGGAGCATAGGCAATCGCACGAATAAAATCTCTTGTTTTTTCTTTTAATTCTCTAAAATCGTGTTTTAACTTGCTATTTTCTTCTTTTAGTTTTGTAATCTCAACATCTGCAACAATACCTTTTTTAGCATATTTGACAAGATTTTGATAATCATCTGTATCTAGTTCAACTTTTTTACCAAATAGTTTGGATTTTCCTACATCAATATTATCAATGTCACCTTTATAACCTTTGTAATTATCAATATCTTTCATTATTTCGTTTAATTCTTGTTGTGCTTGACTTTTTCGTTTTTCAGAATCTTGAGTAGCAGAAATGGTTTCAGCAAATTTTGTTTGTTGCTGTTTTACCTTATCAGTAATAGCCTCTAATTTTTCTCTTTCCTTTTTAGCCTTAAATTCTATATCAGATAAATGTTCAGCAGTTGAGCCTTTTTCGCCTCTTATAAAATCTTTATATCCATTATCAGACATATATTTATAAAATCTATCTTGAAGTAGGCTATATGACTTAATTAAAACAGGCTTACCCTTATCGTTTAGAATTTCATTACCTTCATTATCAAGAGCCTTTTGACTTTTCCATTTTTTACTATGGCTAACCTGCATAATTGTTTCTTTAACTTTTCCAACAAGTGATTTATCTTTAGTTCTTTTAGAATATTTTATTTCCTTTTTCACAACAGGAATAGCTATAACGTGTAAATGATAGTGATATATAGGCTTACCATATTCTTCAGTTAATGCAATATTTTGTTCATCTGCGTGCATAACAGCAGATATAATATTATCTTTACCATATTCTTTTTCTGCAAAGTGAAAGGCTTCTTCATAAAACCTTTTTGCAAAATTGTATCCTCCGTGTTTTTCAAAATAATCTGAATTGATATCTAATACAAGTTCATCAAATATTTTAGCATTATCTTTAAGTCCTCTTAATGAAACTTTATTCTCATCAACTAGTTCTTTTAATCTTTCGTTGTAAGTTTTGTTGCAAGTTTTGTAATAGACATTATTTTTAGTTTGTTCTAAATCAACATTCATATTGGAATACGATTGATTTTTTCTTTCATTGTGTCTTTCTGCTTTACCTATACTTTGTTTGGTATAGGTAACAACTCTTGCAACAGAATAGTTTGTTTTTTCCATAAGTGCGTTCCTTTCCTGCAGGTATGCAAGAGAGGGTATTTTTTATAAAGCCTTTCCAAAGAACTAATTTCTGCCTTGCTTAAGGAAATTATCTACTATGGCAAATCTGCAAAGCAATTACACAACTTTTTCAAAGTGTGTAACCCACTATGACACTTTCAGACTATCGTCTGCAAAGATTTCAGTGGGCTCCTTAGCGGAGGGCATATCAAATACCAAATTTACATTTGATATTTGATACAAGAATAATAAATCTTCGTTTATTATTCTTGAGAGATATAACCAATAAATTGTTTATATCTCTTGTGTAGTAAAAATATTTGTCCCTAAATATTTTTACTACATACAAAAAAGGCTTCGCTTTTTTGTATCAAAACGAAACCTTATATATTTATTACCATAAGCTATCTAATAACTAATAAGTTTCGTTTTCTACAAACTGAAAAATTATATAAGCATACCTGCATAATAATTTTTCGTTATCACTTTAATCAATAATTGATTAAAGGTGCTTGATTTACATACAGACATAAATAATTAAGTGAATATCAAATGCTAAAAACAGTATTTTGGGCATTTTTTAATAAACCTAAAGCATTATTACTTTTGGCAATTTCAATTTTGCCTTAAATTTTGGCATTTTTAAGGCTATTCACTTTTAGATGTGTTTCTTCCGCAAATCAAACATGATATTTTGTAGCACCTATTATTCATTAAATTCATCGCCCTTACAACAAAACATACAAAACGGGCACTTATAATTCTAATGGCTCCTCCAATGAGTAAAGAGGAATATCAATATTCAATTTTTCAGTGTCATATCTAATGACATCAATACTATATCACGAATTGTCCTAAAAATCAAGAAAAAATTGGAAATAAAATTGTAAAATTCTTAAATTTGTGATAATATATTGTCAATAGTTCAAAAATTCTACAAGGAGGTATTTCAATATATGGATAATAACAAACTAGATACAATTACAAACTTGTTTGAAGGTAAAGAAATAAGAAGTATTTGGAATAGTGAAAAAGAAGAATATTTTTTTAGTGTAGTTGATGTTGTAAGTGCATTAACAAATAGTAATGATCCAGCACATTATTGGAGAACTCTCAAATCAAGAATGCTTCAAGAAGGAAATGAAACCGTCACAAATTGTGACACTTTCAAATTAAAAGCAAAAGATGGAAAAATGAGAAATACTGATATGCTAGATACACAAAACATTTTGAGACTTATTGAATCAATACCATCACCTACAGCAGAACCATTAAAAATGTGGTTAGCAAGTTTAGGTAATGAGCGAATAAATGAAGTATTTGATCCAGAGATAGCAATTAATCGTGCTGTAAACTATTATCGTAATAAAGGTTATACTGATGAATGGATAAAAAAGAGACTAACAGGTATTGTTGATAGATTTAAGCTAACAGATATATGGAAAGATGGCGGAGTTGAAAAACCAATTGAATACGCCATGCTTACTAATGAAATATATAAAGGCTGGTCTGGAATGAAAGCATCAGAATATAAAAAATTAAAAGGATTGAGAAAAGAAAGTTTAAGAGATAATATGACTGATATTGAAGTTCTTCTTACAGATTTAGGAGAAATTGCAACTCGTGATATAGCACAAACAGAACATCCACAAGGATTTAATGAAAATATGAATGTTGCTAAACGAGGTGGACAAGTTGCAAATGATGCTAGAAAATCTTATGAAAAACAAACAAAAAAATCAGCAATTTCAAAAGAAAATGCATTAAATTATAAATATATAGATAATAAAAAATTAATCGAATACAAAAAGTTTAAAAAGAAAAATTGATGTTATTAATGAATTTGTATGGAATATCAGTAATACGCAATATAAGCTTAATAAAATAGTGTTTGCATAATGAGGTTATAAAAGAAATTCTTAAAATCTAATAAAAATTTATAATAATATGATATAATAATTCAAATAATAGGAGGTTTGTATGAAAGAAAACAAAAATAAAAAAGTAGTAATTATAACTATAACTGGAATAATAATTTTATGTATAATTCTAATTTCATGGTTTTTTATTGAAAAAACAATACAATTTAATAACTATATTCGTAATCATGACTTTATTAGTGCAGGAAATATGGATGAGACATTTTATGATACTCATAGTCAAGATATTGTTGACATGATAGATACAAATATAGGTAATAACGAAATGAAAAATGGATTAGAGATTTATGAAAAATTATTTGATTACATTTTAAGTTCAAAAAAAATTGATTATGATTCAAATAGTGAGTTATGGTATAGATATAAACAAGTAGAAGAATATTTACCTCAAAATCTTAAAGATAAGTACTTAGAAATTGAATATAAATATATTGTGGAGCAAGGTAACAATAATAAATTTGATGATAGAACAACATATAGTTTATTTTCTTTCATCTTTAACGACGAAAAATATAATACTGATAAGAAAACTCAATATTTGTTTTTAGATAACCAGTATAAAAATTTTAAGAATAGAGATGATGATTGTAGAGTATCTGAATTAAGTTATTTAAAAGAATCTTTTATTAAGTTAGGAGACTTTGAAAATGCTTCCGAATATGTAACAGAAATTGATACGGCTTTAAAATGGCAAGGTTCATGGGTTGGATTTGGAGGATATAAAAATAGAAACCTATATCAGGTTGCAATTAATTATTTTAATAAAAAAGTATATACATGTTATATTTCAAGTCCATGGACAACTGAGCCACAATATTATAACCCAGAATATGGAACAGCAAAATTTGAATTCATTGATGATAGAAGTATAAATGTTGCTAAAGAAAGTGGTTATCCAATATGGAGTAAGGCAATTATTAGTTTAGAAAATGATAAAATTATTTATTCATATGAAAGTTTTAACCCAGAAAAAATAGAACTATCAAGAGAAACAGATGAAATGAATTTTGTTGAGACAGCAAATAAGTTGTTGGAAGAACATCCTAATAAATCTGCAAGCAAAAATAAGAAGGAAAACCCAAAAATTGGAATGAGTGCAAGCGAAGTTAGACAATCTACATGGGGATATCCTGATAAAATTAATAAGGATACATATTCTTGGGGAACAACAGAACAATGGGTTTATAAAAACAAAGGATACATATATCTAAGAAATGGTATAGTTACAAGTATTAGTGAAAGATAACTAATTAAATTGGAGAATTAAATGAAACAATTAAATATTGATGAAAAACTAGAAATTAGAAATAAAGCTAAAGCTGAAATAATTAGAATTAGCAATATAGAAAATACGAAGCAGTTTGCAAAAAATTCAATAAAAATAGAAGATTTTAAAACCAAATTTTTAAAATGTGAACGAGCATATAAAATTATTTTACAAATTCATCAAAAAAATAAAAATAAAGAATATAATTTGGAAAAATTAAAAATAGATATGAGACAAGTTCCAAATGCCTTGAATTATGTAGGATATAGTTTTGATGAAACACTTTTAGATAGATTATTTGGTACATATAAAAAGCTTCACTTTTTTTCGGCAAAAGATATACGAAATAACCTTTCACATAATCTAAATGAAAAATATATTAATGAATTATTGTGTAGATATGCTGAATTAAATAAAGATATGGATACTTTCTTAAATACCATATTAGAATTTGATGAAGTTGCATAATTTTTTAGGATTATTTAATTATATTTTTTGTACTAAATAGATAATATTGGGTGAGCAATTTTACTCACCCTCTTTTACTTACTAACAATAAATTAATTCAGAATATATAATTTCTTCAACTGAATGTTTATAATTATTCATAAGTCCAACCCATTTTAAAGGTTCAATATCTTTCAAAGTTTCATCAATAGGATTTTTATCTAGCATTTGTTTCATTAGTGTATCATATCTTGCTTTTGCTTGTTTATCTGTATCAACGATATGTTTTCTTAAAGTTCCATCCATAAACATTATTGTATAATCAGCCTTTTTATGTTTTTTCAAATATTCTAGTCTTAAATGCCCATACTTTCCAATATGATAATTTTTTTCATATTCATTTTCTGTTAAATATAAGTCAGGAATATAATAATCTCCTTCTTTGTGATAAGTTATCTCTCTCATAACTAAAAACCTCCTAAAATTTATTTTCGCTACAAAATGAATTAAAATTTTATACCATATCTAGCTATCAAAACACCAATAAAATAAGGAAGAACCAAATAAGTACAATTTTGTCCTTATTTAAGTTCTCCCTTAGGCTTATTTTTTACATATCTTCATCATTATTGTCTTCATCATGTTCACTTTCATGACCCTCTTCACATCCGTCACAACCTGAACAACACCCACCGCATTCTTCTTCATTCCAGTCTAACTCAATTATATTATGGCATTCTGGACATTCAATTTCTGTATTTTCTTCGCTATTTATATCTGCTACAAATTCATTATTGCAATATGGACATGAAATTTCAAATTCATAAGGTTCATCATCCTCATATATATCATTTTCAATTCCATCAACTGCTTTTTTTACTATTTCAATTCTATCTTCTATTACTTTTTGTTTTTCTTCAACTTCTTTTACTCTTATATCTGTTAAAAATGTTAATCTATCTATAACATCCATAAACATCATAGACAATTCTTGAAATTTATTTAAAACAAAAGCTTTTTCTTCTTTATCTTGAAAATGATTATCTAATTCTGCTAATATTGATTGATAATGATTTTTTAAATCTGACATTGGTTTTATCCTTTCAAACTATACTCTTTCCATATATTCACCAGTTCTAGTATCTATACGGATAACATCTCCAATATTTATAAACATTGGAACTGAAATTTCATAACCGTTTTCTAGTGTTGCTGGTTTTCCAGAAGTTGTAGTTGTATTTCCTGCAAATCCTGGTTCTGTATATGTAACTTCTAATTCAACAAACATTGGTGGCTCAACTGAAAATACATTTCCTTTATAAGATAATATTTTTACATTCATATTTTCCTTTAGGAATTTTAAGCTGTCTCCAAGTTGTTCTTTATTTAATGGTAATTGCTCATAAGTTTCATTATCCATGAAATAATATATATCACTATCATTATATAAATATTGCATTTCTCTTTTTTCTATTTGAGCTGCTGCATATTTATCTGATGGATTAAATGTTTTTTCAATAACTGCTCCTGAAATTACATTTTTTAATTTTGTTCTAACAAATGCTGATCCCTTTCCTGGTTTTACATGTTGGAACTCTACTACTTTAAATACATTTCCATCCATTTCAAATGTTGTTCCATTTCTAAAATCTCCTGCCATATATACATCTGCCATGTTCAATTTCCCCTTTCAAAATTCATTTATTTTTATTACTTATTAATTTTTTTCAAAGCCTTTATATTATACACCTTATTTGCCTTAAAATCAAGCTTTTTATTTTGCTTTATCTACTATAATATAATTTTTATCAGATTTCGTTAAATTTATGCAACCAGATTTTGTAATTAAAGTAGTATCTTCAATTCTTACTCCAAATTCTCCAGGAATATATATTCCTGGCTCATTTGTAACTACCATATTTTCTTTAAATGTATTATCATTTTTATAACTCACAATTGGTGCTTCATGTATATCCAGTCCAACACCATGTCCTAGTGCATGTACTAAGCTATATCCATTTAATTTAAAATCATTTTCTACATTTCTTGCTAATATCCTGATATTTGCTCCATCCTTCATGTCTTTTTCTGTTTGTAATTGATTTTTTAGCACTAGATTATATATTCCTCTTATTTTTCCAGGAACAAACCCAGCAAATACAGTTCTTGTCATATCTGAACAGTATCCTTTATATTTACATCCAAAATCTATTGTAATTGGATCTCCTAAATCAATTTTTCTTTCTGTAGTTTTCGCATGAGGTTTAGATGAATTTGGTCCTGAAGCTACAATCGTTTCAAAAGCTAAACTTTCTGCTCCGTTCTCAGTAAAAAATTTTTCTATTTCAAGTGCTATTTGTTTTTCCGTCATTCCAACTTTTATATATTCTACTAAATGTTCAAAACACTTATCTGTAATTTCGCATGCTTTTTTTAGTAATTCTATTTCGTTATTATCTTTTATAAATCTTTGCTTTTCAATTATATTTTCTGTTTCTTCTAAATGATTTGCTTTATATTTGTGCATGTAATTTTTATATGTTGCATAAGTAACATAATTTTCTTCAAATCCAACATTTTCACAGAATGAAAAAAAGTTTTCATAGTCATATTCACTAATATCAGTGTAATTATATACTATAATTTCGTCGTCTATTGTAATAGTTGACTGTACTTCTTCAATATATCTTGCATCTGTAATATAATAATTTTCTTTTCGTGTTATGAGCAATACTCCCTCAGCGCTAATACCTGTTAAGTATCTAATATTGACTGGATTAGATACAATCATCCCTTGTATATCTAATCCTCGAAGTTGTTCTCTTAGACATTTTATTTTTTCATTCATAAAATCACCCACTATTTACCTTATTTTATTTTGCAAGTCCTAAAGTAAATATTTTCCACACTATATTCTGTAATATATCCGCTGGTACAAATATAGCAATTAAGGTGCTAGCAACAATAAATGGTCCAAATGGAATGTATTCATTAGCTCCTTTTTTCTTGCTTATAAGTATTGCAATACTTATAATTGCAGCTAGTAGAAATGATAAAACAGCAACAATAATAATATTGTCTCTTCCTAAGAATAATCCTAATGCTCCCATTAGTTTTACATCTCCAAATCCCATTGCTTCTTTTCCAGCAATAAATCCTCCTATTACAGTAATAAGTAAAAATATTCCTCCACCTATTATCATTCCTAATAGGTTGTTTGTAAGTACATTAAGACCTAATCCTGTATTTGAAATGACCTCAATAAATGTAAAAGCTAATCCAGTTTCAAATAAACTAAGTGTTAGCCTATTTGGAATAATTTGAAGTTTTAAATCAATACAAAATGCTATTAATAGCATTGGTACAAGTAGTGCATATTTGAATAAATCTATACTTACTCCAAAAAAATATACTAGTCCAACAAACATAATAGCTGTTATACTCATTAATATATAGTTTGGTTTAAGTATTTTTTTATATTCTATAAAAAAATCTTTTGAGAAAACTTTTTTATATTCTGGCATACGTTTATTGCACCAATCTATAAATTGACCTGATATAAATCCTATTATTCCAAATATTACATAAATTAATATGTGTGTATCATTGATGTACATTTTTTTCTCCTTTGTTTTTCTTTAAATATCTTTGTATAATCTTATTTTCAATTGGTCTTTTGAATTTTGTAATCCAAATATCTTTTTCATTAATTGGCTTGACCAATATTGGAAACATTTTTGCTCTATTGGCTCCTATTACATCTGTAAATATTTGATCTCCCACAACTGCTATTGCTTCATTTGTTAGATTCATTATTTTTTTTGCTTTATTTAATCCTTTTATACATGGTTTTTTAGCAAAAAATATATATGGAACCTCTATCTTTTTTGCTGTATTTTCAACTTTTTCTTTATGATTAGAATTAGAAACAATACACAATTTTATGCCATTTTCTTTCATGTTATATGCCCATTCCTTTATGCCTTCTGGCATGTTTTTGTCAAAATCTATTAAAGTATTGTCTACATCTAATATAAGTCCTTTTATGTTATTTTGCTCTAACATTTGAATTGTTATTTGTTTTACACTTTCTAAATATAATCTAGGATATAACAGCATCTTGCCTCCAAAAATAAGCTATTTTTCTTTTTTAATATTATCAGTATGCTTAAGATTTGTCAAGGAGAACTTTTCACGATTTTTTGTTATGATTTCCTTTTAAATTCTTGACTAAAAAGATAAGTTGTGATAGCCTATATTAGAAGTAATATTTGAGGAAGGATGATATACAAATGACAGATATAGAAAAAAAATTCATATTTACAGTAATTGGCTTTTTAATTTTAATTATGATTGTTGTTTTAAGTATAAAAAGTTCTAATAAAAATAAATTAGAACAACAAAAAGCTAGTGAAAATAATACTCAACTTGAAGATTATGTTACTTCTTTTGAAAAAATAGGAAGTGATGTTAAAGTAAATAATAATGAAGATTTAGCAAAAACTAAAACATATAACAATGTTGAAATGTCTAATATTAAATTTACTTCTCAAAACGGAAATAGTGTATTAGTAGCAGATGTTAAAAATATTGGAGAAATAAAACACGAAAAAGAAATAATTACTTTAAGTATTATTGGTAGCGATGATACTGAAATAGCAACTCTTGATACAATTTTAACTGATTTAGAACCTGGTGAAACAAAACAACTTACTGTTTTAGCAACCGCAGATATAGTAAATGCTAAGAATTTTATAATTAAAGAAAAATAAAAAAAGTATGCCAATACAAAAATATTGGCATACTTTTTTATTTGCAAAATCTATGATTACCTATTGTTATTGTCATTGGCCTAGACCAAATCCATTTATTTGTAGCGGTATTTGGATTAAAATAGTATATTGCACCATAACTAGGGTCCCATCCATTCAAAGCATCTTGAGCAGCTTTTTTTGAAGTCGAATCTGGAGACATATTTATTTGCCCATCTGACACAACATCAAAAGCTCCTTTCTGATAAATAACACCTGCTATCGTATTTGGAAACGAACTACTTTTTACACGGTTTAAAACTACTGCTGCAACAGCAACTTGCCCTGAATATGGTTCGCCTCTTGCTTCTCCATGAACCAATCTAGCCAATAAATCTAAATTACTTGAATAACTTGAACTAGAATTACTATTCGAAGAATTGTATATTCCCATAGCTTTTAAAGTCTTTTTCCCTGCTATTCCGTCTACAGTTAATCCATTTTTTGATTGAAACCATCTTACTGCTTTTTGTGTCTGTGTTCCATATATTCCGTCTATACTTCCGCTATAATATCCCCATCTTTTTAACTTTGTTTGTATTTGTGTTACTTCGCTTCCTCTTGAGCCATATTTTGATAATGCTTCTACTTTATCGTTTCTAAAAAATACATTATATGAAACAAATACTGAAAAAGCCATCACAATTATAATCATTGATATTATTGTTTTTTTATTTTTTAACATAAAAATACACCTACTTTGGTAAAATTAATTATTTTTATTTTAACCAAATTAGGTGTTTATATACATTAATTTAGAATATTCCTACAATGTTTCCATTTTCATCTAAATCTATACTCTCTGCTGATGGAACCTTAGGTAACCCTGGCATTGTCATTATTTTTCCTGTTAATACTACTATGAATTCAGCTCCTGCTCGTAAAACAACATCTTGTACATGTATATTAAAAGGTTCTTTGCATTCCAAATTTTTCGGATCATCAGAAAAAGAATATTGAGTCTTTGCAATACATACAGGCATATTTTCATATCCCATTTTTTTAATTTCTTCAATATGTTGTTTAGCTTTATCTGTAAATTCTACATCTTCTGCTCCATATATTTTTTGTGCTACTGCCTTAATCTTGCTTTCTATTGATTCACTTAGCTCATAAGCAAATTTAAAGTTTGTAGGCTCTTGTGCTAAATCGACTATTTTTTGTGCTAAGTCTTCTGCTCCTTCTCCACCTTTTTCCCAGCTTTCAACTAAGCTCAAATTTATTCCTTTTTCCTGTAATTTATTTTGTAAAAATTTAATTTCATTTTCAGTATCATGTGTATATTTATTTATGGCCACTATAACATTTAATCCATAATTATTTTTTAAATTATCAACATGTCTTTCTAGGTTTTCAAAGCCCTTTGCTAAATATTCAACACTTTCATTTTTTATATCTTCTTTTGGCATTCCACCATGATATTTTAATGCTTTAATAGTTGCCACACATACTACTGCATCTGGTTTTAAGTTAGCTTTTCTACATTTTATATCTAAGAATTTTTCTGCTCCTAAATCTGCACCAAATCCAGCTTCTGTAATCACATATTCCCCTAATTTCAAAGCAAGCTTTGTTGCAATTACACTATTGCATCCATGTGCAATATTTGCAAATGGTCCACCATGAACTATTGCAGGTGTTTGTTCTAAACTTTGTACTAAATTTGGGTTTATAGCATCTTTTAGCAATACTGTCATTGCTCCATCTGCTTTCAAGTCTTTTGCTGTTATTGGTTTATTGTCTTTAGTATATCCGACAATAATATTCCCAATTCTTCTTTTCAAATCATTTATATCTGTTGCCAAGCAAAAGATAGCCATTATTTCAGATGCAACAGATATATCAAATCCATCCATTCTTGGCACTATATTTTTTTCTTGTGATAATCCTGTATTTACTGTTCTTAGTTGTCTGTCGTTTAAGTCAACACATCTTTTCCACACAACTCTGTCAAATTCTAATTCATTTCCAAAATATATATGGTTATCTATCATTGCTGACAATAAATTATTTGCAGATGTAATTGCATGTATATCTCCTGTAAAATGTAAATTTATATCTTCCATTGGTGCTATTTGACTATGTCCTCCACCTGTTGCTCCACCTTTTATTCCAAACACAGGTCCAAGAGATGGCTCTCTTAGTGCTAACACAGCTTTTTTTCCTATTTTTCTTAATCCATCAGCTAGTCCTATTGCCATTGTAGTCTTTCCCTCTCCAAGTGGTGTTGGGTTTATAGCTGTTACTAAAATTAATTTTCCATCTTTTTTATTTTTTAATTCTTTATATACTTCGGGAGAAATTTTTGCCTTAAATTTTCCATATTGTTCTAGTTGCTCTTCTTGGATGTTTAATTTTTCGGCTATTTCTGTTATCTTTTTTAATTTTGTATTTCTTGCTATTTCAATATCTTCCATCTATATTCTCCTTTTAATATATATTTTATTTACTAAAATTAAAATAATAATCCTATAATAACTCCAATAGTTGCTCCCACAATAACTTGAACCGGAGTATGTCCTAATACCTCAACTAACTTCTCAGAAACTTGTAGGCCTGTTAGTCCAGGCGTTTCAACTATTTTATTTAACAATTTTGCCTGTTTTCCAGCAGCTCTTCTAACTCCAGCTGCATCATACATTACAATAAATGAAAAAATTAATGACACAGCAAATAAAGGTGAATTAATTCCAACATTTTTTCCTATCATTGTAGTTAATGATACTACAACTCCAGAATGTGAGCTTGGCATTCCTCCTGCTTGCATTAATTTTTTAAAATTAAACTTTTTAGTCTTTATTAAATCATAAATAAATTTAAATAATTGTATTCCAAACCATACCATAAATGGTACAATTATATACTTATATTCTTTAAAAAAATTAAAAATCCCCTGCATCTTCTATTCCTCTTCTTGTACAAAACTTTCTTCTTTTGTTTCTTCTCCATCTTTTAACAAAATAGTAATTCTTTTTTCAGCATTTTCTAGCAAATCATTACATTGTTTTGAAAGTTTCATTCCTTCTTCAAATTTTGAAACTGAATCTTCTAATGATAAATCTCCATTTTCTAATTCAGTTGCTATTTTTTCTAATTCTTTTATAGTTTCTTCGAAACTACCTTTTTTCTCCATAATATACTCCTATTTTTCATTTATAATTCCTGTGGTAACATCCACAATATATCCACTTATAGTCTGAGTTGTTTTTGTATCATAAACTGTTACCAAATATTTGCCATCATTTTGAATGCTTATATTAAAATCAATACCATCTGTATTTCCAAATTTTTCTGTCCATTTATCCTTAACAAGACTGATTGCTTTTGCTTCTTTTGGTGTCATTGCATTTTCGTCTGCAACTGTTTCTTTGCCTGCTACTGCAATACTATTATTCTCAGAATCATTATTTTTTTCTTCATTAGACTCAATATTGCTATCTAATATATTATCTAGCATATCATCTAATCCATTATTAGCATCAGGTAACACTTCTCCAACGCCTAGTTTATCTTGCTCTATTGGCTGTTTTCTAAATTGTTGGTATACTACACATATTAAAGCAAATAATATTATTGTAATTACTATTGCAATTACTATGTTTTTGGTTGTTTTTTTCATTTTTTTCTCCTTACCTATATAATTTTTGCTTTTGTTTCTCCATCTTGCATTCTAATAGATATTTCGTCTTCTTTTCTTAGCATGTTTTTGCTTTTTATAACAATTCCATCTTTTAAAATTATTCCATATCCTCTTGCTAATGTTTTTAGTGGACTTAGTGAATCTAACTTTAATATTAGATTTTGAGTTATAGACTTGTCATTTTGCAATTTACTTTTCACACTGTGTTGCATTGATTTTACTTTCATATCAATTACCATATACTGTTCATTTACTTTTTGTAAAATTCCAGTAAATGCTTTTCTAGTCATACATTTTTCATATCTAAGCTTAATTAACTGCAATTTTCTTATTAAAGCTTGTTCATACCTTCGTTGGTAATTTTTAATTTTCATTTTTAATTCTGCAACATCCGGTACTGCAAGTTCAGCTGCTGCTGATGGCGTTGGCGCTCTTAGGTCTGCAACAAAGTCTGATATTGTAAAATCTGTTTCGTGTCCAACAGCAGAAATAACTGGTAATTCTGAATTATATATTGCTCGTGCAACAATTTCTTCATTAAATGGCCATAAATCTTCAAGTGAACCTCCACCTCTAGCTACAATAATTACATCTGCTAATTTATGTTTATTCATAAATTCAATACCTTTAGCAATTTTTTGTGCTGCTCCGCTTCCTTGGACTGGTACTGGTAACAACCTAATATGCACATTTGGATTTCTTCTGGTAGATACATTGATAATATCTCGTATTACCGCTCCTGTATTTGAAGTAAGTACACCAATTGTTTCTGGCATCATTGGTATTGCTTTTTTATAATTCTGATCAAATAGTCCTTCTTTTTCAAGCTTTGCTTTTAGTTCTTCATACTCTGCTCTCAAGTCACCCATTTTTCCAAGTTGCTTTATAGCTTTAGCATATAATTGATATGTACCATCTCTTTCAAAAACAGATACACTTCCAAGTATCATTACCTTCATTCCATCTTGTGGAACAAAATCTAAATGTGCTGTATATGTTTTAAACATTATTGATTTTATTAAAGATTTTTCATCCTTTAGAGTAAAATATATATGACCAGTGTAATGATTTTTTAGATTTGAGATTTCTCCTTCTACTAAAACATTAGTAAAATACTCATCATCTTCAAATTTATCTTTTATATATTTATTTAATTCGCTTACACTTATTGGATTATATATCATACCTACTCCTCATTTGTTATTCCTGTCTGTTTTATAATATTAGCTAGAATTCCATTTATAAAAGATGGTGAATTTTCGTCTCCATACTTTTTAGCAATTTCAACAACTTCATTTACTACAACTTTATATGGTAATTTCGCATACACTATTTCATAAGTAGCTAATTTTAATAATGCTGTATTAACTTTTGAAATTCTTGAAATATCCCATTTTTCTTTCAAATTTTGAGATATTAATTTTAATATTTCTTCTTCATTTTCATTAATACCAAGTATTGTTTGATTTATATATGTTTTTGCTTTTTCTTGATTAATTTCTTGTTCATTCAAAAACATTTCAATTTGCTCACTGTATTCACTTTTTTCATTTTTTTGAATTTCTAAGCTATATAGTAATTCAAAAGTAAGTTCTCTTGTTTCTGTTCTAGTCATGTATTTGTTACTCCCTTTTTATAACTTATCTATAAAATTTTTTATCTTATCTTTTACTCTCTCTTTATTTTTTTGATAGTAATTTCCTGCCCATATACATATAAGTATTAATGCCATTATAAGTAAAATTTTATATAAATTTGTACAAAATAGTAAGATTGCCAAGGCTATACCTACTAACCCGCCAACAATACCACCGCCATATTTGTCACAAAACATTCTGAAATTTTCCATTTGTTTCGCTCCTTTCAATTTTATTCCTGAACTGCTGGTTTTACAGGTTCAATATCTTTTACTTTTATATTAACTTCTTTTACTTCTAAGTCAGAAGTATTTTTTATTGTTGTTTTAATCTTGGTTTGTAGATTAGTTGAAAGCTCTTTTATTATTGCATTTTCTTTAACACTCAAGTTTACAAATACTGTTACATTATTTTCTTTATCTAATTCCACTCTTGTTGTTACATTCTCGGCACTTTCAAAACCTTTTACTACACTATTTACAAGATTTTCAATTGTATCTTTTGTGATTAATAATTTTCCGTCTGAATTTTCTAACAATATACCATTTTTATAATCCATTTCTTGCTTTGAAGTTGAATCAAAAAATATACATTTGATAGCTAATAAAATAAACATTACACTTAATGCTAATATAATATTAGAAACTACTTCATCTTGAAGTATATTTACAATTATACTATGTACTAATTCTACATTTAACCAGCCAAATATTACTAAACATGTAATTATTGATAATATAAGTATTAGACTCGAAAACAAGGCCAGTCCTATTCTATCTAAGATCTTCATTTTTATTTCATCCTTTCTTACTTATTTTAAAGCATATTTTATGTTTTAAACTTTAAATTAGGCACAGTAAAAAATTATTGTGCCTAATCTTTTTTATTATTCTTTATCTTCTTCTTTGTCGTTTTCCACTCCCATGTTTTCTGTACTAACTCCTTGAATGTGGACATTAACTTCAACTACTTTTAATCCTGTCATACTTTCAACTGCTTTTTTTACTTTATTTTGAATTTCAAAGGCAACATCAGGAATTCTTACTCCATATTCCACTATAATGTTTACATCTATTTTTGTTTCTTTTTCTCCTGTTTCTACTTTTATTCCCTTTGATAAATTCTTTTTACCACTAAGTACTTCTGATATTCCTCCTGCAAATCCTCCTGACATTTGAGCTACTCCTGGCACCTCAGATACTGCTACTCCAGCAATTACTGAAACAACATCATCTGAAATTTTTATATTTGTATTATTTTCTAATGCTACTTCCCCATTATTTTCAATAACCTTTTCAACCTCTTTTACTTCTTTATTTTCTTCTTCCATAAAGAAACCTCCTTTTTCTCAAGAATTATTATATCTTTAGATATATATTAGTATATCAATTTTGTTGGAATTTTACAACTATTTTGCCTTATTTTTTTATATTTATCATAAATTTGTGGCCATGAATATACTCTCTGCAAATCATTTGCTTCCACAGCTTGATTACAGGTAGAAGTATATAAAAATGTAATTATTCCACCGCTTTGTACATTTCTGCAGTGTGCAACACTATCATCAATAAACATCTCAACATCATTTTCTTTTGAAGCATTTAATTTATTCTGTGCATTCATTACAAGTTTATCATATACTATATTGTTTTTTTCAAGCCATTTTTGAGTATAGTTTTGTACTAAATGACTATCTTCTTCAAATTCATATCTTGAAGTTATTATTATTATATTATTTCCTTCTTGTTTTAACTTTTTTAGAATCTCTGCCACTTCATCTTTTGGTGTTGCTATTGTTAGCATATCTATAAAATATCTCTCCCAAAATAAATCTGTTTGCTCTTTTGACCAGTCAGGATACATTGTTTCTATATAATTATGGTCTGCTATTTTACCATATTGTTTTGGGTCCCCACTATTTCCAAATTCTATATCTGACTTTTGTGCATTTGTAAATACACTTTCAAATGAGTTTGATATTGTATCATCTATGTCTATTCCTATATTCATTTTTCTTCACTCCTTATTTTTTATAGGTTTTAATTTTAACATATTAAAATTAATTTATCAATACGCAAAACTTTTGTTTGTCTTTTAAATTATATAATGTTATATTTCATATTTTCAAACTCAAATCGTTCTATCTTCTTTAGACTAATAACTGTTTTTACCGCTTTTTTATCTACAAAAAATTTCTCCATTTATTTATTAAAAAATAAATGTAAACACTTTTTGTGTCTACATTTATTTTATTACTTTGCATTAAATGTTTACTTTATTTTACCATTTCATGTTGTGTTGTAATATTTCCCGCATTGTCTTTTACAATGACTTTTACTGAATTGTTTGTTATGCTTTCAGCATTAATTAATACACTTCCTGATGCTGTTGCAAGATCATTTTTATCAATTAAAGCATATTCTCCACCTGTACTTAAATAATATTCATATTCTTTTATACCTGTTTCTTCATCAGTAGCTATTACACCAATTTTGATTGTTACTTTTGTACCTTGTGTTGTTTTTGCTCCATACGTTACTTCTGTTTGTATTTCTTTAATTACAGGAGCTTTTGTATCTTCTACATTAATTGTACTAACATTTCCATAATTTGTTCCATCTGTTGCTACTGCATATATTTTAGCACCATGTTTTAACCCTGAAATAGCACCAGTATAATCTTTATAATCTCCACTTAAAGTATTAACCTTATATTTTATGCTTAAGTTTGGGTTAGTAATTAGCTCTATTGAACATGTTCCATTATTCCAAACAGGTTCTCCTGCTGTTACATTTCCTTGGAATATAGTTCCTCCTCCAGATGAACCGCCTCCACTGCTACTACCAGTTGTAATTACATTAGTTATAGTTGCCATTCCTTCATTTCCTGCAACATCTGTTGCTGTTACTTTTATATCGTAAGATTGACCTTCAAGTAGTCCTGTAAATGCACAAGTTGTTGAAGTTGTAGTTGTTTTTTGTGTATCAATTGTTTCACCATATAAAACATCAGATGATTTCTTTATACAATACGTATATGTTGGACTAGATGGCATTCCTGATTCCAAGTCTCTACTTGATACTGTTACACTTATACTATTAGCAGTTTTCTCAGCTTTTTCAATAGTTATTGTTGGTTTTATTGTGTCTAATATATTTATTACTGCTTCTAGCTCGCCATAACTATCCGACACTAATTTTGCATATACTTTGTCTCCGCTAATCAAATTAGTAACTGTAGTTCCTACTGTCCATGTGCCAGCTGTTCCGTTTTTTTGCCACTGTATTTCATAATTTTCATCACTTATATTAATTGCTTCTAACTCAATTGTAGCCTTTCCATTGTTCCAAACAGTAATTCCTTTTTGTCCAACTCCTGCTTGTGTTTGCATTAAAGAATTTAATTCATTTATTAATGAATTAACATCATTATTGTCACCTTCTATAGATGATTCCGTTTGTTTAGCTAATTCTTTACTTTGTTTTATTAAGCCTTCATCACCAAATACCGTAGATATTGTCACTCCAGCTAATATTAGCATTATTGCAATAGTTACTACTAATATAATCATAGTAATACCTTTATTCTCGCCAACCTTTTTCATACGTTTCTTACTCTCCTTCTATAGTTTATACTATTCAAGATCTTTTACTTAAAGTTACTATATTTTCGCCCAAAAGTAAACAAGATTTTATATTGCCTTATTGTATTGTTAAGCAATATTTTTTATTTATGTTTCTTTTTTCTTACTCTCTGTAAGGTTTTGTTGTTTTTTTCTCAATATATCTGGTTAGATTTGATATTTTTGTTACAAACTTTTAATATTTTTGTAACAAAAATGTAATATAAGAGGCATTACTCTAACTATGCCTCTTATACATTTTTATTTATATTCTTCTACTTCTTTTTTAATTTTTGATATAAAGTCTTCTAGTCCCATTGCTCCAATGTCACCATCTGATCTTGAACGAACTCCTACGGCATTTGCTTCTACTTCTTTATCTCCAATAATTAACATATATGGAATTTTTTGAAGTTGTGCTTCTCTAATTTTGTAACCAATTTTTTCTTGTCTTTCATCAAGTTCTGCACGAATTCCATTGTTGTCTAATTCTTCTAGAACCTTTTCAGCATATTCTTTATGGCTATCTGCTATTGGTAATATTTTTACTTGTACTGGTGATAACCATGTTGGAAATGCACCTGCATAATGTTCTGTTAAAATGCCAATAAATCTTTCAAATGAACCAAACAATGCTCTATGTAGCATAATTGGTGTTTTCTTTTCTCCGTCTGAATCAATGTATGATAAATTAAATCTTAATGGTAATTGGAAATCTACTTGTACTGTTCCCATTTGCCATTCTCTTCCTAAACAGTCTTTCATTTTAATATCAATTTTTGGACCATAGAAAGCTCCATCACCTTCATTTACACGATAGTTGTCTTTACCACATATTTCATCTAATACATCTTTTAAGTCCGCTTCTGCTTTATTCCATAAATTGATGTCTCCAATATAATCTTCTGGTCTAGTAGATAATGTTAATATGAAATCTAGTCCAAATATGTTATATAGTTTTTTAGCAATTTCAAGAATGTTTTTAATTTCCTCTTTAATTTGTGATTCCATAACATAGTTGTGTGAATCATCTTGTCTAAACATTCTTACACGGAATAAACCATTTAATTGTCCAGATTTTTCGTTACGATGTATAACATCTATATCACTAAATCTTAAAGGTAAGTCTTTGTAACTTCTTAATTTGCTTTGATAAATTTTAATAGAGTTTGGACAGTTCATTGGTTTTAAAGCCTGTTCTTTTCCATCACTATCTATTAAAACAAACATATCATCTTTGTAATGATCCCAATGTCCTGATGTTTTCCATAAAATACTGCTGTTTAATTGTGGACCAGAAAATTCTTGATATCCTCTTTTTTTATGTTCTTTTCTCCAAATGTCTATAAGTATATTCATCATTGTAAAGCCTTTTGGCATCCAATATGCCATACCTGGTGCAGTTTCATCAAAGAAGAATAAATCTAATTCTTTTCCTAATTTACGGTGATCTCTTTTTTTAGCTTCTTCTAACATGTGTAAATATTCTTCTAGCATACTTGCTTTAGGAAATGCTATACCATAAATTCTTTGAAGAGTTTGTTTTGTTTCGTCTCCTCTCCAGTATGAAGCTGATGAATGTAATAATTTAAATGCTTTTACTGGACCTGTGCTCATAATATGTGGTCCTGCACATAATTCTTTAAATTCACCTTGATCATAAAAACTAATTTCTTCGTCTTCTGGTAATTCTTCAATTAGTTCTACTTTATATGGCTCTTTTCTATCTTTCATTAACTTAATAGCTTCTTCTCTTGAAAGAGTATATCTTGTAATTGGTAAATCTTCTTTAACAATCTTCTTCATTTCCTCTTCAATTTTAGCTAAATCTTCTTCTGTGAATGGCTTTTCCACATCAAAATCATAATAGAATCCGTTATCAATAGAAGGACCAATTGTTAATTTTGCATTATCTCCATATAGTCTTTTTATAGCCTGTGCCATAATGTGAGATGTTGTATGCCAATATGCTTTTTTACCATCTAAATCATCAAATGTTAAAATTTCTAATTTACAATCTTTTTCAATTAAAGTACGTAAATCTTTTACCTCTCCATCGATTCTTGCGGCCATAGCATTTCTTGCTAAACCTTCACTTATTTTTTTTGCAACCTCTAAAACAGAAGCTCCTTCGTTTACTTCTATTTCAGAACCGTCTTTTAATTCTACTTTTACCATAGTTTCTCCTCCTTTATTATTTAAAAGTGTGCCAATGGGGACGGAGATTTTTGGCACATTTACAAATTTATTTTTAATTATTTTTTTAGTAATTAGAATGTGCCAAAAATCTCCGTCCCCATTGGCACACTTAATAGCAATACAAAAGCACTCCCAAAGTATTGCTACTTTAGGAGTGCTTATATACACGGTTCCATCCTATTTTTTACTTAATTACTCTTTAACGCAGATATACGCCTAGCTTTTAACTAGGAACCAATGAGGTAGTTTTTCAAATCAGTTTATTTAAGTTGGTTTTCAGCCGGTGACCAACTCTCTCTTTCAACAACCTTGATTTTACTTTGTCTCATTCTTGTCTTTATTTTTTAAACTATATCTTATTATACTCGCTGTTAACATAAGTGTCAAGTAGTTTTATATAAGTTTTAATATATCTTCCTTTGGTTGAACTCCTATTGTTCTTCCTGTTTCAGCACCATTTTTTACAATTATAAATGCTGGAATTGTCATTATTTCATATTTTTCTGCTAATTCATGATTTTCGTCTACATTTACTTTGCATACCTTTACTTTATCTCCCATTTCTTCTGCAATTTTATCTATTACTGGAGACATCATTCTACATGGTCCACACCAATTAGCCCAAAAATCTATCAAAACTGGTACTTCTGCCTCCATTACTTCTTTTTCAAAATTATCTTTATTTAACTCTATTACACTCACTTTATTTTCCTCCTAACTCTTTTATTTAAGTACAGCCAAACCTGCTTTTGTTCCTTCATATATAGCTTTAGATATTTGAAGTAATCCACCTGTACAATCTCCACATGCAAACAAGCCTGGTACTGTTGTTTCCATATTCTCATTCACAACAATATTATTATTTTCAATTCTAGCGCCTATTTTTCTTGCTATATCTGTACTTGATGCAGTTCCAACTGCAACAAATACACCACTTATTTTTTGTTTTGTATTGTCTTCAAATTCTACTTCTTCAAGCTTGCCATTTCCCCTGAACTCTCTTATTTTTTTATCATTTACTTTTAATCCATTGCTTCTATTTTCAATTATTCTGTTTCCATTTGTAAATATAGTTACAGAATTTACAACAGGTTTTAATGTTTCAAATTCATGTATTGCATAATTTCCTTCTCCTAATACAGCTACATCTTTTTCCTTGTAGAAAAACGAGTCACATATTGCACAATAACTTACACCTTTGCCTTCAAATTCTTTTATGCCTTTTATATTAGGAATATTTCTATTTGTTCCAGTTGCTAATATTACTGATCTAGCATTATATTTAGAATTTATTGTTTCTATTGTAAAACAATCTTTATATTCAATGTTTATTACCTCATCTTGTACTATTTCTACACCTAAATTAACAGCTTGATTCAATCCATTTTCATATAGTTTTTTTCCGGATATTCCGTTTGCAAATCCATAATAATTATCTATTTTCTCTGCTTTTTCAAGAGATCCATTTCCTTTTGATATAACTAATGTAGACAAATTTCTTCTTTTAGCATAAATAGCTGCTGTAATTCCTGAAGGTCCACTTCCAATTACTATCACATCATACATTTTTTCATCGCCTCCTCACTAGTTTTATATACATTTTATTTGTTTTCTTCAGTTATTATACACTAATTTTATATTTTTTTAAATATAAAGCTAAAAATAATTTTTGTATTATTTTTTATTTTTTCTCTTGACAAAGCGAACATATTTTTGTATACTATATACGAACATTAATTCGGGAATATATTCTATTTGGAGGTATTAATTATGAACATCTTAAAAACTAGAAATAATGTAATCTCATATACAGTAAATAAGGAAATAAGCTCAAATTGCTATGTTGCGGTTGATGGTGGAGAAGTTGTAGTTAATGCTCCATGGTATTTTTCTAGAAAACAAATTCAAACAATTATTGAAGAAAAAAGACAATGGATTCTAAATAAAATTGAAGAATATCAAGAACAAAATCGAGTATATTCTGACAAAGGTAGTATTGTAATTTTAGGTTCTGCTCATCAAGTACGTTTATATTACAAAAGCCAAAATGCTCCTAGTATAAATATAGTTAATCGCACAATTGAAGTAGTACTTCCTAATAAATACAAAAAGCTAGAAACTACTCAAATTTTAAAAATATTAGTTGATAAACTTTATGAAAAAGTTGCTGAACAAGAAGTAGAACGAGCTATGGAAAAAACAAGATTACTTCTTGGATATGCTCCTGAAGATTATGAAATAAAAAAATTAGCTAATAATGTTATAGCACACTTTTCTAGCGACGACCAAAAAATATCAATTAATTCAAATATAGCTAAATATGACAGAAATGTAATTGACTACATTGTATTGCATGAATTTTGTCATATAAAATATAAAATTCACACTAAGAATTTTTGGAAAATAATTGCTAAATATATGCCAAGTTATGAAAAATACGAAAATATTTTAAAAGGCTTGTCATATTAAAGTAACCTCAATTAGTTTTTAACATCAAAAATGCTAACCATTATAGGTTAGCATTTTTGATGTTATTCTAACAATTCATTTTATAGTTCTTCGTCTACCATAATTTTAGCATAATATTTTTCATCAAATTCTTTATCATATTCAATATCTGCAAATATTTCTGGCATTTCTTCTTGGAAATATCTTAGTAAAGGAATAAGTACTTGTCTTATTGAAGGATGTACATGTTTTGTTGTTCTTAGGCTTAAAATATGTTTCCATTCTCTAATATTAGCTGTCATAACATATTCTGCTGCTACCGAATGAGGTAATACTTCTCTGCACATATCTGTTGTAGCTCCTAATTCTTTCATTCTCATATATCTTACTTCTATTTCTTGCATTGCTTTTTTCCATTCCTCATATATTGCTTTATCTTCTATATATGATGGATTAATAAATGCAATTTCATTTCCATATTTATCTTTGTCATAACTGCAATATCTTGTTGACTCTATTGAAAAACTTGCATGTCTATGTCTTGTTAGGTCTTTATATGATCCAACATCATCATAAATTCTAACTGTAATTTTTTCATGTTCTAATACAGATTCATGTCCTTTATTTAAGCAATTTTTTAATAAGTTTTTATATGATTCTTCTGAAACCATTCCTTCTGAGCGATAGCATGTTCTACAAGCTTTTTCTATTTTTTTCATTATTTGTATTCCATCAATTTTTTCTACTTTTATCCATGGTTCTACTATTCTCATTTATTATCCCTCCCAATTTTTACTTCAATTACTATATCAAAAAATTAAAAATATTACAAGAAAATTTTTAAAAAAGAAATTTTAATATAGCAATAGAAAACGAGTTTGAATAAATCAAACTCGTTAAAGGAGCTATATGGTCAATGAGAAAATTATTTTCTCATTTTATATGCCATAAGGGCATATAGAGAGTGACCACTGAGGAACATGTCCTCATAAAATACTTTTCCTTCAAAAAGTTGCTCACGCAACTTCTGAAAGATCACTTCTTCTTCTAACCAGATTATCTGGTTAGAAATTTGTTCTGTCTCATCGAGGTGTCTCTGCCTCTTTCCTACCATTTCCGCTACCGCCACACCAAAGTCCTCGTCGGACTTTGATGGGTCGAGAATTGAGGGTCCTTTCACAAGGACTTTAACCTTTTCCACAATCAGTCCGGTTTCCTCTTCTGCTTCACGAATAGCTGCATTTTCTTTGTTTTCGCCATCTTCAATCAGTCCTGCTGGCACCTCAATGTACCATTGCCCCGTAGTGGAGCGAAACTGCTTAATGAAAGCGATTTTTCCGTTGTTTTTTACAATCACAGCAACCGACGGTTTACTGTGAATCACAGTATGTGTCAAAACAATATTTCCTTGTTCATCAACATACGTTACTTTGAGTCCCTCCATCCGCGGAGTTGCAAAAACACGTTCCTGTCTCACTTTTTTATAGTTGTCCATGTTGTTTCTCCTTTTTAAAATTACTTAAATATATTATATCATATTTTTACTTTTTATGCAATGTTTATAGGTTTAATTGAAATCAGGTACATTGTATATTAGTCAATCATATGTCACACTTTATTTAAAAATATATACTTTGGAATA
>ERZ825384.1427-NODE-1427-length-28074-cov-4.914915_pt1 | contig 28074 bp, 26 predicted proteins | sample MGYA00519931_ERZ825384 | MGnify/ENA primary metagenome ERZ825384 (study PRJEB31778, sample SAMEA3449200) | human gut metagenome | biome: human gut; feature: human-associated habitat; material: faeces | place: United Kingdom | collected 2010/2012 ...
CGGACTTCTTGGAGTCGTAGGCGAAATAGGCCTGCGCGTACTTATCGGTGTGGTCGCCGATGATCTTGATGGAGTTCTTGTTGGCGCCGACGGTGCCGTCACCGCCGAGACCCCAGAACTTGCAGGCGATGGTGCCCTCGGCGGAGGTGTCGGGCGCGTCCGTCTCCGGCAGGGAGAGGTTGGTCACGTCGTCAACGATGCCGATGGTGAACTGGCGCTTCGGGTTCTCGCTCTTGAGCTCCTCGTAGACCGCGAACACGGAGGCCGGCGGGGTGTCCTTGGAGCCGAGGCCGTAGCGGCCGCCGGTGACGACGATGTCATTGCGGCCGGCGTTGGCCAGCGCGGTGACGACGTCGAGGTACAGGGGCTCGCCCTGTGCGCCGGGCTCCTTCGTGCGGTCGAGCACGGCGATCTTCTTGCAGGTCGCCGGGATGGCCGCGATGAGCTTGTCGGCACGGAACGGACGGTACAGGCGGACCTTCACGAGGCCGACCTTTTCGCCGTGGGCGTTGAGGTAGTCGATGACCTCCTCGGCCACATCGCAGATGGAGCCCATGGAGATGATGACACGGTCAGCATCCGGGGCGCCGTAGTAGTTGAACAGCTGGTAGTTGGTGCCGATCTTGGCATTGATCTTCGCCATGTACTCCTCGACCAGGTCCGGCACGGCGTCGTAGTACTTGTTGGACGCCTCACGGTTCTGGAAGAAGATGTCGCCGTTTTCATGGCTGCCGCGCATCTGCGGATGCTGCGGGTTCAGACCGCGCTGACGGAAGGCATTGACCGCATCCATGTCCACCATATCAGCCAGATCATCATAATCCCAGACGGCGATCTTCTGGATCTCGTGCGAGGTACGGAAGCCGTCAAAGAAGTTCAGGAACGGAACGCGGCCCTTGATGGCGGCCAGATGCGCCACGGGGGACAGATCCATGACTTCCTGCACGTTGCCCTCGGCGAGCATGGCGAAGCCGGTCTGGCGGCAGGCCATAACGTCGGACTGGTCACCGAAGATGGACAGGGTGTGCGAAGCGAGTGCGCGCGCCGTCACGTGGAAGACGGCCGGAAGCAGCTCACCTGCCATCTTGTACATGTTCGGGATCATGAGCAGCAGGCCCTGAGAGGCGGTATACGTCGTCGTCAGAGCGCCGGCATTCAGCGAACCGTGGACAGCGCCGGCTGCGCCGGACTCTGCCTGCATTTCCTGCACACGGACCTTCGTGCCGAAGATGTTCTTACGGCCGGCGGCGGACCACTGATCGACCAGGTCGGCCATCGGGCTCGACGGGGTGATCGGGTAAATGGCAGCCACTTCCGTAAAGGCGTAGGACACGTGGGCGGCAGCATTGTTGCCGTCCATCGTAACGAGCTTTCTTGCCATAAACTTCATCTCCTATTTCTCTTATGCGTTAGCCTATATTTGTGCAATGGGTACCTATCAACCCATTCGCGTCAATATGATAACACAGTTGCAAAAAAACGTAAATAATAGTTTTTTAATTCGTATTTCATTTTTCGAAACGTTATTATTGAAAACATGCAAGTTTCTGAGGAAAAACCAGCATTTTCACGGAAAACGCCTGCTTTTTTCGCTGTTTTTTCGCTTGTGATTTCTCACCTATTGTTATATAATATATCACTGCTGTTAAGAAAGGGGCTGTCTACATGGTCAAAATCGAACAATCGAATGGCACCATCAGCATCACCAACGAAGTATTCACAAACCTTGCAGGCGACGCCGCGACCAGTTGCTTCGGCGTGAAGGGCATGGTCGGCCGCAGCAAGGACAGCGGTCCGTTCCAGCTTCTGCGCAGAGAATCCATGTCCAAGGGCGTCAACGCCACGTTCGCCGACGACGGGAGCATCTCGCTCGAGCTGCACATTGCAGTCGATCACGGCGTGAACATTTCCGCGCTCGCCCACAGCATCATCAACGAGGTCAGCTATAAGGTCAATCAGGCCACCGGCGTGCCCGTTGCGCGTGTGGACGTATTCGTGGATTCTATGTTCCTCGATTGAGCAGGGACATTTCGCATCGCTTCCCCTCCCGGGAGCCGCGCTTCCGGGCCATTTTCATTTCCCCCGTCGGAGGTGTACAGATTTGAGAGAAATTATTGATGCCGCAGCGCTTCGGGAGATGCTCCTGTGCGCGAATGCGGCACTGGAAGAAAACAAACAACGCATCAACGAGCTCAACGTCTTTCCTGTTCCGGACGGTGACACCGGCACGAACATGAGCCTGACGATGAACTCCGCCGCCATCGAGCTCGGCCGCAAGCAGACCGACACCGTCGGCGCCGTGGCCGACTGCGCCGCCAGCGCCCTGCTGCGCGGTGCGCGCGGTAACTCCGGCGTCATCCTGTCGCTGCTGTTCCGCGGGATCGCCAAGTCCCTCAAGGGCCGCGAGAACGCCAACGCCGCAGAGTTTGCCGCCGCCGTCTCCGCCGGTGTGGACGCCGCCTACAAGGCCGTCATGAAGCCGGCCGAGGGCACGATCCTCACCGTCAGCCGTCTGGGTGCGCAGGCCGCCGTGGAGTTTGCCAAGGAGAGCACGGACTTTGAGGCCATGCTCGAGGCGCTGCTCGCCGCCGCGCGCGAGGCGCTGGCCGATACGCAGAACATCAACCCCGTGCTGCGCCGCGCAGGCGTGGTCGATGCCGGCGGCGAGGGCTTCGTGCTCGTCATGGACGCCATGCTCGGCTACCTGCAGGGCCGTACCGCCGCCCCCGTGACCGCGGCCGCTCCGGCTGCCGCCGCCGCACCGAAAGAGGGCGCGGACTTCTCCGAGTTCGACACCGGAGAGATCACGTTCGGCTACTGCACGGAGTTTATCGTGGCGCGTGAAAACAGCAAGAGCCCCGAGCTGCTGCGCTCGTTCCTCAACAACCTCGGTGACTGCGTCGTCGTGGTCGATGATGACGAGATCATCAAAGTGCACGTGCACACGAACGTGCCCGGCGAGGTGCTGACCGAGGCGCTGACCTACGGCCCGCTCCAGACCGTGAAGATCGAAAATATGCGCAACCAGCACACCGCGCTCTCCGGCAGCGACGCCCCCGCCGCACCCGAGGCCGAGGCTGAGAGCGAGCCCGCCGTCGCCGCGCCCGAAAAGCAGTTCGGCGTCGTGGCCGTGTCCGCCGGCGAAGGCATGGCGGACCTCTTCCGCGAGCTGGGCGTCGACCGCGTCGTCACCGGCGGCCAGACCATGAACCCCTCCACGGAGGACATCCTCACTGAGGTCAACAAGACCCCGGCGGAGATCGTGTTCGTGCTGCCGAACAACAAGAACATCATCATGGCCGCCCAGCAGTGCATCCCGCTGTCGGACAAGAAGGTCATCGTCATCCCGACCAAGACCGTGCCGCAGGGCATCACCGCGATGCTCTCGTTCGACCCGGCAAGCGCCGAGGACGTGATTGAGGCCGAGATGAGTGCCGCGATCGAGAGCGTGCACACCGCGCAGGTCACCTACGCCGCGCGCGACTCCGATTTCGACGGGCACGATATCCACAAGGGCGAATATCTGGCGCTGATGGATGGTGCGCTGCTCGGCAGCAACGCGGACCTGGACAAGGTGCTGCTTGCGATCGCCGATGCCGCCACGGATCTCGACCCCGAAATCGTCTCCATCTACTACGGTGAGGACGTGAAGGCCGATGCCGCGCAGCACGCAGCCGAGCTGATCGGCGGGCGTCTGCCGATGTCGGACGTGAACGTAGTCGACGGCGGCCAGCCGGTCTATTACTACATGATTTCGTTTGAATAAACCTTGCACTACAGCAAACCGCCCCGGTTTTCACCGGGGCGGTTTGCTTTTTGTGTTCGGTTTTATCGCTCCTGCGCGCGGATCAGGTTCTTGTAGAAATCGACCGCGCCGGGCAGGCAGTTATATTCGATGTTCTCGTCGATGCCATGCATGCCCTTCATCTGCTCCGGGCCGTAGATCACGGGCGCAAAGCGCAGGCAGTTGCTGCAGATCTCCTGATAGAACTGCGCATCAGTCGCGCCGGTCATGACATAGGGGCTCACGGGCAGGCCCGGGAACGTCTCGCCGATGACCTGCTCCACCTGACGGAAGGCTTCGCCGTGGATGTCCACGGTCTCGGAGTAGTCATTGGCGTGGATGACCTCCATCTCCAGACCGTGCTTTTCGGCAAGGCGGCGGATGATGGCAAGGCTCTCCTGCTCACCCTGATGCGGGATGAAGCGCATGTTCGCACCCAGCGTTGCCTCCTGCGGCAGGACGTTATACGCATCGGCACCGGACTGCATCGTGAAGGCGATCGTCGTGTGCAGCATCGCGCCTGCCTGCGCCGACACGCGCGGCAGCACGATCTTCATCAGCGGCTGGAACAGCCAGAGGTTGCCCATCACGAGCCGCAGGCCGAACGGCGCATAGGGCGCAAGGCGCGCGAACATGGCCGAGACCTCCGGCAGAAACTTTCTGCGGAACGGATCGTGCTTTTCCACGTCCGTCACGAACGCGGACAGGCGCGCGATGGGGCTGTTCGCCATCGGCGCACTGGCGTGGCCGCCGTTGCTGCGGGCGGTGAATTTCACGTCCGCCTTGCCCTTTTCAAACACGCCCACCATGGCAAAGTTGCCGGGGATGCCGCCGATCGGCTCGGTGATGATGCCGCCGCCCTCGTCGCAGACGAGAAACGGGCGCACACCGCGGCGCTTGAGCTCGGCGACGAGCTTCGGCGCGCCGTCGCCCGCCCACTCCTCCGTGCAGGACGAGGAGAGATAGACGTCGTTGGCGGGCTCATACCCGGCGGCAAGCAGCTCCTCGACCGCCTGGAAAAACGCCATGAGCGAGGCCTTGGTGTCCGACGCCCCGCGTCCCCAGACCTTGCCGTCGGCAATGTCGCCGGAAAACGGCGCGTGCGACCATGTGCCCTCGGCGGGCACGACGTCCTGATGGCTCATGAGCACGATCGGGCGGTCATGCGCCTTGCCCTTCCAGCAGAAGAGCAGGTTGCCGTCGATGACCGTGCGCTCGAGCTTTTCGTGCACGAGCGGGAACAGCTGCGCAAGCTGCGCGTGGAAGCGCTCGAAGCGCTCCGGCTCGTAGACGTTGGCATACGACGTGGTGTCGCAGCGGATCATGGCGGCGAGCTTTTCAGCGTAAGCCATGGCGCGGTCTGCATCCGGCTGCGGCTGATAGGCGGATTTTTTCTTCGGCATGAGCACGGCGTGCGCCACCGCCGCTCCCAGCGGGGCCAGCGGTGCGAGCGCGAGATAACCGGGGTGAAATTTCATTACGCTTTGTCCTCCTGATTCTGTTTGCGGTAGAGCGCGTAGGCGATGCCGATGGCCAGCGCGCCGCTCGGAACGATCATGAAGCTGGTCGAGCCCGTCAGCGACGGGACGAGCATGAACAGCACGCTCATCATGACCAGCGGTGCAATGGCAACGCGGATGTTCTTGCGGAAATACTGATACGCCATCGCGCCGAAGAGCGCGGGGACGACGTTTGCAAACGCCGGCTGGAGCACGGGGCTCTGCAGCACGGGCTGCAGCGGCACGAGCAGCGCCACGCCGAGCGCGAGCACGACGATGGTCACGAGCGAGCTTGTCGCGATCGAGAGCGTCGAGATGATCTCGTTTTCCGCAGTGCCGGTCTTGGTGCCGGCAATGTCGCGCGCATTGACCGCGCACGGGATCTTCATGTTGATGAGGTTGCCGGTGATGAAGGCAAGGTAGCCGCCGCCCGCGCCGAGCATGGGCGTGTAGATGAGAAACTCCGCCACGCTTGCGACCGCCCACACGATGCCGACGGACAAAAAGCCCTTGCCGACGGCGCCCATGTCGGGCATCGCGCCGAGAAACGTGCCGATGAGAAACGGTGCGCCGACAAGCAGCACCAGCGTGATCACGCACACGGCGCGGCCGAGCACGTGCGTGCGGCGGTTAAACTGTTCCAGATACACTTTGCGTTCGGTTTCGTTCATGATGTCCCCTCCTTACAGGCGCACGAGCACGGCCGCCGCCATGCCGATGAGCATACTGCCGGCAATGGAAAAGCTCTCGAGCCATGCCATATTCTTCTTCTCGGCCAGATACACGAACAGCGCCATCGCCGCCGCCGACACGGCCACGACCACCAGCGGCGTCCAGTCACCGACGCAGGTGAACAGCCCCTCGCCGGACACGAACGCACCGATGTAGCTGCCGATGTACGCGCAGACGAGGCCGATGAACATGGCCGTCATGGCGCTGTCGCCGAAGCCGACGCCGGAGGCGGATTTCGCCCCGTCGTTGCCGAGGCGCCTGAGGTAGCGCTTGTTGAAGAAGATGGACAGGAGCATGCCCCAGATGATACAGAAGCTCATCAGCAGGGCGATCGTCGTGAAGGCCTGCGGCGTCATTTCGGCAGCAGACAGCGCGTGCATGCCGACCTGCTCGGCGGCAGCCTGCGCGACCTGCGTCTCATAATGCAGCGCGCCGATGACGGACAGGCGCAGCCACGGCCACGGCGTGCCGAGGCTGCCGGACAGGGCGATGACGCCGAGCAGGATGCCGACGCTCGGCAGGACCGAGAATGTGGCGCTCGACGTGATGGCGCGCTTCATGCGTGCGGGGTCCATGCCGATGGCCAGACCCGCGCGGTACGAGCGCACAAGGAACACGACGCACACCGCCGCGACGAACGCGATGATGCCGCCGCAGATCGCGTACATAGGTGCGCTGTTGAGCTGGGCTAAGATGTTGTTCATAAATGTTCTCCTCCCCGGTAACGGCCGGTATCCGTATATGAAAAGGCCCGCATGGCATATACCGTGCAGGCTTTTTTCACAGCTTATTGCGCGCCGCCGGCCGGCCCGGATACAGCCGGGCGGATGTTGGACGCGGTCAGGTAAGACTGAAACAGCAGCATGCCCGCAATGGCGACCAGCATAAGCTGCTGCGCGCCGGCGCGGTCATCCGGCAGGGCGGTGATGCACAGGAACGCCGCAAACTGGCTCCAGAAAATGCTCTTGACGGCTTTCGGGCGGCCATAGACAAAACCCGCAAGCTCATAAAACGCGATCAGCGCGGCGCACAGCGCCAGGATCTCGACCGCGTAGGCAGAGATGGTGGGGTTGATGATGTTGACCTTGTAGCTCACGATCAGCCAGAACACGAGCAGCACCATCGGCATGGACGCACACACGAGCGCGCCGGCATCATTCTCCCGTTCACCGGGGGCGAGCATCTGGCGCGCGAACACCACACCCGTCACGACCGCGAGCACGGCAAGCACACGCTGCAGGCCGGGCTCGGAGAGCGCGCCGCTGCTCAGCAGCAGCCAAAGGCCGCCGAGCGCGAGCATCGCGCCGAGCAGGACGCCACCGACCGCGCGCGCACGCTTTGACGCCGCGAACGCCGCGGGAAGCGAGTCCGGAAAGCTGGTGTGCGGCTGATTCTTTATCCGGAAGCACACGACGGCCAGCACCGCCGCGGCAACGGCAATCATCAGCGCGACGACGTACGGCCAGATGCTTCCGTGTACGGCAAGGCCGGTCTCGGCCTCAAAGCAGGCCTGATCCTGCAGCCAGCGAAAAAAGATCCCGAATGCCGACAGCACAGCTGTACAGCAGCAGATCACCCAAGCATTTTTGCGCATAACAAACTACCTGTCCCAATACATATTTAACAGAGTTATTTTATACTGATTTCCCCGCTGCGTCAAGGCACAAAACGCCCCGCGCGGCAGAAAGGAGGCGGTGCGGATGCGCAGGGTTTTTCTGCTGTCGCTGCTGCTCGTGGCGCTGTCGCTGCTGATCCCGTGGCTTGCGGTCACGCTCACCCCGGCCGGAGAGGAGGCCTCACCGCCCGCTCCGTCCGTACCGGTGTCGGACAACGTCGCGCCCGACGGCGCAACGCCCATCACGGCACTGTGCGGTGATGCGCTCATCGAAACGACCATGGCCGACTGGCTGCCCGGCGTGGTAGCCGCCGAGATGCCCGCCTCCTTCGCGCCCGAGGCGCTGCGGGCACAGGCCGTCGCCGCGCGCACCTATATTCTCCGGCGCGTGCGCGGCGGCGGCGCAAACCATCCGGAGGCCGGCATCTGCGACCGGTACACCTGCTGCTGCGCGCACAAGGACGATGCGGCGCTGCGCGCGCAGTGGGGCAAGGATTATGCGCACAACATGGCGCGCATCCGGAAGGCCGTTGCCGACACGGACGGGCAGTATCTCGTCTACGACGGGCAGCTCATCCGCGCGGTGTTTCACGCCGCGTCCGCCGGGTCGACCGAGTGCAGCGCCGCACTCTGGGGCGGTGATGCGCCGTATCTTGTGAGCGTGTCCTCCCCGGAGACGGCGCAGGACGTGCCGAACTACGTCTCCACGGCCGAGATCGCAGCCGACGCCGTGCAGGATGCCGTGCTGGACCGTTATCCGGACTGTGTGCTCGGCGACGATCCGAGCACATGGTTCGGCACGCCGGTGCTCGATGACAGCGGCCGCGTGGCAAGCATCCCCGTCGGCTCGGAGACACTCACGGGCGCGCAGGTGCGCGCGCTCTTTTCCCTGCGCTCGGCGGTGTTTTCCGTCGCATACGGCGGCGGGATATTCACCTTCACCGTCACCGGCAGCGGTCACGGCGTCGGCATGAGCCAGTACGGCGCAAACGTCATGGCAGTGCAGGGCAGCGGCTACGCCGACATTCTCGCGCACTACTACCCCGGCACGGCGCTCATCCGCGCCGAAGGCTGAACAAAAAAAGAGACGTCTCCAGACGTCTCTTTTTCTTATTCCGTGCTTATTTTTGTGCCGCGGGGTCCGTGTATGTGTTCTCGTCCACATAGTAAACTGTCATGTCTGCGGTCGCGATGAGCTTGTCCGTATCGTCGAACACCTCCGCCGTGACAAGGCCGGTCGTGCGGCCTGCCTTGACCACACGGCCGCGCGCGACGAGCTTTTCCGTGTCCTTGGCGCGGCGCAGGAAGTGGATGTTGCTGTCGAGCGTCACGGTGATGCGTCCGCCGGTGCGCGCGGCGACACCGGTCGCCACGTCGCAGAGCGTGAAGATCAGCCCGCCGTGCGCCATGCCGAGCGGGTTGAGACTCTCCTGCACGAGCTTGACCTCGACGACGCTGGTGCCGTCGCCGACCTCGGTGACGACGATGTGGTTGTGGGAATTGAAGCCCTTGAATTCATTATAACGAAACGGGTCGAGATAGACCGCCTTGTTTTCCATCTGCATAGTTTGTTCCATGTTGGGGTACGCCTCCGTCCAGATTAAATTCAGGGCGTTATCATACCACGTTCGCACGTTTTCGTCAAAACAATTTTTCCTTCCCGCACCTGCGCCGTGACCACATCGCCGCGCCGGAGCGAGCCGTCGAGCAGCATCCCCGCCGCCTGATCGGCGATCGTGCTCTGGATCGCCCGGCGCAGCGGCCGCGCCCCGTACACGGGGTCGTAGCCCGTCGCCGAGAGCGCATCGAGCGCCGCATCCGGCACGCGCAGCTCCACGCCCGCGCGCTCCATGCGCCGGTTGACCGTGCCGAGGAGCTTTTGCGCGATCCGGCGGGTATCGGCGCGCGTGAGCTTGTGAAAGACGATGATCTCATCGACGCGGTTGAGAAACTCCGGCCGGAACGTCTTTTTCAGATCGGACATGACCATGCTGCGGATCTCGGCATCCGTGCGCCCCGCATCCGTGCCCGTCTGCTGTGCAAAGCCGAGACTGCGGCGGCTGTCGGTGATGGCCTTCGCCCCGACGTTCGAGGTCATGACCACGACCGCGTTGCGGAAGTTCACCTTGCGCCCGAGCGAGTCCGTGAGCTGCCCGTCCTCCATCACCTGCAGCAGAAGATTGAAGACGTCCTCGTGCGCCTTTTCAATCTCATCGAAGAGCACGACGGCATAAGGCTTGCGCCGCACCTTCTCCGTGAGCTGGCCGCCCTCCTCGTGTCCGACATACCCCGGCGGCGATCCGATGAGCCGCGAGACGCTGTGCCGCTCCATATATTCCGACATATCCACGCGGATGAGCGCCTGCTCATCGCCGAAGAGCGCCTCGGCAAGCGCGCGGCAAAGCTCCGTCTTGCCGACGCCGGTCGGTCCGAGGAAGAGAAAGCTGCCGATCGGCCGGTTCGGATCGCCGAGCCCGACGCGGCTGCGGCGGATGGCGTTCGAGACCGCGCACACCGCCTCCTCCTGCCCGACGACGCGGCGGCGCAGCGACGCCTCCATCTGCAGCAGCTGCTGACTCTCGCTCGACGTGATGCCCGCGACCGGGATGCCCGTCCAGAGCGAGACGATCTCGGCCACGTCCTCGCCCGTCACGGCGCGCACAGAGCCGGAATTGGCCTGCTCCCAGCGGCTGCGCTGCATGCGCAGCTCCGCACGCAGCTTCTGTTCACGCTCCCGCAGGGCGGCCGCACGCGCAAAGTCCTGCGCACGTACGGCGTGTTCCATCTCCGCCGCAGCGGCGGCGAGCTGCGTCTCGAGCGTGTGCACCCGCTCGGGCTGCACCAGCGCCTGCATCCGCACACGTGAGGCCGCCTCGTCGACGAGGTCAATGGCTTTGTCCGGCAGCCAGCGGTCGCCGATATAGCGCACCGAGAGTGCGACCGCTTTGTCGAGCGCCTCGTCCGTGATCTTCAGGCGGTGGTGCGCCTCGAGCCGCGCGCGCAGGCCGCGCAGGATCTGCAGGCTCTGCTCGGGCGTTGGCTCTGCAATACGCACGGGCTGAAAGCGCCGCTCGAGCGCCGCGTCCTTTTCAATATACTTGCGGTACTCCTCAAGCGTCGTCGCGCCGATGATCTGCAGCTCGCCGCGCCCGAGCGCGGGCTTGAGGATGTTCGCCGCGTCGATCGCGCCCTCGGCAGAGCCCGCGCCGACGATCGTGTGCAGCTCGTCGATGAAGAGGATGACGCTGCCTGAGCGCTGCACCTCCTGCAGGACGCATTTGACGCGCTCCTCAAAATCGCCGCGGTACTTTGTGCCTGCAAGCATGGCCGTCAGATCCACGCTCACGATGCGCTTGCACTTCAGGTCCTCGGGCACACTGCCGTCGGCGATGCGCTGCGCGAGCCCCTCGGCCACCGCCGTCTTGCCGACGCCGGGCTCGCCGATGAGCACGGGGTTATTCTTGCTGCGGCGCGAGAGGATCTGGATGGCGCGCTCGATCTCGCGGTCGCGGCCGATGACCGGATCCATACGTCCGGCTGCAGCAAGCTCCGTGAGGTCGCGGCCGTACTGGTCGAGCGTTTTCGTCTCGGCAGCGCGGCGCGGCTGTGCGCGCGGCGCGCCCGGCTGCGGCCGGGGCTTATACTCCGGGCGGCCGAAGACGTCCATGATGTCCGTATAGATCTTGTTGAGGTCGCCGCCCGCCGCCACAAGGATACGCGCCCCGGCGCTGTCCGCCTCGCGGAGGATGCCCATGAGCAGGTGCTCCGTGCCGACATAGCAGTGACCGAGGCGGTTGGAATCCTCGGCGGCCAGCTCGATGACGTGCCGCGCGCGGGGGCTGAGTCCCTGCTCGGGCGTGCCGGGCACGCCGCGCCCGACCGTCTCCGTGACCATGCGCGTGAGCACGGAATCGGTAAGTGCGTTGTCCGCCAGAATGCGCGCGCCGAGCCCCTCTCCCTCCCGGATGATCCCGAGCAGGATATGCTCCGTGCCCACATAACTGTGCCCCATTCCCGCCGCCGCATCGTGTGCCTTGCGGATCGCCGTGGATGCCCGCTGTGTAAACCTTTCACTGCCGCGCATAGATCGTTTGCCTCCTTCGCCGGTCATACGCCTCTATTATCCTCCGGCCGGCGCAAGGAATGTGCCGAATCCGGGAAACTGATTTGTATTATTTCCACGTCTTCCCGGGTTTTAATCAGCACACATTTTCGAATTTCGAAAAACGCGGTTGATTTTTCAGATTTTTGTGCTACAATGGCTCTCATACCAGTGGTAGCGATACCCGGTGAAAAACATAGGAGGTAACGACAATGGCTTTTGTTATCAGCGATGATTGCGTCATGTGCGGCACCTGCGCCGCCAACTGCCCGGCTGAGGCAATTTCCGAGGGCAACGGCAAGTACGTCATCAACGCGGACAGCTGCATGGAGTGCGGCACCTGCGCTGCGAACTGCCCGGTGGGTGCGATCTCCGTCGACTAAGTTCCGCTCGGAGAACAACGCAAACGAATGAGGCGATATGCAAGCTGCATATCGCCTCTGTCTATATGACGGCAACGGAAGGAGCGTGCGCCATGACCCAACCGGAATATGACGACCTGTGGCCCGGCGGACCGCGCTTTGTGCGCTCCGGCGCGGGGTTTGCCCTCGGCACGGACAGCGTGCTGCTGGCCGATTTTGCGGCGCAGCGCCGCGCACGGTGCATTGCCGACCTCGGCTGCGGCGCGGGCGTGCTGACGGTGCTGCTGCTGCGCGCGCTGGAGCAGGCGACCGCCGTCGGCATCGAGCTGCAGCCGGACGCGGCGCAGCTCGCGCGCGACAACATCAGAGCAAACGGTCTGAGCGACCGGGCGCAGATCCTCTGCGCCGACCTGCGCGCGCACCGCACGCTGCTCCCCGCCGGGAGCTTCGACCTTGTCGTTGCAAACCCGCCGTATTTCGCCGCCGGAAGCGGCTACACCTCGCCCGACCCGATGCGGGCGCACGCGCGCGACGAGCGCACCTGCACCATGCAGGACATCTGCGCCGCCATGGCCTATCTCACGCGCTGGGGCGGCTCGGCCGCGCTCGTACACCGGCCGGAGCGGCTCAGCGAGCTGCTGTGCACGCTCACGGCCGCAGGGCTCGAGCCCAAGCGCCTGCGCACCGTGGCATACAAGGCCGACGCCGCGCCCAACCTCGTACTGGTTGAGGCGCGCCGCGGCGGAAAGCCGGGTCTCACCGTTTCGCCGCCGCTGGCGCTGTGCACGCCCGACGGCGCGGACTCGGACGAGATCCGCAGAATTTATCACAGGAGGACGCAACCATGAGCGGAACACTGTATCTGGTCGGCACGCCGATCGGCAACCTCGGCGACCTGTCCGTGCGCGCGCTGGAGACGCTGCGCCGCGCCGACTTCATCGCCGCCGAGGACACGCGCGTGACCGCAAAGCTGCTCAACCACTTTGAGATCAGAAAGCCATGCGTGAGCTACTACGAGCACAACAAGTACGCCAGCGGCGAGAAGATCGTCGCGCGGCTGCTCGCGGGCGAGACGTGCGCGCTCGTGACCGACGCCGGCATGCCCGCCATCTCCGACCCCGGCGAGGACATCGTGCGCCAGTGCGCCGAGCAGGGCATCGACGTGCAGGTCATCCCCGGCCCCTGCGCCGCCATCGCCGCGCTGGCCGTGTCCGGCTTGCCGACGCAGCAGTTTTGCTTCGAGGGCTTTCTCGCCGTGAGCGGCAAGACCCGCCGCGAGCATCTGCAGCGGCTGCAGGGCGAGACGCGCACCATGATCTTCTACGAAGCGCCGCACAAGCTGCTGCGCACGCTCAGCGACCTGCGCGATACGTTCGGCGGCGAGCGGGAGATCACGCTCGCGCGCGAGCTGACAAAGCTGCACGAGCAGACGCTGCGCACGACGCTCGACGGCGCCGTGGCGCACTTCACCGAAAACGCGCCGAAGGGCGAATTCGTGCTCGTGCTGCGCGGCGCACCCGAGCGCTCGGAGCCCGAGGTCACGGCCGAGCAGGCGCTTGAGATCGTGGCGCGCTACCGCAGCGAGGGCCGCGCGCTCAAGGAGGCGTGCAAGCTCGCCGCAGCCGACACCGGCTTCGGCAAAAACGAGCTGTACCAGATGGCGCTCAACGCCTGAGCGTAGATGGCAGGATCTTCTATCAAAATAATATTTTGATTTTTGGCGCAAAAAAGTCCCCTGACCAGCGGTCAGGGGACTTTTTTCAGCTCCGCTCAGAGCTTTTCATTCATGGCGCGGATGCAGTCGGGGCAGATGGTCTTGCCCTTGTAGTTGATGATGTCCTTCGCGTTGTCGCAGAAGATGCAGGCCGGCTGATACTTGCGCAGGATGATGGACTCACCATCCACAAAGATCTCGATGCGGTCCTTCTCCTCGATGCCGAGCGTTCTTCTCAGCTCGATGGGAAGCACGATGCGGCCGAGCTCGTCTACTTTTCTAACAATACCTGTAGATTTCATAAATGTGTCCTCCAATACGTATGGGATAAGGGAAAGGATGACTCAAAAATCATTCATTTCAACAACTGCATTATACCAAAGGTTGTCAAAATGTCAACGGATTCGACAAACGTTCACAGCTAATTTACGCTTTTCTACCATTTGCATATTTTGGTTCCCTTGCGCATAATTATTTTTTGTGAATAATCACCGAAAACTTAAATTTTTTGATAGAAAGGAGCGACCAAGATGGCACTGTCCCGGATATGGGTCAGCATGATATGCGTCGCGCTGGCCTTCGGCGCGGCGTCCGGACGCGGTGCGCAGCTCGGTGCTGCGGCGGCGCAGGGCGTGCAGCAGGCTGTGGATTTTTGCCTGACGGTGGGCGGTATGATCTGCCTTTGGTCAGGCGTGATGGAGCTCATGCGGCGCTGCGGCATCGCAGGCGGGCTGTCGCGGCTGCTGCGGCCTGTGCTGCGGCGGCTGTTCCCGCACGCCGCGCGCGATGTGCAGGCGCTCGATGCGCTGAGCATGAACGTGAGCGCGAATCTGCTCGGACTCGGCAACGCAGCGACACCGGCAGGTGTGCGCGCGGCCCAGGCAATGGCGCGCGAGCTGCGCGGCGACACCGCCAGCGACGAACTGTGCCTGCTGGTGGTGCTCAACACGGCCTCGATCCAGCTGCTGCCGGTCACGATCGCCGCCGTGCGCGAGGCGGCGGGCGCTGCCGTACCGTTCGACATTCTGCCCGCCGTATGGGTGAGCTCGCTCTGCTCGGTCACGGCGGGGCTGCTGGCCGGAAAGGGGCTCGCGCGCATATGGCCGTGAGTGGACTGCTGACGCTGACCGTGCCGCTGCTGCTGGCCGGAGTCGGACTCTGCGGCGTGCTGACCGGGACGGATGTGTTCTCTGCGCTGACTGACGGCGCGCGCGACGGGCTGAAAACCGTCATGCGCATCTTCCCTGCGCTTGTGGCGCTGCTGACGGCGGTGAGCATGCTGCGCGCATCCGGCGCGCTCGAGGCGCTCACGCGGCTGTGTGCGCCCGTGCTGGCTTGGCTTGGCATCCCGCCGGAGACGGCGATGCTGCTGCTCGTGCGGCCGATCAGCGGCAGCGGTGCGCTGGCCGCCGCAAGCGACATCATCCAGACCTACGGCGCGGATTCCCGCATCGGGCGCACCGCCGCCGTCATGCTCGGCTCGACCGAGACGACGTTCTACGTGCTGGCGGTCTATTTTGGCGCGTGCGGTATCCGGCGCAGCCGCTGGGCGATCCCCGCCGCCATCGTCGCCGACGTGACCGGCTTTGTCACGGCCGCGGCGCTGGTGCGCTGTCTCTGGGGTACATAGGCGGACGACAAAGTGCACAAAAGCAGACGGCTGGGTTGATATTTTCTTGACAAAACGCCTATTTTGCAAAAATACGCACTTTTTGCTTTACAAAGCCGACGGAATGTGTTATAAAATAATCACGTTAGTTAATAAATTAACTCAACGTTCTTCCGATTTCTTTTCTTTTCTCTTCTTATTTTTGCTCTCTCGACAGCAACGTGTCGCCACTCTCCGGCGGCACGTTGTTGCCGTTTTCGGGCCTATACGAACAAGCTGCCCTCCCCCGTATATGCGGGAGAGGGCAGCTTGTGTTTGTACAAATCACATTTTTTCCGGTGCGGTCACGCCGATGATGCCCAGACCGATCTCGAGCACGCAGCGCGTCGCATCGGCCAGCTTCAGGCGGGCGTCGCGCACGAGGGGCTCTGCGTCCTTGATGCGGCAGACATTGTAGAAGCGGTGGAAACGCGCGGCCAGCTCCGTCACATAGCGGTTGATGCGGCTGGGATCGTAATCGCGCGCAGCGAGGTGGATCTCCTCCGGGAGCATGGCGAGCTGCTTGATGAGCTCGCGCTCCTGCGGCGTCGAGAGCAGCGCTGCGTCGACATCCGCAGCGGCAGGCACGGTGCAGCCGTTGTCCGCCATGGCAGCCAGCAGCGTGCAGATGCGCGCGTGCGCATACTGGACGTAGTAGACGGGGTTTTCGCTGTCCTGCCGCACGGCGAGGTCGAGGTCAAACTCGAGGTGCGTGTCCGGCTTGGCGTTGAAGAAGAAGCGGCAGGCATCCACGCCGATCTCGTCCATGAGGTCAGCGAGCGACAGCGCCTTGCCCGTGCGCTTGGAGACCTTGACGATCTCGTCGCCGCGCATGAGGCGCACCATCTGCATGATGAGGAAATCGAGCTTGCGTCCCTCAAGGCCGAGCGCGGGCGCGCGCATGGTCGCGGCAAAGCGGATGGCGTGGCCGTGATGGTCAGCGCCCCAGACATCGATGACGCGGTCAAAGCCGCGCTCGATGAACTTGTTGCGGTGATAGGCGATGTCGACCGCGTAGTAGGTATAAAAGCCGTTCGAGCGGCGCAGGACCTCGTCCTTATCGGCGCCGAGGTCGGTGTTGCGCAGCCAGAGCGCGCCGTCCTTTTCATACGTCAGGCCGGCATCCGTGAGCAGCTGCACAGTCTCGGCCACGTAGCCGGAGCTATGCAGGCTGCTCTCGAGGAACCACTGGTCAAAGTGGATGCGGTAGCGCTCAAGGTCGCGCTGCATGCGCGCGATGTTGTACGGCAGACCGAAGGCCACGAACGCCGCGCAGCGCTCGGCGCTCGGCACGGTGAGGTACTTGTCGCCGTCGCGCTCGTAGATGAGCTTGGCGAGCGCCTTGATGTCGTCGCCGTGGTAGCCGTTGTCCGGGAATTCGACCGCGTCCTCACCCTCGATGAGCTGGAGGTAGCGCGCCTCGATGGACTTGCCGAACAGGTCGACCTGATTGCCGGCGTCATTGACATAGAACTCACGCCAGACATTGTAGCCCGCGCGCTCGAGCACGGACGCGAGCGCGTCGCCGAGCACGCCGCCGCGCGCGTTGCCGATCGTCATGGGGCCGGTGGGGTTGGCGGACACGAACTCCACCATGACCTTCTCCCCGTGACCGTCGTCCACGCGGCCGTAGTCCGCGCCGGAGCTCTCGACGGCGGACAGCACGTCCTGATACCACTTGTCGGACAGGCGGAAGTTCAAAAAGCCCGGGCCTGCCGCCTCAGCGCCGGAAAACCATGAGCCGCCGAGCTCCATGTGCGCGATGAGCGCCTCGGCGATCTTGCGCGGCGCCATGTGCATGGTCTTGGCCGATGCCATGGCATGGTTTGCGGCAAAGTCGCCGTTGGCGGTGTCCTTCGGCTGCTCAACGCTGCCGCGGATCTCCGCGCCCTCGGGCAGTTCGCCCGCGGCGACGGCACGCAGATATGCTTCCCGGATGCACGCATCCACAGCGGCGCGTGCCTGTTCGATTCGATTGGCCATAATCAGTTACCCTCTATTCTATAATCTTTATTGTTCTCTGACGGTGATCCTGAGCCGGTTGCGGTTGGCGCAGGCGTGGTCAAAATCCACAACGTACAGCAGCTCCAGCACGCCGCCTCGCTCACCGAGCGTGGAGCGGTAGCGCTGCGTTTCCAGTCCGACCGTGCTCGTGCCGTACGGCGTCTGGTACAAAAACGTGTTGCGCGTGCCGGGGGCAAAGGCCATCCGGCTCGTGACGGTTCCGGTGCGCTTGAGCACGGCGTTTGACGGCGTAAAGGTGATGGTGGTGATCGTGCCGGCCATGCCGGTCAGCTCGCTCTCGGGATAGGTGAGCATACCGCAGCCGTCGACGCAGCTATACTCCCCGTCGGTCGAAAACTGCACCTGTTCGTCCGGCTCCTGCTCCAGAACATCCGCCTGAGAGCCCTCGATCGTGATAACGACCTGCATATGCCGCCTCCTTTGCATAATTGTGCGATTCTATTACTATATACTGTTTTGTCCAACTTCGCAACAGAAAAATGGTGTAGAATTTCCCGTCACCGTTTGCTATAATGGTAGCACAAGCGCATCCGCCGCCGTCCGCTGCGGATGCCAGCCATTTTTTCGGGGGCGCTGCTCCCGTCGGGAGGGATGACCAGATGAACATTGAACTCACCGACAAGGAGTTCCGGCGGCTGCTGGATCTCGTCTATATCGGCAACTGGATCCTCAACTCCACGCGCGAGAAAGACCGGTTTGAGGACTATGATATTTTGCAGGAGAAGCTCTTTGCGCTGTGCGCCAGAAACGGCATGAGCGCGCTCATCTCCCGCTGGCAGGGGCATATCTTCCCCTCGCAGGCATACGAAAACGGCGGCATCCATGAGGCCATCGCCGACTATGAGGACGCCGTGTTTTTCGACATTCTGGCCGAGGAGCTCGCGCGGCGCGATCTCGGCTGTCTCGACGGTGAGCCCGCCGATCTGACCGAGCTCAACGTGCGCATGGACGAATACATGGACGAGTTTGAAAAGTCCGGCGTGGAAAATCTGGTGATCGAGGCGTGAGCACGCGCACGATCGAGACGCCCATCGGCGCGCTGACGCTCACCGCGTCGGCGGACGCTGTCACGGCCGTCCGCTTCGGCGCTGAGGGCGCGCGGGACGCTTCGGCACTGCTTGACGCGGCCGAGGCGCAGCTGCACGAATACTTTGCACGCACGCGGCGCACGTTTGACCTGCCGCTCGATCCGCGCGGCACGGCGTTCGAGCTGCGCGTGTGGACGGCGCTGCGCACGATCCCCTACGGCGAGACACGCAGCTACGGCGCGATCGCCGCCGCCATCGGCAGCCCGCAGGCAGCGCGCGCCGTCGGCATGGCAAACCACCGCAACCCGCTGCCGATCCTCATCCCCTGCCACCGTGTCATCGGCGCGGACGGCTCGCTCACGGGCTATGCCGGCGGGCTGGAGACAAAGCGCCGCCTGCTGGCGCTGGAAGGGATCACACATTTAAAATAAACAACCGATCGAATAACCGATCGAAAACACGGCCGCCGGGAAAATCCGGCGGCCGCGTTGTTTTTTCATAGCGCATAGTTTTCGCGTGTGCGGTCATACTGTGCGCAGGAGATGAGGACAATGCGCATGAGCAGCGACGAATATGCGGCCTTTGTCGACTCGCTCTCGCCGCGCTCGCCCATCTGGGGCGATCTGCTGCGCGCGGGGCTGGTCGGCGGCGTGATCTGCACGCTCGGGCAGGCGCTGACAGACCTGTACACAGCCTGCGGCGCAGCGGCGGAAACGGCGGCAGCCTGGTGCTCGATCACGCTGGTGTTTCTCGGCGCGCTGCTGACGGGGCTCGGCGTTTACGACGATCTGGCGCGCTTTGCCGGAGCGGGGTCACTGGTGCCGATCACGGGATTTGCCAACGCCGTCGTATCACCGGCGCTGGAATTCAAGACCGAGGGGCTCGTCACGGGCACGGCGGTGAAGATCTTCACAATCGCAGGGCCGGTGATCGTCTACGGCATCGGCGCAAGCGTGGTCTACGGGCTGATTCTCGCCGTATGCGGCATCCACTGACAAGGAGGATAATATGAACGATCACAAAAACGGCGGGCGAAAGAGCGCGCCGGTGCAGACCGGGCACGACCACCGCGCCGGAAAGCGCGAGCACAGCGACGCCGGGCATACGCCAACACCTGACGCCGTGCCCAAAAGCAAGGCGCACGCGCCGGACGGTATCTCCGGCTACTGGGAATAAGGACGCCCGCCTTGAGTGGGAGCATTTGCTTTCGTCCATGCTCCGCATAGGCAAAAGCAGCCGCTGAGTTTGCCAAAGAACCTCGTAGAGTTTCGCCGCCGGAGCGGCGAAAGAAAGTCCGATCATTTTCTTCGGCGACATGCGCGGCGAAGAAAATACTTCTCAGGCTGCAAGTGTGGAATTTGTGCGCCGTAGACGCACAAATTATGCGCGCAGCAGACTGCGGCCTCTTTGTCAAAAAGGAATACTTTTTGACAGTGCAGCGGCGCGTCCGAAACCGGACGCGCCGCTTGTGCTTGCCGTCAGGCGAGCAGCCGGATGCCTTTGGTCATCAGGCTCAGCCCGAGGGCGACGATGAGGATCGTGCTGCCCTTGAGCAGATATTTGTTGTACCGCTTCGGGATGAATGCGCCCAGCAGGCCGAACAGCAGCATGAAGACGCACGTGCCCGCGCCGAAGGCGAGCATGCTCACCGCGCCGCTTGCCCATGATCCGGACGAGGCGGCGAAGATCCACATCGACGACAGCGCGCCGCACGGCATCAGACCGGTCAGCAGCCCGACGGCGAACGCCTTGCCCCGGAAGCGGCAGGGCTTGGTCAGTTCGGGGCTGATCCGGCGCAGAAACGGTACGCCCCACATCCTGAGCCCGATGAGCACCACGAGCAGCCCGCTGACGGTCAGGAGCATGCTCCGGACCTGCAGATCGTAGCTGATGTATTTTCCGAGCGCGCCGAAAACGGCACCCATCAGCGTGTAGCTCAGCAGGCGGCCGCCGTTATAGAGCAGCGCATTGCCCTGCGCGAGCAGGATGCCGCCGCACATGCCGATGCAGTGCACGCCCGTGAGCAGGCCGATAACAAAGAGCGCACCGAAGCCGACGCCGCGCTCCGCGTTTGGCGTTTTGACCAGACCGGTGATGGCGGGGACGGCAAAATACAGGCACGCGACGAGCACGAGCGCGATCGCATCGGCGCGCCGCCCGCTGCGGCCGTCGCCGACGGGGTAGCCGGTCTCGGCGAGTATGCGCCCGATGTCCTCCGCGCAGAGGATGTCCGGGTCAAAGTCCGCCGTGACGGTGCTCTTGCGGTAGCTGGCCGTGCAGGAGAGAATGCCGCGCGTGTGCAGCAGCCTGTGTGCGATCTCGTCCTCGCACTGCGGGCAGATCATACCGTCGACCTTGCGGTCAAATATTTCGTGGCTCATATTTTTTCAACCTCAATGCGTTTAATAATACGCCGTTGGAGCTCAGCGCCATCGCGGCCGCGGCAATGGAGGGGTTGATGATGCCGGATGCCGCGAGCGGGATGCAGATGACGTTGTAGACGGCTGCCCAGATCAGGTTCTGGCGCACGTTTTTCATGGTCGCGGCGGAGATGTCGAACACCGTCTGCACGCTTTGCATGCTGCTGCTGACGATCATCACGTCTGCCGTCGAAATGGCGATGTCCGCGCCGCAGCCGAGCGCGACGCCGATGTCGGCGCACGCCAGCGCCGGGGAGTCGTTGATGCCGTCGCCGACGAAGCACACGTGCTTTCCGCGCGCCTGCAGCGCCTTGACCGCGTCCGATTTGTCGGCGGGCCTGACCTCGCAGAGCACGTTTTCGATGCCCAGCATCCCGGCGATCCGCTCGGCCTTCTCCCGCTTGTCGCCGCTGATCATCCACAGCTCCATGCCGCGGTCCTTGAGCGCGCGGACGGCCTCGGCCGCGCCCGGTCGGAGCTGCTCGGCGCCGTCGGTGAGGCCAAGCGTCAGTGTGCCGGTCTTGTCGAACACGACGGTGTCGGTCTTGCAGGCGGTCTCCAGCTGCTCGCCGCCGCGAAACAGTACGCCGAGCTCCGCCGCGCGGCCGGAGCCGGTCATGATCGAGGTCGGCGTGGCCAGCCCCAGCGCGCAGGGACAGGCGATCACGAGTGTGGAGCAGACGCAGTTGAGCGCCGAGCGCAGATCTCCGGCGTCGAGCACGAAGTAGCGCAGGCAGAAAACACCGGCTGCGACCAGAATGACCACGGGCACGAACACGGCCGCGATCTTGTCGGCCAGCCGCGCGATGGGGGCTTTTTCCGACTGTGCGGCGCTGACGATGGCGATGATCTGCGCGAGCATGGTCTGCCCGGAGACGGCCGCGCACGAGAGCGTCACATCGCCCTCCCGGCAGAGCGTGCCGCAGTACATACGCGCGCCCGCGCTCTTCGGGATCTGCTCGCTCTCGCCCGTGAGCATGGATTCGTCGACCATGCACGACCCGCTCAGCACGGCGCCGTCGATCGGCACGCGCTCACCGCTGCGGACCTGCACAATATCGCCGGGCGTCAGCGTGCGGATATCGACGGTCTGTACCGTGCTGCCGCGCAGCACGTTCGCCGTCTCCGGCTGAAGGCGGATCAGCTTTCGGATCGCTTCCGAGGCCTCGTAGCGCGAGGTGCACTCCATATATTTGCCGAACAGGATCAGCGACAGCAGCACACCCTCGGAGAGGAAGTACAGCTTCACGTCGTGGTGCACGGTCAGTGCGATGCAGGCGCTGTGCAGATAGATCACGGTCGTCGACACGGCGACCAGAAAGTCCATGCCGAGCACGCCCTGCCGCAGCGCCTTGTACGCGCCCTTGTAGAAATATGCGCCCGGCCGGAACTGGAGCACGGACGCGATCGCAAGCTGGATCAGCGGGTGCAGATTCCAAAATAGGGGCATCGTCAGAAGGACGCTGATACAAAGCGTCCTTAACAGCCGCAGCCGGCCGCCGATCTCACTCCCGGCATCGCCGCAGGCGGGACACGAGACGGAGAAGTCACTTGGCTGCATCGTGTTTCAGTTTCAGATACTGCCGGAAGCACACCCACGAGCATGGCAGGCAGCACACCGGGATATGAAACAGCAGCACCCAGCTCAGCCAGTCTACGCCCTGATAGAACACGCCGTTGTACGTGACACCTTTGATCAGCGCAAAGTACGAGTAGTTCCACACGCCCCAGTTGCCCGTGAACGAGCCGCAGAGGTGCAGGATGAGAAATGACGCCGTCGTGAACACACCGGCGACCGCGCCCACCAGCGTCGCGGACGGGCGGCCGCTCCTGGCCAGAAACAGCGTCACGACCGGCAGCACGTATACCGTGAGATTCAGCACCCAGAGCGAGAGCGGAATGGAGTAGCCCCAGTTGAGCGCCTGACGGATGTGATCCCCGTCGTGGATCAGCACGGCGACGATCATGACGATCGCGCAGGTGGTGACGGTCTTGATGACGGCTGTGTCGAGCTTGCTGTCGAGCAGCTTCACCGTTTTTTCTTGAGCTTCCGACATAATGATCCTCCTAAGCAGATATTACCGCGAGGCCAATATTGACCAGTTGGTAATTCTAAAGTAGCACGGAGAAAATGGAATGTCAAGGTTTTATCTACCACTTGGTAAGAAAAATGCGAAGCCAAGTCGCCACCGGCAAAAGGCTACGAGGTTCTTTGAAAAATTTCCCCGTCCCGGCGGACAAGCGTCCGCCGGGACGGGGGAATGGATGTACTGAAGCGGTTGCAGGGCATTCGCATCGTATTGTGAAATGCGCTGTACAGGGCAAGATAACAGAACCGGATTTGAACCCGGTTTTCGACTAAAAAATACGCCGTTCTAACGCAAGAATTGGGAAATATAAGAATCCGGGAAAAAGGAAAGTCCAGCAAACCCTTGAGTTTGCTGGACTCTTTTGACGGATAGGCTGGGATTCGAACCCACGAGCCGCTTGCGCGACTACCTGATTTCGAGTCTTTTATGCAACTGTGACGGGGGTGTCCGTTTGGGGGTCGTTTCTGTAAGCCCCGTACCCGCCGAAAGCCGCTTGAAATCAGGCTTTTTCGCTTGGAAAGCCTTGCGGGACGGGCTTTTTTGGAAGTGGGTTCAAATCGGCATTTTTCCCGATTTTGGAGAGAAATGCGGGAAGATAGGAGAGAAAAATCGGGAGACGGCCATACACCGCAGAATAGAGCTTCCAACCGACGAAAATCTATTTTTGAGGTGTTACAAATGGATGTATTTCCCGTCAACTGGGACAGCGTTCCCGAGGTGATGAACAAGGAGCAATTTTTCCGCATCTGCCACATCAGCAAGTCCACGGCGCTGCACCTGCTCAAAAGCGGCAAGGTGCCCTGCGAGTGGTCGGGTAAGAAAACCCGGTGCTATAAAATCCGAAAAGAGGATGTGAAAGCATATTTGGAGGAGCGGGCGATTTTTCCAGAACTCTATTCTGCGCCGAAGGGATGGTACGGCACCCACTATGTGGCGAGGCTCTCCAAGGAGCTGCCCGAGGACACGCTGCGGCAGATGCACGGCTACTATGAAAAGCTGCTGCGCAAATACCCGGATGTGGTCACGGTAAAGGATGTGGTGGCCCTGACCGGCTACACCCTGACCACCGTCCACAACTGGTGCAGCCGGGGTTCGTTGAAAGCCTTTCAAAAGGGACTGAAGTTCTGTATCCCGAAAATCTTTCTTGTGGATTTCTTCTGCTCCCTGACCTTCCGCTCCATCACCCGCAAAAGCCTCTGGCATATCCAGACGCTGAACGAGTTCAGCAGGAAGATGAAGAAATAATGTGCGGTTCTGAAATTCGCACACTCGCACCTGCCTTTCGATTTTGGTAGACTGTAACCGAAAGGCGGGTGCATTTTGCATTGCAGACCTGCCGGGGAAATTTTGAATGGGAGGATCACATATGGAATCGCTATTTGAGCAGTTGGGCGGCACTTACACAAGGCAGGGCGACTATTGCCTGCCGGATGTTTGCTTACCGCCCGAAGAAGAACGCGCTATCGGCATTTACGGCCAGCGGCGGCGAGCCTATCTGAAGGAACATCACCGGGTGTTGTATTATAACCTGCTGACCGCCGGGGTGCTGGATGGGCACCTTGCAGACATCGAGGAGCAGGCGCAGGGACTCTTTCTTCGGTTGGTAGAACAATACGCAGACACCGAGGGCGTGACGGAGGCCTTGAAAGCCGATGACCCGATGGCGTGGGTGCGAAAGATGAACGGCATCCGACATCGGGCAAACGAGGTCGTGATGCAGGAAATTGTATATGGGTAACGAGCAAGCGGGGGTTGATGGCCTCCGCTTGTTTTATATACAGCTCTGACCGAACGAAAAAGAACAATGTTCGGAACAATGTCAAAAATTTCCGGAACAATGTCATTGTTTTATCGGAACTATGTCAAACTAAATTTGATATTGTTCCGAACTTTATCAGAGCAAGAGGTCAGAAGCTTTCCGGTACAAGCGCCAGTTTGTTGATTGATTCGTGTGCCCGCACTAGCGCATCATAAACTGCCAAAACATCTTCGGAGTCCCAAGTTCGCAGAGATTTTTCATCAATCACACCGGCACTTTCCTGAATGATCTTCGCAAGCTGTTCTTCATCTGCAACGGCGACAACAGCTTGAACCGCTGCATTGCTCTGTGCCTTTTTCAGATTTAGAATAAGGCTATCGATGGAACCTTTAGACTGTACCTCAAAAACATAAATTGCTTTCCCCATATTGCCGATTTTAGCTTCCCAGACAGCATCCACAACTGCGCCTGTTGCAATCTTTACTTCAGAGCGGCTGTCAAAGCCAAGCAGCTTTCCTATGTCCACCAGCTTGTCTTTGATTTCATCGTGAAGCGATCTTGAATCTCTGGCAGAAACGGGCTCCTGAGAAATAGAAATTGCATCTGTGGTGGGGACATCCTTTTCTGCGAGAGGAAGAATTTCGTCCCACAGAAAATAGTCGACTGCCAACAAATCCGAATCAGCCGCGCCTGCTTTTTTCAGAGAGGATGCAATCTCCTTTGCAATTGCACATACTTCAGTATATTTCTTTCCGGTGTATTGGTAGTTGTATTTGGGCATATTCGGAATCCCTAAGTAGCCGTAACAAAGAATGGTTGTCTTGTTGAATACGATGTACTCCTGCGGATTCATATAGGAAAGCAGTTCACTGATTGTAGCAGGTCCCATACCTTTTACAGATTTCAGAAAAATATCCCACCGCTTCTCTACAGAGGCAGATCCGTACAACAGGTCGGCTAACTGCTTTTTAAGCGTAGAAAAGCCATTATCTTCAATCAGCTTATCGACAACATATTTTTTGTTTCCCCACATCAGCACTGCCCAAAGCCTGCTGATATACTCAAGGAAATCTTCTTCGGTCATTGCCAAGAGCTTATCTTTGGTGAAGGATTGGTAGTATGCTTTTCGCTCTTTCCGTTCATTCCAGTTTTCTTCGTAATATGCGGCATTGGTGGATTGCTTTTTTATAAACGCCTGAATTGCTATAGAAAGCTTCTGTGTGTCCATACTCACTCCTCCATATTATCCGTCCAAAGCTCGCACTGCGTCATAACAGTTTGAACCGCATCGTCCATCCCTTCGGGCGGATACTTATGTTTTTTCAAAAGGCGTTTAATCAGCATGCGCATTCTTGCCTTTGCCTGTTCACGCCTGTTCCAGTCAATCGTGCGGTTCTTGCGAAGGGTTTCAGCAAGTTCCTTGGTAATGGCGATCAATTCATCATTTTCATAAAAATCTTTGATTGCCTGTGGCTTTGTCAGCGCATCGTAGAATGCTAACTCATCCGCCGTGAGGCCAAATTCTTTACCTTCGTTGTGCGCAGCGGCGATCTGCTTGGCAAGCTTCATCATCTCATCAATGACCTGCTCATTTGTCAGCATACCGTTCAGATAGGCGTTCATCGCCCGCTGCATAATCTCACTGAATTTTTCGGATTTGACCACATTTGTCCTGCGGTAAATCTGAACCTGCTCGGCGATCAATTTTTTCAGCAATTCTACGGCGAGATTCTTTTCCTTCATCTTGGAGATTTCTTCAAGGAATTTCGGATCAAACAGAGAAAATTCGGAGTTAACATCAGAAAACAGATTGATGACGCCGTCACTCTTGATGCTCTGCTTCAAAAGCTCATTGATCCGGGCATTCATCTCCGGGAGAGAAATCTTTTGCCCACCGCCCTGATTAGTCAGCCGAATGACAAGGACACGGACAGACTCAAAGAAGGCTGCTTCAAACCGCATCGGCTCATCTACCAAGGAAGAACAGAGAGACAGCGCTTGGTGAAGCATCAGTGCCTCTTTGAGGAAAGTATCCCGTTCCTTCTCCAACTCCCGACCCATTATGAAGTTCACAGCGCCGCTGATTGTTTTTGCCCGCTCAAGATCCGTGCCGGACATAAACTTTGAGTAGTCGTAGTGATGGAACAGATCTTGGCATATAGAGAGCTTTTCGAGGAACTTGGGATATGCAACCTTTGCGACATCGGTATCGCCATAGTTCTTTTTATCCCGTACCGTATAGTCGTTCATTGCCTGCTTCAAGGCGGAAGCGATACCTACATAGTCGACGACAAGACCGCCTTCCTTATCACGGAAGACTCGATTGACACGGGCAATGGCCTGCATCAGGTTGTAGCCCTGCATCGGTTTGTAGACATACATTGTTGCAAGGGATGGTACATCAAAGCCCGTCAGCCACATATCTACGACAATAGCAATTTTCAGGGGACTGTCATTATCCTTGAATTTCTGTGCTAGTTCGTCTTTGTGGTGCTTGTTTCCAATGATTTTACGCCATTCTTCCGGGTCTTTGTTGCTCTCGGTCATTACAACGGCGACTTTTTCTGTCCAAGCCGGACGCAGTTCGAGAATGCGGTTGTATATCTTCATAGCAATGGCACGAGAATATGCAACAATCATCGCTTTACCCGTGAGCAGGTTCGCACGGTTATTTTCGTAGTGGTCAAGAATGTCGCAGACTAACGAATTGATCGTCTGGTCGTTGCCCAGGACAGCCTCCATCTGGCCAAGTTGTTTTTTGCTCTGCTCGATAACCTGCGGATCGGCGTTATTGGCCATAATATCATATTCAGCATCAATGAGGCGCAAGGTGGCTTCATCCAAATGCAGTTTGATAACACGGCTTTCATAGTAGACCGGGCGTGTTGCACCATCCTCGACAGCCTGCGTCATATCGTAGATGTCAATGTAATCACCGAACACCTCACGGGTGCTGCGATCTTTGGAAGAAATCGGCGTACCGGTAAAGCCAATGTATGTAGCATTGGGCAAGCTGTTGCGGATAATGCGAGCCGTGCCAACAACACGTTTGGCGACTTCTTCGCCATCCTCGTTAGTTGTGATTTTGATTCTCTCCGCAAGCCCGTACTGCCCACGGTGGGCCTCATCTGCCATCACGACGATATTGCGGCGCTCAGAAAGTGGCTCGTGGGATTCCTCAAACTTCTGCATTGTGGTAAAGATAATCCCGTTTGCCTGTCTGCCGGCAAGCAGCGACTTCAAATGCTCTCTACTTTCTGCGTGGATAGGTTCCTGCCGCAGAAATTTTTTGCATT
>ERZ825384.1429-NODE-1429-length-28061-cov-9.337178_pt1 | contig 28061 bp, 21 predicted proteins | sample MGYA00519931_ERZ825384 | MGnify/ENA primary metagenome ERZ825384 (study PRJEB31778, sample SAMEA3449200) | human gut metagenome | biome: human gut; feature: human-associated habitat; material: faeces | place: United Kingdom | collected 2010/2012 ...
TCACGGTGCTCATTTCCCAGTGATCACTCGGACCACTTCTTAGTGAACATCAACACCTCTCGCGCCGGGTCGCCGAGCGCCGTCGTGCGACGCTCCCCAGGGTCGCGTCTCCTCGGCGTCGGTTCAACCGGCGCTCACCTGCCCGGGCTCGCGTTGCCTTGGGCAACCGGCTCGCTCCGTGCAGGCAAGATATGGATTCCGTTGCACGGAATCATCTTGCCCGCCTGCGGCGGGACGGCGAACCGCTCCGAGGTCGCTCTCACCGAAGGGCAAAAGAAGGGGCCGGAACGCCTGTTGCGTCCCGGCCCAAATGCTCAGTCGTCTCGGCCGTTCTGGTTCTCCAGCGCCCTGCGCTCAAGCTCCCAGAACGCCCGCATCGCCGTCGCTATCCCGCGCAGCGTGAAGCGGACGGCGATGCCAGTCGAGCGGTCGACGGCAAAGCCGAGCCTTCCGCCGTTGACCTTCCTCATGCCCCCGAGAGACTTCGAGGGGAAGCGGTACTGGAGGCTCCCGCCCTTCGACCTGGCGAGCTCGATGCCGTCCCGCCTGAGCCGCCGCTCAAGCTCGCCCATCCGGTCGGGGCAGTCGCGCATGCGCCCGACCTCCTCGATCCGGCGGGCGACCGCGACGCGGATGCGGGCGTTCTCCGAGCGCGCGGCCTGCCCCTTTCGGGCCATGTCGCGCTCTTCCGTGCCGGGTTGCCTCGCGTGGACGCGCGAGTTGGCCTTGCCGCGCTCAAGCTGCCTGAGGCCGTACCTTTCGTCCAGGGTACGGACGGTCTTCACGCGTGATGCCGCCGCCTTTCGGGCGGGGCCCTCGTCGAGTCTTCGGCCGGTTTCCAGATCACTGCGGTTGATGCCGAGGTGCACGGCGTAGCGGTCGGTGGCGTCCGCGCGGCAGCGCTCGCGGTGCAGCACCATCACGACTTCCTGGTTGGGATAGCGCTCGGCCACGTACTCCCTCGCATAGCGCATGCACAGCTCCGGCGTCATCTTCCCGCCGTTGAGGTCGCACTCGTCTGGGAGGAACCCGAGTATCTGGTGCTGCATGTAGGTACACTTGGCACCGGCCTTGCCGGGCCTGTCGTGACCCATGGCCGCCCTCGTGTCCGCCATCTCCTGAAACCAGCGGTCATCGTCGATGATGTTCTGCGTGCCGTGGGCGAGCGCCTTTTCGCGGTCCCATGAGAGGTAGTCCCTGAGTCTCGCGAGGTGCCTCTCGCTGCAGACGCTCGTCTGCTTTATCGCCGTCATGGTCGCCTCCCTAGTCGAGCGAGAGCCCGCTGAATTTGCCGCCCGGCTTGCTCCCGTTCTTCTTCTCCGGCTCGGGCCACTTTGGGCACCAGGTCGAGGCCTCCTCGCGCATCTTCCCAGCAGCTGACTCGTCGAGGCGGCGCTGGTAGGCGCGACGGTTCTCCGCCTCGTGCTCGGGGGTCCCGAGGTCGAAGTGCTCCCTTGTGGGCGTGTTGGTGCAGTCGGTGACGGGGGAGCGGAAGACGCCGGCTCGACATGCGGGCATACCGTTGTCCGCGTGCTTCACGACGATGATCCCGTCCCGGTCCGGGGCCATGCCGCGCCACTCCCAGGGGTGTATCACGTCGTCGGCGCTCTCGCTGTAGGACGTCGAGGATGACGTGCCCGACGCGGCCCTGCCGTTGCTCGTGCCCTGCGTGTGGCGCGTGGTCTTGCCGATGAGCTCGGTGAAGTACCGGCGATCCTCCTCCTCTGCGAGCTTCATGGCGACCTTAACACCGCAGTTCGCGAGGATCTTCCTGCGGCCGTCTCTCTCGCCATACTTGTTGAGCTGTGATACGTCCTGCGTCGCTCCGACCCAGAACGTCCCGCACCCGCGCCCGAGACTGAGGAGGGCGGGCAGGCACTCGACGCGGGGCAGGTTGCCCCACTCGTCGCCGAGTATCTGCACGGGGCGGGGGAGCCTGCCGCCGTTCACGTCCGCGACCGCCTGGACCGAAGCCCAGAGCTGCGAGAGGAACATCGCCGCGATGCAGTTGTAGGGTGAGCCCTCGTCGAGCACGTGGAGGAAGACGGCGCTCTTCTCCGTGAGTACCGTGCGCGGGTCGATGTCGGAGCCGGAGGTCATCCAGGCGACCGGGGCGGACGAGAACGGGCGGAGCGCCACCTTGAGCGTCGAGAGGATGCTCCTGAGCTCGTTGCCGCCCGAGGAGACGAACTGCGACGCCCTGCCCTTGGCGGGGTGACCGCTCGGCAGGGAGCGGAAGACGGCCTTCAGAGGCTCGGCCGGGTCGTCGCCCTCGGCCTCGGTGCCACGGTCCAGGACCTCGCAGACGGTCGCGAGGTGCCTCGATCCCTCGGGACACTCGTCGGACATTGAGACCAGCAGGACCAGGGCCGAGAGCAGGCCCCTGGCCGATGCCGTCCAGTGCGAACCCTTGCCCCTCTCGTCATCCTGCACCACGAGCTCCGCGATGGCGTCCGCCGCCTGCTCGGCCTCCTGGTCGCGCCCCTCGGCATGGAGGTCGAGAACCTGCTTGAGCGGGTTGAACCTATGGCCGCGATAGGGGTGCTGCGTGTCGAGCAGGAGGACGCGGTAGCCACGACGGGCAAGCTCGTCGCCCGTGAGCTCTATGAGCTCGTTCTTCACGTCGGAGACGACGAGGGTCGCGGGCTCGGAGCCGTTGGAGGCGTCGCCGTAGCTGAGCAGGTCGATTGAGGGGAGGTAGAGGAAGCGTGACTTACCTGACCCAGTGGCCCCTGATACGAAAATCATCTTCTTCGGCTCGTAGAGATAACAGGGCTTACCGCGATATTTGGTGAAACCGTAGACGAACCCGCGCGACGATGGGATCGTCGAGCCGTCCCAGGTCACGGACCCCTTCACGACCTCGCGACCTGTCTTGACGTGGGCGTCGCCGAGCACGCCGCCGTCCTCGGCTCGTGATTTGAGGGCGCTTGAGTAGGCGATGAGGGCGCAGGTGCAGAGTGCAAGGAGGAAGACGAACAAGGCCCCGAGGGGATGGGTGACGAACCCGTCCGAGAGCCACCAGCCGAGGACGGTCTCCGCGTCGAACGTTGTGGGAATTGCCGATGCGTCGAGTCCGTACCCGGCGACGAGCATGTCGATGGGGGCGGCGAGTACGGGGCATGCGAGGATCGCTAGGAAAAGGGATGATAGGAGCGCTGTGAGCATCTTGGTTTTCATGATAGTTCTCGATTCTTGGAGATGAGGTTTGAAAGCTGCGAGGCCGTGCTCGACACCAGTCGGACGGCCTCCGTGAGCTGTCGGGCCGTCTGCGCATCCACGCCATAGGCGTTTGCGGCATGGACGGCCTGGTTGAGGTTTCCGCCCTGCTTCTTCATCTGGTGGAGGATTTGCCGCAAGGTCGCCTCGTCGGCGACCTTGACGGGCTTCTGCCCGATGCGGAGGGCAGCTTCGCGCATGAACGTCGATGGGGCCATGTCAAAAGAGGAGGAGCGCGCCATGATGACGGCACGCTCCTCCTCGGTCATGCGGACGTTGATATGCGCGGTCTTGCTGTTGCCGCGCATGGTCTAGCCCTCCTGGTCATAGAAGGTGGCATGGGGCGCGTCGAAGGTGAGCTTGGCGCTCCCAAGCGTGCCATAGCGTGCCTTAAGGACGCGAACGAGCAGGGGACGAACATCTAGCTCTGAGTTGTACCTCCGCTCCTTCTTGTCCCTGCCGTCGACCTGCAGGAAGAGAGCGTTGTCGGAGCCGTAGTCGATACCCTGCGAGCCAGCGAAGACGTTGAGCTCGGTGTTCGCATCGTTGTACTTATCGCGCGCGACGCTGCTTATCAGGAAAACGGGGACGTCATACGTCCGGGCGATGTTGCCCAGGGCTTGGACGCAAGCGGTGATGACAACGCGTTCTTCCGCGCGAACATTGAAATTGGTTGCTGCAATGAGTTGAAGGTAATCCACAAAAACGGCAGGGCGCTGCCCACGTTCGTGAATGCAATCACCGATGCAACGCCCGAGATCTTCCATGGACGTTTGGCTGTCCATGATGCACGAGTTAGGTGCTACGGTCTCGGCGTAGATGGCGCAGGCGTGCTCAAATGCCTCCCTCTTCTCGGGGATGGTCCCGGTCGCCTCGGAAAGGCTGAAGTCTCCGTTGCCGAGGCGCGTGATGCCCTTCTGGGCGATGCGATACGCGGGGAGTTCCGCGGAATAGAAGACGGTGGGCACGCCTTGGGATGCGAGGTCGTCGGAGATGGTCTTGAGGAGCGTCGTCTTGCCGGCAGCGGGTGCCGCTCCGACTATGGTCAGGATTCCGGGTACGACGCCTCCGATGAGCTTGTCGAGGGAGGGGAGGCTGCGTATGTGAGCCATGGGCTTACGCCCGTTCATTTCCTCGATATAGGTCTTGAGCTGATCGGCTTCGACGTTGAATGAGCTATTGGCTACAGGCTGCACGGATCCGACACCTCCAACTCGTGAAGGTACTCAAAAAAGCTGGACTCGATGACGAAGAGGCGGCTATGAAGCTTGAGGCAGCGACCGCTCTCTTTCATGAGCGATGCGGCGGCAACCTCCCCAAGCCCGGTCAGCTCACGAATCTCGGTGACGCCGAGCAGACGCTCGCGTCCTAAGACAATGCGAGGTGAAGCGGGAGTGATACCCGCTTCGTGAACAACAGCGTTGTCCATGGTAATATTCCTTTCGGGTTAGCTCGTCCTCCCCTGAAAGCCGGCAAGCATCGAGGGGGAGGTCGGGCGCCTATGTTAAGAGGCGGCTATGAGCCGTCAATGTTCGTCGAGTATGAGCATGATGCCGTAGGGGTTGCCAGATTCCGGGTCATTTGGCTGTGCCCGAAAATAGCCCGGCCAGGGTGCGCTCTTTAGCTCATCGAGGTTGAGATAGGTTCCGTTTGCATCCCTAACGGGCTCAACCTTGGCCTTGAGCACTTCCTCGTAGCGCGGGTAAGTCGATAGAACGGCTTTGTCGATGGCCTGTGTGGAAGACTCACCGTTGTCAAAGTAGATGAAGTGCGGAACATCGAAGCGCTCGCCGTTTCTCACCTCGACGATTGTTGCGACGGTGCTTTCGGCAGCGTTGTCCTCGTTGACGCTAATCCAATCGGATGCATCAGGCACCAGAATCCGACGCCCATGCATCTGGATGGAGCGCATGGGCTTTGGCTCATGGTATCCATCGGCCAAGATGCCGAAGAGCTCGCAAGCTTGCTTCCAAGCGTTGACGGTATCGTTAGCATCTCGACGAGACAGTACATCCTCGCGGCTTATGGCATCGAGAAGGTCTTGATCATTCTTAAGACCTTCTCGAGCTGTGGCGAGTAGTCGATAAGCCTGTGATGGGCTCAGCCCTAGAATGACGCCGAGAACTGCGTCGATGGCTGCTCCGCGTGACAGAGAGGCCCCGTGCTTTTCTGCGAGGGAGCGGAAGGAATCGATGGCGATATCGGTCCTAGACGACAGGTCAACGCTGCGCTTGGTGCGAGTTTTCTCCTTGTTGAAAATAGACATAGAGTTCACCTCCTTTTCGTAACCTAATTATAAGTACAGACTGTAACCCTATCAAGGTTACAGTCTGTACTTATTTTAAGTTTTCCATTATTTTGAGATGAGCTCGCCAAACGTTTCTGCAGCCTTGCGGTCGTTTGCCTCGATGGCGTGGGAGTAGATGGAGAGCGTCGTACTTGGAGATGCGTGTCCAAGTCTTGCCTGGACAGTCTTCACGTCTGCGCCTTCTCCGATTAGGAGCGTCGCTTGCGTGTGCCGCAGGGCGTGGGGGACGAGCCCACTGTATCCCGTGCCCCTCACGTGCTCTTTGCCGTTTCGCTGGAATCTTCTGGTGACATTGTTGTAGCTCCCAAAGCCGTTATCGACGCAGAAGTCGCGGAACCATCGGTCGAAGTTGTGGCCGTCTACGTTGACGACTGTGGCGTATATGCCATCCTCGATCGTGACGACCTTTATGCCGTTAACGATAGGCGTCTTGTCGTCCTGATCGAGAGTGTATCGGTTGAGCTGCGCCCGCTGTTCCAGCTTCCATTTGCTGAGATAGCAGGCCAGGGAGTCGTTGATTGCTATGGTGCGTCGGCTCATCTTCGATTTTGGCGGTCGGAGAGTCTTGTCATTGGTGAACTGCTTCGACACGCTCAACGTGCGCTGCCCAAGATCGATGTCGCCCCAAGTCAAGCCGAGCATTTCGCCGCGTCGGAGACCACATTGGAGCAAGAGCATGGTGCCCGTTGCCTTGGCCGACAGTGGTTCATCCATGAGGCAAGACAGAAATCGTGAAGCCTCGTCTGCCGTAAGCGGAGTTCTTTCCCTGTAAGTTGGTTTGGGAAGCTTGATTGGCGTGCATGGGTTACGAAGGATGAGCTCGTTGTCTACGGCGTCTTGGAGAATCTGTCGCAGTTTGACATGTGTCCCGTGTAGCTCGGCTTCGGACATTCCCTTTTTGCGGGCGTTTGCGTAGATGTGCCGTATATCGTCAGGGTGGAGGTCGGTAAGTCGAATATGGCCGAACATCTCTTGAATGTGGCTAATGTAGTTGCCCTCACGGGCATAGGCGAGCGGTGAATTGAGGCTCTCTTTCCTTAGTTTGTGGAAGTTCCTGGCGTACTCTGCGACGGTGAGGTTTCCGTTGTCACGGACGACACCGGAGTTCAACTCCTCCTTGTATTCTTCCAGGGCTTTGCGGAGCATTGCCTGTTGTGTGCGTCTACTCACACCTTCGCAGTGCAGCGTTCTCTTGGATGAGTAGGCGTATTTGCCGGTCTTGGGGTCCTTGCCGAGGTTGAAGCGGTATTGGAACACCCCCTCTTTAACTTGATATACGCTGCCGTTTCCGACGACTCGTGGTTTGGTGCTCATGGTGGGATTCCTTGGGATTAGGCTAGGGGCAAGCCCTTAAAGGCTTGCCCCTAGCCTAATCCCAAAAATCTACCCAAGCAAGAGTATCTGGGTAGAATTAGGGTAGAAAGTTTTTGAAGCCTATATCTCGCGATTCTTGAAACATGCCGTTTTACATGCGGTTATATGAAGTTGTATAAAATTATAAAACACCAGCTCAAATAGAAATACAAGACCTCCTAAAGCGGGTGTCGACGGTTCGAATCCGCCCGGGGGCACCAGAAGATTATGACGGCGTCGCGAGAGCGGCGCCGTTTCTGGTTTGTGGGGACCGCCGGCAGGATTCGAGCCGTCGACACCCGCGTCAGCAATTTCCCCGCGGGGGGGGTCGAATCCGCCCGGAGCACCAGAGATTTGTCGAGCCCGGTACCGCTACGGTGCCGGGCTCTTCTGGTCTAAGGCATGCCGTAGTGTTCGCTGCTTCAGATAAAGAAAGCGCCCGCTTGCTGGGGGAGCAAGCGGGCGCCTGTGAGCGAATATGTTTGCGGCGAAAGCCGTGATGAGCGGTGGGGTGGCGACTAGTTGGTCGTACCGGAATCGTCACCCGTGCCCGAGCCAGAGCCAGAGCCCGAGCCAGAAAGTGCGACTGTTAGCGTGATCGTGCTGTCGGTGGACTGCTTGCCGGTGGGGGAGACGCCCGTAACGGTGGCATCCTCGTTACCGCTTACGGGATTGCCGTTCTGGTCACAGAAACCGATGTTATAGAAACCGGCGTTGTTGAGCGCGGTGACGGCGGCGGAGATGCTCTTGCCGTACAGATTGCCCGGAACACTGGCCTTGCCGGACTTCTTGGCAATGACGACGGTAATCGTGGCGCCGGGCTTCTGCTTGCCACTGGGGTTCCAGCTGATCACGGTGCCCTCGGTAACCGAGTCGTTCTCCTGGTAGCTAACGTCGACGCCAAAGCCTGCCATATCGAGGGCGTTGCGCGCCTGGGCCTCGGTCATGTCGGTCAGATCGGGGACGGACGTGGTATCCGGGCCGCTCGAGACCTTGTACGAGATGGTCGTGCCCTTCGCGACTTCCTTACCGGCTTCGGTGACCTGCTCAAAGACCTGGCCCTCATCGGCCTCGTTGGCCTCCTCGGAGGCGTTGCCCTTCAGGCCAACGCTTGCCAGCGCGGCCTCGGCCTGGTCCTTGGTCAGGCCGACAAGCTGGGGAACCTCAACCTTCTCGGAGGGCTTGGGACCCTTGGAGATTACCAGGTTCACCTTGGTGCCCTTGGCCTTCTTGGTGTTGCCGTTGGGCGTCTGCTCGGCGACCTTGCCCTCGTCGACATCGTCGTTGTAGCTTTGGTCGATGGTGCCGACCTCGAGGCCGGCTTCCTTGATCAGCTCGACGGCAGTCTGCTGGTCCTTGCCCAGCACATCGGGCACGGTGACCTGCTCGCCGCCAAAGAGTCCTGTGGCAAAGGCCACCACGATGCCGATGACGGCAACGGCTGCCACCACGGCGGCGATGATCTTGTTCTTGTTGGATTTGGGCTCTTCGACCTCGTACGAGCCGGTGGAGCCCGAAACCGAGCTACGGGCGGTATTCTGGCCGCTCACGCCCGAGACGGGACGCACCATGGCGCGCGTCTGATCGGAAAGCTCGCGAGTCTTGGTGGCGCCCAGCTCACCGGGGGCACCGATGATGCGCGTGGGCTCCGAGACGTTGACGGCACGGCCCGACAGGTAGCTGTTGAGCACCTGACGCAGCTCGTCGGCGGTCTGGAAGCGGTTTGCCGGATCCTTCTCCATGCACTTGAGGATGATGCGCTCAAGGTCGGCGTCGACACCGGAGTTGATCTGGCTCGGCGGAATAGGCAGCTCGTTGACCTGCTTGAGTGCGACTGAGATAGCGTCGTCACCGTCAAAGGGAACGCGGCCAGTGGCGCACTCGTACATCACGACGCCCAGCGAGTAGATATCCGAGGTGGGGCCGAGGTCCTGACCACGGGTCTGCTCGGGGCTTACGTAGTGGGCGGTTCCCAGCACGTTGTTGTCTTGCGTGAGGTGGCTGTTCTTGGCGCGCGCGATGCCAAAGTCCATCACCTTGATGTTGCCGTCGGGCAGCACCATGATGTTCTGCGGCTTAATGTCGCGGTGGATGATCTCGTGCTTGTGGGCGACCGAAAGCGCGGAGCTGATCTGCGAGCCGATCTGGGCGACCTTCTTGGGGTCGAGGGCGCCGTGGCTCTTGATGCCGCTCTTAAGGTCGGTGCCGCGCAAGTACTCCATGACGATGTAATAGGTGTCGCCGTCCTTGCCCCAATCGTAGACGCCCACGATATAGGGGGAGGAGAGACCGGCTGCTGCCTGAGCCTCCTGCTTAAAGCGTGCGGCGAAGGTTGCGTCGCCAGCATACTGCGGCAGCATGATCTTGACGGCTACCGTGCGGTCGAGGACCTGGTCCTGTGCACGGTAGACGGTCGCCATGCCGCCTGTTCCCACCTTATCCTTGAGGAGGTATCTTCCCCCGAGGACCCTCTGTTCCATTCCTGCTCCTAACATAACTATTCGCTCAACGATGTGTGTAGTACCTACGATGTGGCCGCTGGGGCCGTGTGGCGCGTTGCCGCTAACTCTTAGGCCGCGGCGCGCCTCGGGTGTCCGATTCGATCATGGGCATCACGCTCCCTGTGCGGCAAGCGCCGCGGTCAGGACGATACCGGCGATCTTGGCGGCCTTGACGTCATGCTTGTCGAAATCCTCCAAGGCCACCGAGATGGCGACCGTGGGTGAATCGTAAGGTGCAAAGCCAACGAACATCGAGTTGACGTTGGTGCCGCCGGTCTCGGCTGAGCCGGTCTTGCCGGCGACCTTGACGCCCGGAATCTGGGCATCGGTGCCGGTGCCGGACTGGACGACGGCAAGCATGGCCTGCTTGACCTGGTCGGCCGTGGCGGAGCTGACGGCCTGACCCAGCGAGCGGGACTGCGTGGTCTTGACCACGGTTCCGTCCGGGGCGAGTACCTGGGCTACAAAGTACGGGTCCATGACCACGCCGCTGTTAGCGATGGCGGCGGCAATCACGGCGTTTTGCATGACGGTGGTCTGCGGGCCGGGCGTATGGTCCATGCCGACAGGCTGGCCGGCGCCGGCCCAGGCGGTCTCCCACTCGGTCATGAGCGACGGGTCGGCCATGATGGAGGCCGCGGAGGTCAGGTCCTGGCCGAGCTTTTGGCCGTAGCCAAAGGCGTTGGCAAACTGCACGAGCGTGTTTGCGCCAACTTCGTTTGCCACCTGGCCGAAGACGACGTTGGAGGACACGGCAAAGGCCTGCTGTAGGCTGATGGTGCCGTAGCTCTCGTTGGCATAGTTGGTGACCGGTGCGTTGCCGATGTCCATGGAGCCGGGCGCCTGGTAGGTGCTGGTAAGGCTGGCGGTACCGGTCTCGAGTGCCGCGGAAAGCGTAACGACCTTAAACGTTGAGCCCGGCGTGTACAGCGCGTCCATGGCGCGATTGTACATGGAGCCGTCCTCGCCGCCACCCGTCTGCAGCAGGGCATCGATGTTGGTGTTGTCGTAGGTGGGCGAGCTGGCACATGCGAGAACCGCGCCGGTACGCGGGTCGATGACCACTACAGCGCCCTTAAAGCCCTTGAGCGCCTGCTCAGCAGCCGTCTGGATGCGCGAGTCGATGGTGAGCTTGGCGGTGTTGCCCGGCTGGGTCTGGCCTGCGAGCGACGCGATGGCATTGTTCCAGCTGGAGTAGTCCTTAGAACCGGTGAGCGTGTCGTTCATGACGCTCTCGATGGCGGTGGTGCCATACTGCTGGCTCACGTAGCCAACCACGTGCGCTGCCAGGTTACCGTTGGGGTAGGAGCGTACGTAGGTGCCGTCCTCCTGCTGCAGCGACTCGGCCAGCGTCACGCCGTCGGACGTGATGATGGAGCCGCGCTGGATGTACTTGGAGCGGGCGATGGTGTGGTTGTTGGTCGGCATGTCCTGATAGTCCTTGGCCTTAATGACCTGGACATAGGTGAGGTTGCCGATAAGGATGGCGAACAGCGCCGTAAAGGCGAGCACCGCGCGGGTTAGACGGTTGGCGAGCGCAACGCGGCCGAGCACACCGGATTCAGGCGTGTCGAGCAGGCGACGTCGCATGCGCGAGCCGACGGAATGGCTGCCGCTGCCGTAGGAAGACGAGGTGGCAAAGCGCGTGCCCGTCGGGGCGGCGGCAGATGCGACCTGATCATCGGTGATGGCGGCCATGGTGCCGGTGCCGGTAAGCTCGGCCTCGCGTCCGGTAGCCTCGTCACCGGCGCGCAGCAGGAGCGCGACGATGATAAAGCTCGCCAGCAGCGAGGAGCCGCCCTGGCTCATAAAGGGCAGGGTGACGCCGGTCAGCGGGATCAGGCGGGTGACGCCGCCCACGATCAAAAAGGCCTGGAAGCTGATGGCTGCCGTAAGACCCGTGGCGCTAAAGGCGGCGAGGTCGGATTTAGCGCGGGCAGCTGTGGTGAGGCCACGCACGGCAAAGAGCATAAACAGGATGAGCACGGCGCCGCCGCCCAAAAGGCCCATCTCCTCGCCGATAGCCGAGAAGATAAAGTCGGACTCGACGACAGGGATGTTGTTGGCCATGCCGTTGCCGATGCCAACACCGACCAGACCGCCATCGGCAAGCGAGAAGAGCGACTGGACGATCTGGTAGCCCTGGCCCTGGGCGTCCTTAAACGGATCGAGCCAAACCTGGAAACGCACCTGAACGTGAGACAGGAACTTGTAGGCGCCCACGGCTCCAACGGCTAAGAGCGCAAGGCCGATAACGACATACGAAAAGCGCCCCGTGGCAACGTAGAGCATCAGCAAGAAGATGGTGTAGAACAGCACGGCCGAACCCAGGTCGCGTTCGAAGACGACGACGAGCAGGCACACACCCCACACGGCAAACAGCGGCAGCAGCAGTCGCAGGCGAGGGATCTTAAAGCCCAGAATCTTGCGGTTGGAGATGGAGAGCAGCTCGCGGTTCTCGGCCAGGTAGCCGGCCAGGAACAGGACGATAAAGACCTTGGCGAACTCGCCGGGCTGGATGGTAAAGCCCGCGATACGAATCCACAGCTTGGAGCCCGAGATCGTGGTGCCGATAAAGATAGGCAGCATCAGCAGAATGATGCCGATGATGCCAAAGGTGTACTTGTAGCGCATGACCACGTCGAGGTTTTTGACTAGTGCAAGCGTTCCCACCATGAGCGCCACCGAGACAAACAGGATGATGAGCTGTGAGATGGCGAGAGCGGGGGCGAGACGCGTCACGAACGTGATGCCGATGCCCGAAAGTATAAATACGATGGGCAGGATGGCGGGGTCGGCACCGGGCGCCAAGATGCGCACGGCAATGTGGGCCGCGGCAAAGGCGGCAAAGAGGCCGATCGGTACGGCGAGCGTCTCAAAGGAGATGGCAGCGCCCGCGGTGAGGACGTACATCGCATACAGCAGGATGACGGGGAACGCCGAGGCGATGAGCAAGAGCAGCTCGGTGTTGCGGCGACTCATAAGCGGCACTCCCTTTCTAATTCTTATCGGAGGCTTCGGCCTCGGCGGACTGTTCGGCGGTTTTCTCGGAATCTGATTCGGAGGTCGATCCCTGATTGGTGTTGTCGCGAATCGTTTGCGCGTCGATCACCTGGCGGGTCTGCTCCTCGTCGATCTGGTGGCGGTACTTGGATATCGTGTCCTGCGCATCGTCGACACTTGTTTGCGGAATGCCCGCCTTGAGGCGGTTTTGCGTGTCTTCGGGCAGGTCGGACAGCTTGATGCTGGTTTCGCTTTCGAGCCAGTGGAGCTTGAGTCCGAGTGGCTTGCCGGGCAGGCCGCGCCAGACGGCGACATTGCCCTGGTAGGTACCCAGGTAGTACGAGCCGGTGACACCCGTGTAGGCCCAGATGCCAGCTGCTAGCACAAAGACGAGGGCCAGGATGGCGGCGATAGTAACATTGCGGCGACGCACGCGTTGCGCCTCGCGCATAACGCCATCGTCAACCAGGTCAACGACTACTACGGTTACGTTGTCGTGGCCGCCGGCGGCAAGCGCCGCGTCCACTAGGTTGTCGACGCAGATTTGCGCGGTTGAGGACTGCGTGGCGATGTTCTCGATATCGCTATCGGGAATCATGCTCGAGAGGCCGTCGGAGCACAGGATCAGGCGGTCGCCTTCCTCGATATGCAGAGTGAAGTGGTCGGCATACATGGCGGGGTCCGAGCCCAGCGCGCGGGTGATGACCGAACGGTTGGGGTGGACGCGAGCCTCGTCTGCCGTGATCTCGCCGGCGTCCACGAGCTCCTCCACGTAGGAGTGGTCGCGGGTCACGCGGATGAGCGTGCCCTCGTGGAGCAGGTAGGCGCGAGAGTCACCCACGTGGGCGATGGCGAGCGTGTCGTTTTCGATATAGGCGCAGGTGGCTGTGCAGCCCATGCCGGGCTTGCCCAGGCCGTTCAGGGCTGCCTCGATTACGGCGGCGTTGGCTGCCTCGACGGCTGCGGCCAGGCGTGCTGCGTCGGCGGACTGTGGGGCCGTCTTGGCTATAGTCTCGACGGCGATAGAAGAGGCTACCTCGCCGGCGGCGTGACCACCCATGCCGTCGCATACGCAAAAGAGCGGCGACTGCACCAGGTAGGAATCCTCATTGTGCGGGCGCACGCAGCCAACGTCGGAGCGGGCGCCCCACATGAGTTGCGTGGTGGTGCCGGCATCATAGGTCGAGTCGGTCTCGATGCGCTCCTCGGTTAGGGGTTCAAAGCTCATGGTCGAGCCGGGGTCTTTGAGCTTGGCCTCAACGGCGGCAACGTCGATTTCGGCGGTGTCACCGGGAGAGACGGTGTCGGTCTCGGCGTTTGATTCGGAATCGCCGGTGTCCGGGGAGTCGGACTCCTCGGACACGCGGGCGGTCGACTCGTCTTCTTGCGGGCTGACGTCTATAGGCTCGGGCGCCGGCGTAGACGCGGGCGCAACCTCGGATGCCGGGGCTATGGGAAACGCCGGCGCGGCGGGCTCGGGTGCCGCAAACACCGCAGCGCTCTCGTTGATTGCCGCGGCGACGGGCTCTGCAAAGTGAGCCGGCGCCGGGGCTGCTTCGGGCGCTGTGGGCTGTTCCGCAGCATGTGCGCCGATGGGCGCCGCTACGGCATCCTCTTCGTCCTCGTTATCGGCTAGATCCGAAATATCATGCGTTACATGCGAAAGAGGCAGGGAGAACACGGTGTCCTCGGGTTCCACGGGTGCGGAGCCCGCCGGAGCGGCGTGGGCCGGTGCAGCTGCGGCGGCAGCCGGTGCCTCGGTCATAGTTGCGGACTTGTTCTCCTCGTCGATCATCGACGGTTCACCTTCATGACCACATCGCCAATCTGGACTTCGTCGCCCTCGCGTAGCGTTGCGGGCTCCACAAGCTGGCGGCCGTTGACGAGCGTGCCGTTAAGCGAGTTGAGGTCCTCGATGATGAGTGCCGGGCCCTGCAGCGAAAAGCGCGCATGCGAGGCCGAGACGAACGGTTCGTTGATGCAGATGTCCGAAGATGGCGAGCGACCGACGATGACGGGGCCGAGCATGTCTACGTGGATGCCGCGGATACCGCGCGGACCCTTGTCCACATCGATCGTCCAGATAGCCGAGTCGCGGCGCTGCCCGCGCACAAGTCCCACGCCGGTCTTCATGACGGCGAACAAGAAGATATAGAGCAGGGCGACCAGGACGATGCGGCCTGCAAAAAGGACGATATCGATGTTCATAAGCGACTATCCCCTAAATTCAAAGGTACTCAGGCCAAACGTCAGCAGATCGCCGTTGCGCAGCGGGCAGCGCGTAATGCGGCGGTTGTTGACGAGCGTGCCGTTGGTGGAATTGAGGTCCTCGATCGACCAATCCGAGCCCGTAAAGGTGAGCTGGGCGTGGCGGCGCGACACGTTGGGGTCGCGCAGGGCAATGTCGGAAACTGAGCGCTCGCGACCGATGGTCACCTGTGCGGAGGTGATGCTATGGCTCTCGCCGCTCACGACGTCGACGAGCTGGGCGAGCGGGCGCTGCGGGGCGCGAGTGCTCGCCATGTTGGAGGCGATGCCGGCTGCGGCGCCTAGGCCCACGGCGGCACCGGTCGCGGCGGCTCCGCCCATGCCGGCAAGCGCGTCGCGCGAGACGGTCTGCGGCACCGGGATGGGTGCGGCGGCGGGGTCGGGGACGCTAGGCGCGAAGGGGTCTGCCACGGCAAGCGGGTCGGGAGCGGCGGCGCGAGGCGTCGGCTGCTGCTGGGGCATGGCGGCGGGGCGCTGCTGCTGCGGGGCAGCAAACTGCTGCTGGCCGGCGCGCGGGGCGCTGGCGGCACGGCTTGCCGCGGAGTTGTTCTGGCCCAGGCCGTTCTGATAGGCGCGCTCTTCTTCGTACAGGCGGCCGAGCGTGGGGGCATCGACGTTCTCGGCAAAGACCGAGAACTTGCCGGCGCGCAGCTGCGGATCGATCATAAAGCGCACGAGGGGCTCGCCGACAAAGACATAGCGGCGCTTTTCGGCCTGCGCCTTCACGAACTCGCGGACCTCGCGCGAAAGCTCGGGGTAGAACGGGGCGAGCATGGGATCGTCGTCGGCGGCGATAAGGATGGTATAGAGTGCCGGCGCCGTGTTGACGCCGTTAATCACCAGAGTCTGATCCTCCATGTCGCGAGCGGCCTGCTTGGCAAGCTTCTTAAAGGAGAACGGGGCACGGGTGGCACCGAAGATGCCGGCCACGTGGTCCTCGAAGATGTTCAGGAAGTTCACGAAAGATCACTCTCCGTATAGGTTCTTTGGTATCCGAGCAAATATAGGCATATCCCAACGATTATAGAGGATAGGATTCCCGCAACCGCCGCCTTGGCGATGACCGCGGCTGCAAGGCTGGCAATTTCCATATGGTGTGCAAGACAGGACGCCGCTGCGCAGCCGATGCCGGTGACAGCGATGGCGGCGATTGCGGCAAGGTTTGAGCCCTGATTGGCACGCTTGGCATGGACATTGAGCAGCGCAGATGACGCCGCGGCAGTTGCCGCGACCAGCACAAAGGCAGCCCAAAGGAGCGGGTCTCCCAGCGCTGCGGCAACGTTACCGAGCCCCAGCACGCCTCCGGCTGAAAGCGCGACCGTGGCCAGACGGGCAAAAAGCGCGCCCATGCCCGTTGCCGCGGCGGCGCTTGCCGGGCCGAGCCAAAATGACGCGACGCCGGCGGCGACCCCAGCTGCCAGGAAGGTATTGCCGGTCAGACAGCCAAGCGCGAGTGCACAGGTGAGCGTGGCGCTCGCGGCAGTCTCGGTGCGACCCCAGGCGATCCACCAACCGGACATGGCGGCGGCAAAGATCACCGCGACGGGCAGCATCGACAGGATGCCCTGTGCCTGCATGGTGGCGTTGGCCATGAGCACCAAAAAGCCCACAGCCGAGATGGCCGAGCCAATCTGGGGGGCCAGGCCAGCCGCCGCTCCGATCGCGATGGCCGCAATGACCAGGCCGGGAAGCGCCGCGACCCCGGCCGTTTGCATCAGCAAAAAGCTAAAGGTGCCGCACGTTAGCGCCGAGATAGTGCGCATGGTGTAGTCGCGCGCATGGCTCCAGCGCGTGCCCGCCCAGCCGAGTGCGGGGTCGACCTCGATGGCGTCGTCCTCGTAGTGCGACGGCTCGATATCGTCGAGCTCCTGCTCGTCATCCGAAAGCTCGCCAACCATTTGCTCCAGGCTGCGACGGCCCTCGCGTACGCTGCCCAGACCGGCAAGGAGCTGGTCGCAAAATGCCTCGATGCTGTTGGGGCGGTCCTGCGGCATGGGGGAGAGCGCGCTCATGAGCGCGGCCTCGGCTCCCGGGGGAAAGTGTGGTATCAGCTCGCTGGGATAGGTGGCGCCGCCGATGATGCGGTCGAGCGAGTCGGCGGGCGTGGCCGCCATAAAGGGAGCGCTGCCGCACAGGCCCTCGTAGATCACACAGGCGAGGGCAAAGACATCGGCGCGCTCGTCGACCGTGCCGGTCTCGATATCGAGCTGCTCGGGCGGCATGTAGCCGATGGTGCCGCCGCGTGAGCCACCAAAGCCACCGGCGGACGACAGTCGCGCCATGCCAAAGTCGGTGAGCTTTACATTGCCCGAGTGGTCGATGAGCACGTTGGCGGGCTTAATGTCCAGGTGGAGTACGCCATTACTATGGGCGAAGGTGAGCGCCTGGCCCAGGGCATCGGCAATAGCCGCGGCCTCGTCAAAGGTAAGTGAGTGGCCGTCCACGCGGTGCAAAAACTCGGCCAGCGACATGCCATCGACATACTCCATGACTAGGTAGGCATAGGCTGTGTCGTGCGTAAAGTCGATGACCTGCACGATATTGGGATGTTGAAGCATGGCGGCAGTGTGCGCCTCGCGCAGGACATCCATGATGTCGCTGGCGGGCATGCCGGCACCGTTGATAAGGGGGATGCGCTTAATGACGACGCGGCGGCGCAGATGCGTGTCGCGGCAGATCTCGATGGAGCCAAAACCGCCGGTCGCAAGTGTCTCGAGCGGCTGGTACCGCTTGAGCAGCTCGCGAGAGCTGGTGCCCTCCAAAGGAACGTCCGGCGAGAACCGGGCGGTATGTTGCGAGAAAAGCGGCATGGCCAACCCTCGTGCGTTTAAAGTTCGTTTGCGAGTGGCGGGCGCGGAGCCGAGCCGTTCGCGGTGGCATAGATGCTGCTAGTGTAGCACGCTCGGGTGCATGGGGAGGATAGCGGGATGCGAGGCTACCTGCCTGGCTTGGCCTTAGCGCTTTTTCTTGTTCTTCTTCTGCTTGCGTTTGGTCTCCTGGGGCTTGTCGCCCTGTTTGGCTTCGGCAGCGGCCTTTTCTGCCTTCATCTTCTTGCGCTTGGTCTCGATGCGGAGTTTTTTGTTGATGCGGGCCTTGAGGAAGGGGCCGAACTGCTCGGCATCGCCACGGACGAAGGTGTCCTTGGGGATCGTCACGCCCTGGTCGGCGAACATGGCCACAAAGATGCGCTCGCCGTCGAGTACGTGGTCGAGCTTGTCAAACGGGAAGAACTGTGACTTACCGCTCTTGCCCCAAACCATCAGGCCGTCCTCGTTGGCGGCGACGCGGCGATAGCGGCCACCCATTGACTCGTCGGCCTCAACGGCGTCGATAAAGTCGCGGGCGAGGGTGTGGTGCAGGTTTTTGCTCCACCAGGCCAAAAAGGCGCCGAATACGATCAGGACGACGCCAAACTTGATCCAGTTGCCGCCGGCCACCAGCATGCCGATGCCGATGAGCGCGGCAATTGCCGCGGCGACATACAGCGAGCCGCGACGCCTGGGCGAGGCGACCAGACGGGCGAAGTCGGTGACCAGGTCGTTTTCGTACTGGTACTCGTTGAGGTACAGGATGCCGTCGTCGGCTGCAGCCTGCTTCTCGAGCGCGACCTCGACCTGGTCGGCTGCTTCGGAGGGAACGAGGTTGCTCTCTGCGTCTGCCATGCTCTTTGGACTCCTATCGCGGCGGGCTCGCCGTACGGGTTATTATGAATGCAGTATGCCGTGCGACCGCTTGGCCGTCGCGGCAACAAGACTCAGTATACCCGGGGGAGCACCCATGGAATCGTTGTACCGAAAGTATCGCCCGCTCACCTTCGACTCTGTGGTGGGCCAGCAGCATATCGTCTCGACGCTCGAGCACGCCATCACCGAGGGGCGCCTGTCCCACGCCTATCTGTTCTGCGGACCGCGCGGCACGGGCAAGACCACCATGGCGCGCATTCTGGCCAAGGCACTGCTGTGCCGCAATGCCGAGGCGGCGCGCGCCGAGGGTGCAAGCGGCTGCATGCCCGACGGCACTTGCGAGGAGTGCGAGCTCATCGCCGAGGGCAACCACCCGGATGTCTACGAGCTCGATGCTGCAAGCCGTACCGGCGTGGACAACGTGCGCGAGGAGATCATCAACTCCGTCAACTTTGCCCCGGTGCGCGGCAAGTACAAGATCTATATCATCGACGAGGTCCACATGCTCACGACGGCGGCGTTCAACGCGCTGCTCAAGACGCTCGAGGAGCCGCCGGCGCACGTGATCTTTGTGCTGTGCACTACCGACCCGCAAAAGATTCTGGAGACCATCCTCTCGCGCTGCCAGCGCTTCGATTTCCACCGCATCGGCAACGAGGATATCGAGCATCGCCTGGCATACGTGTGCGAGCAGGAGGGCTTCGATTACGACGACGAGGCGCTGGCTATCGTGGCGCGCCATGCAAAGGGCGGCATGCGCGACGCGTTGTCCACGCTGGAGCAGCTGAGCGTCTTTGGCAACGGTTCTGTGCATGCGGACGACGCCCGCTCGCTTTTAGGCGAGGTTTCGGACCAGATTCTGGGCGAGTTTTCCCGCGCCATTGCCGATCGCGATGTTGCCGAGCTGTATGGGCTTATTCGCGCGCAGGTCGAGGAAGGTAACGATCTGCTGGAGCTGACGCGCGACCTGGTGGCGCACGTGCGCGACGTGTATGTTGCCTGCGTTGCCGGTGCCCGTGCCGAGTTGTTTGAGGGCGGCTCCGAGCAGGCCGAGGCGCTTGCTGCCGAGGCCGCTGCCTTTGGCGAGCATCCTGCCGACCGCCTGGCTCGTGTGCTGACAGTGCTCGACGATGCCGCACTGGAGATGAGGGGCGCGAGCGACGTGCGCCTGGTGCTCGAGATTGCCTGCACGCGTCTGGCGCGTCCCGAGGCCGATTTAACGATTGAGGCATTGGCCGAGCGCGTGGCACGCCTGGAGGCCATGGTTGCCAACGCCGCCGTGCCGGCGAGCGTGGCTGCTGCTCAGGCCGCCGCGCCTGCAGCATCCGTACCCGCTGCTGCCCAACAGCCGACGCTCATTTCGGGCGCCCGTGCTGCCACTTCGGTGGCATCCGCTGCCCCCGCTGCTACGTCCGCGCATCAGGGTGGCATGCCTTGGGACCGCGGCGCTGCTGTTCCGGCTGCCCAGCCTGCGCCCAAGTCTGCGGCTCCTGCGCCGGCGCCTAAACCTGTAACGCCTGCACCTCAGCCCGTTGCGGCTCCGGCTCCCGCGCCTGCTGCATCGACCGTGCCGGTGTCCAAGCCCAACAACGCCGCCCAGGTTGCCGCCGCCGGTACTGCCGAGACCCCCGCGGTCGAGGACGCCGGCGAGCTCCAGCGCAAATGGGCCGAGGTCGTCGAGCGCGTCAAGGCTCGTCAGGCCTCCTACGCGGGGCTTTTGCTCAATGCCCGCGCCACGGCCGACGACGGCTCCAAGCTCACCGTCTCGTTCCCTGCGGGCTCGACCTTTGCCATCAAGATGCTCGGTCGCGCCGACACGCAGTCGGTGGTCCTGCCGACGGTCTGCGCGGTCTTCGGGCGTCGCACCGTCGACTACGTCCTGGATGGAGGTGGCACGCCGGCTCCTCAACATGAGGAGCATTCTCCATCTGCACGGGCTGCGGTATCTGCGGACCCGCAACCCGTGTCCTCGGCGGCCCCTGTATCCTCGAGCGCCAGCGCGCCGCAGCCAATAACAGCGCCGGTGGCGGTACCGACCCCGTCGGCGCCTAAGCCCGCGGCACCCAAACCGGCTGCTCCGGCGCCCGCGCCCAAGCCTGTCGCGCCTGCGTCCAAGTCATCCGGCCTGGCCAAGGCTCCCTGGCTGCGCTCCGACAACCCTGCCGGCGCTCCCGCTACGGGCAAGCTCCCGACCGAGCCCGCGCCCCGTGCGCCCGAGCGCGCGTCCACTCCCACGGCTCAACCTGTCGCGCAGCCTGCCCCGTGGGAATCCGAGCAGGTTCCCTACGACGACGCCATGGTTGGCGGTTTTGCTGCCGATGCCGGCGGGGACGATCTGCCCCCGTTCGACGTGGCGGGTGCGACGCCCGCGCCCAGGCCCACTGCGGCTGTCGCCAAAGAGGAGGACGCTCCTGCAGCTCCCTGGGAGTCCAACCCCGGCGCGGGCAGCCCCTTCGGCCACCAGGGCGCAGCCCCGAGCATCCCGCAGACCGAGGACGAGGCCAAAGCCCTCATCCGCAACGTCTTCGGCCAGGCCACCATCTTCAAACCGGTGGAGTAACCGTGCGGGCGGGTATGCTGCTCAAGAAAAGATTTCTTTGAACGGAGCGAGCTTATGATGTGGGAATATGTCCGTCTTGAGGACGATACGCAAATCTCGTATTCCGAAGTCCGTGAGGACAACACGGTGAAGATCGTTGTGGAGCGCCCACGCGATTGGGGCTTTGACACGGCGGAATGTATCTTGCCGGCATTCAATTGGGTGTCGCACGAGGGCTTTAGCGAAGTGGACCTCAAAGAACTCGATGATTTTGTGCGTAATAACGCCCCGCTTATCTTGCGTTTTGCCTACGAAGGCGGACGAGTCTATGCCTAGCCTGTTTCGACTCGGTCATACATCACTTTCTTTTGTCCGGGCGCATCTGTATTTCGGACATGTGTAGTGTGGTGCCGCGTATGTCGCATTTGAGCAGACAGGTGCGTGACGGTCGGCCTAGGATGCTGAGGTCGATACGATACGTCGCATGGCTGTCCGTGTACTCGACTTGCTCGGCGTTAATGGTTGCTCCGATTGCCAAATAAACGCCTAGCTCGGCATCGACAATCTTGAAGTCCTTTATCTTGACCTTGAACTCTTGATAGAGGGACGGGCTGTTGTAGTAGACGGTTCGGGTTCCGTCGGTGCACTCATCGGTCGTCTCCCATTTGACGACGGGCTGGTCCGAGCTGGCTATCAGCAGTTCTGCTCCAAAAGCTATGGCATGGGTGATGACAACCAGCAATGCCCAGCCGACAAAGAGATAGAGAACCACATATGCAACGGGGTGTTTTGAGCGGATGTTTTGGAGCGCGTTGGGGGCATTCATGGGGCACCTCCAAATTACTATCTATGGCAATCAAATTATACCCTGCCGCCATGTGCGCCGCCTCGAGCAGCGGTTCGGCATTTAGCTATTTAGTGGCGCACATGAAATGCCGGATTCGGCTCTACTAGATTGAGTGTGCGATATTATGCAACCTTGCATAATTCGACCTTGCATAATCTTTGAGTGCGGTTTGTATTGGAGGACATGTATATCGACTGAGGTAACACGTCCGCCCCGCTCTCTCGCCGCGCGCCGTGGTACGATTTTTGAGTTTGAAAGTCCCGCCGTGCTCCGGCTGCCCTTGCAGCTCGGCGTGCGGCCGCACGTAAAGGAGCCATCATGGCCGGTATGAACATGCAGCAGATGATGAAGCAGGCTCGCAAGATGCAGGAGCAGCTTGCCGCCGCGCAGGAGAACCTCAAGTCCCAGACCGTCGACGCCTCTGCCGGCGGCGGCATGGTCAAGGTGACCGTTAACGGCGAGATGGAGCTCGTCAACCTCACCATCGATCCCGATGCCCTCGATCCCGAGGACGTCGATATGCTGCAGGATATGATCATGGCTGCCGTCAACGAGGCCGTCCGCGGCGTCAACGAGCTCGCCAACAAGCAGATGGGCGCCATCACCGGCGGCCTCAACATCCCGGGCATGCCGTTCTAAGACACGCATATATATGAGTGCCAACCACAGTCTGCAAAAACTGCTCGATGAGCTGGGCCGTCTGCCGGGCATTGGTCCCAAGTCGGCCCAGCGCATCGCCTATTACCTGTTGGAGGCCGACGCCGAGGAGGCGCGCCGCCTGGCCGAGGCCATCCTGGAGGTCAAGCAGGAGGTCCACTTTTGCAGCCGCTGCTTTAACTACGCCACGGCCGACGAGTGCTCCATCTGCCAGGACCCGATGCGCGATACCACTCGCATTTGCGTGGTGGGCGAGCCGCGCGACGTCCAGGCAATCGAGCGCACGGGCAGCTACCATGGCCTGTACCATGTGCTGGGCGGCGTGATCAGCCCCATGGACAAGATTGGTCCCGAGCAGTTGCACATTCGCGAGCTGCTGGCGCGCCTGGGCCACGAGGATATCCATGAGGTCATCATCGCCACCAACCCCAACATCGAGGGCGAGACCACGGCGAGCTACCTGGCCCGCACTATCAAGCCGCTGGGCGTCGAGGTGTCGCGTCTGGCGAGCGGCCTGCCCGTGGGCGGCGACCTGGAGTATGCCGACGAGCTTACACTTGGCCGCGCCATCGAGGCCCGTCGCGCGATTTAGGTGGCGAGCCTGCTCCTGCCGTATGTTTTCCTCGCGACGCACGGGGTAGTCATAATTTCCCCGTGCGACTGTGAGTTTGTTGTGCAACAAAGATGCTTCGTATCCGCTTATCGCATGGACGCTTCCGCTCGCATCCTTAATTTGCCCATTCGTTGCGCAACCTTTTGGGTTCGCTGATACACTCAAATATGGATTTGAATGAATGCGCCGCTTCTGAGCGGCGTGTTTTTGTTGGAGGAGAACGCATGCGGCCCGGTGGCACTCAGACAAAGCGCGGCGCCGCGGTGCGCATGCGACGCCGACTGGGCTTGGCGCCGCGGGCGTACGCACTGCTATCGTGCTCGCTGGTGCTGGTCATAGCTGGCGTTTCTGCCTATGGCATGACCGTGCCGTCCATGATGCAGGCGCATGCCGCACGCGAACCGCGCGTGGGGCATGAGGTCAAAAGTGATTTGGGCACCACGACTGGATATGCTTGGGCAAGTGTGGTCGCGCATGTTGTGTTTGGCACCGACGATGCGGACGGCGCCGAGGCCCCGGACAACGAAGTCACGCTTGCCAATGGCAAAACCATCGTGCTCACCAACACCAAGATCATCGATCGGTTGTCCAACAATAGCGTGGCGGCAACGGTGAATAAGGTCGAGCAGCAAAAGGAGCAGGACGCCCAGCAGTCCGGAAAGCCCGGTAGCTCGGATAATTCTGGCTCCGGCTCGGATTCATCGAGTTCGGGCGGCGGCTCTGGGGCGGGTTCCTCTACCGGAGGGTCTGGAAACGGCGGCTCGATGGGCGGCAACACTGACAACGATGCAAACTCCGGTGGCCTTTCCGCTGCTGAGGAAGAGAGCATTCACAGTTGGCTTGTGACCAAGTACAACATGCTCGACGGCTATGTTTCTCGTGCCAATGACGTGGTCTCGACCTATAACTCTACGGGAGATCCCAGACCGTGCGACAGCCTGGTCGGGGAGATGTTTGTCATTCGAGCCGAGTTCGGTCGTCAGACATTCTCGCCCCGGTCAAAGTGGTATCAGCAGTATGCCAATCTGTGGGGCTGTTACACCAACCTATGTCAATGGGTCGGCCATTACGGCGATGATGACGTCGCGCTCGGCAACTTCAACAATAACGTGGCGGCGCTTGCCCTATGATGACCGATCTTGCATCCACCACACCACAATCGCTCGGTCGCGATCCCATGGTCGGCCTGCGCCTGGCGCGTGTCGACGGGTTTGAGCCGGCCATTGCGCTCGGTCAGGACGAACTGCCTGCCTATCTGCGTCGTTTTACGATGCTGTTTGCCGACGATGCCACCATGCGCCGTGGCGGTATCGGCCGCGTGACGCGTGCCGTCAACGCCCAAGGCGAGGCCGTGGCACTCAAGCAGCTCATCTTGCCGGCGCGCGATGAGTTCGACGACGATACCGCTCACGAGGCGCTGGTCGCCAAGTTCAAGGCGGCGTTTCGCGAGGAATACGAATGCCATCGCGCCCTTTCGGGCCTTAAGGGCTTTCCCCGCCTCTATGGCTGGGGCGAGGTCGACGGTGTGCCTGCAATTGTCATGGAATGGGTCGAGGGCGAGACGCTTACCCGCTTGCGTTCGCGACTCGCCGTGGACGATGCCGGACGCCTGTCGCCGCTTGTGGCGGCGCGTCTGGGTCGCGACCTGTTCGATCTGCTCTGCCGTATGAGCCTGGTGGGCGAGGGCTTTGTCCATCGCGATATCTCGCCCGCTAATATTATGGTGCGCACGGCGCGTCTACCGCTTGACCGGCAGCTTGCCGAGGGCACCTTTGACCTGTGCCTGATCGACTTTGGCTCGTCGCTGGCGCTTGAGCCTGCGTCGGCCGTGGCCGGTACCGGTGGCAAGGCATCCTTTACCGAGCGCTATGCCACGCTGCGTCGCGCGACGGTTGCCTATGCCCCGCCCGAGATGCTCACCGACGATATTCCCGACCTGCGCGCTTTGCGTATGTCGCCGGCGATTGACGTCTATGCCGCGGCAAGCACGGTTTACGAGCTCATTGCCGGCGTCGCGCCATACGAAGCCGCGCCGAGCACTTCGGGCACCTCGGGTTCGCGCAAAAAGACGCGCGACATCGCGAGCCCCTACCGTCTCAAGATGGACACGCGGCCCGACTATCCCATTGGTGCCCATGCGCCCGGTTGTGATTTGACTCAGCTGCTTCGTCGTGAGCCCGATGTGGCGCTCGCCGCGGCCGAGCAGGCCCAGCAGCTAGGGCTTGAGCCGGATTCCGAAGAGCTACGCGATGCGCTGGCGTTTGTCGATGCCCAGCTGTTCGACGTGGTGATGGCCTGTCTGTCCAGCCATCAAAAAGATCGTCCCGAGCCGGCGGCGGTCGAGGCGGCGCTCTCAGCGTTTTGTGACCACTATGCGCAAAATGTCGGCCGTTCGCTCCGCGGCGAGCCGCTCACGCCGTGCCCCATGGATGCGTCTGGCCGCGCGGTTCGTCGCGCGCTGATGGTCGGCGCGACGGTCGTCTGTGGCGTGGTTTGGGCTGTGATCGTGGTTTCGGCCGCGCTGCTGGCGTCGGGCGCTCGCGTGACGGCGACTTTGGGATCGCTCGTGTGGTCCGGGTCGCTACCGGGTATTATTGCCGCACTGGCGTTGGCGCTGCCAGGCATAGCCGGCGTTGCCGCGGGGGCGCTTGCGCGCGATCGGCGCTCGGGCTTCCTGCAGGGTGTGCTTGCGCTTTCTGCCTGCGAGGTTCCGGTGCTGGTTGTGGCTGCATGTAGCGTATTTTCCCAACGCGCCGTGATGGGCGGCCTTGTTGCCGCTCTGGTTGCAACCTATACGCTTACGTGGTTTTTGCTTGCGATGGGCTTTGCCTTTGAACTTCCCGTTTCGGCACCGCGACGCACAAAAGCCCAGATGGCGACTCCGCTTGCCGGTGGAGCCGCAGCTGCCCGTACTTTTGGCGGACCTGTCGAAGTATCGTCCGATTCTATTTCTACGACTAAGGAGGCCTAGGTCATGGCATCTCAAGTTGAGCTCACCCCATGCGGGGCCATGTTTGACATCTTTAAGCGCGCGGCGCATCTGAGCCATATCGAGCTGTGCGGCTTGGTGCTTTCGTCCCGTCCGCTCGCCGACGGCCGCAGCCCGCAGAGCCGAGCCGCCGATCGCTCTTGGGTTTCCCGCTTTATCGTTCGCGCGCCGGTCGGCACGCTTCAGCAGCGCTACTTTGCCGAATACGGTACCTCGGCTGCGCGCATTATGTCGCAACTGGCCCTGCGCCAGCGAAATCCCATGGACTCCACGGCTGTGATCAATATGGTGTGCGGTCCTGCAGGTGAACCGATGGTACGCGCGCTCGAAGAGTGCCACCAGGACACGAATCTCTATCGCAACACGCTCGATCGCCTGTCCCAGGCGGCGGAACTCATGCCCGCCGAGCGCGCCGAGGCCGTGCTGGTGTTGTTTGTCGCTGTCGGTTGTTCGGCGGATGTGCGGTCCTCGGTGAACTATGCCATCGACTACGCGCACGCGACCTGTGGCGGAGGCACCTCCACGCCGCGTTCGCTTGGCATGTCGATGACCGCGGGCGAACGCGAACCCGCCCCGGCGCACCCCTTGGGCTTGCTGCGCGTACAAAACAGTTTTGTCGTGAGCGCCCCGCGCTGGATTCAGCCGAGTGAGCAGGGTGTTGAGATTGGCGCGCTGGCCACTGGTGAGGGCGATATTACCGACGTCGGCGACGATGTCTCGGCCCGCCATGCCCATATCTGGTGCGATGCTCAAAATATCTGGCACGTCGAGGACTTGTCGTCCACCAACGGAACCGTGGTGGTAAACGGGGCCACGCGCGTCTGCATTCAGGTCGAGCCCGGCCGTTCCGCCCAACTCAATCCCGGCGACGAGCTCAAGCTCGGCGAATCCACTACCTACGCCATTCTCTTCGGTGCCCTCTAGCCGGCAGTTAGGGACGTTCCTTTTCTGCCGGCACTTGGGGACACTCCTTGGCGCGCCAGGGCCGGCCGCTTGGGACGAGGGGCCATTTCGCCCCTTGGCGGTCAGTCGGGGTAAACCTTTACCGCACGCCTATATTTGCCGAAATTACACTTGACGGCGGGGTACAATAAACCCGCATGCGGATTTCCGTTGCGGGCGCTTCCCATCGCCGGGGCGTGCCCGGGAGCATCCGGCATGCGGCCTTTGCGGCGCTCGGTCATGTGCAAGACGGGCGGTCGGGCCTGTAGGGCGCATCAGCTGCCCCTCGCCTCGGCATGTCTTCTCTCCACGCCATGTACCTGCTGCTGAGCCTGCCTGCCAGATGATTGGAAGCAACAGCGTAAATCCCATCACGCCAACATCCCGGCGATCGCCGGGGCCTGTATACCTATATGAGAGGAGAGGGGTATATGGCGCGTAAGTTTAAGTCTATGGACGGCAACGAGGCGGCCGCATATGTTTCGTATGCGTACACCGAGGTAGCGGGAATCTATCCCATTACGCCGTCCAGCCCGATGGCCGACCATGTCGACCAGTGGGCGGCCCAGGGTCGCAAGAATATCTTCGGCACCCCGGTCAAGGTCGTCGAGATGGAGTCCGAGGCAGGTGCAGCCGGTACCGTTCACGGTTCGCTGGGCGCCGGTGCTCTGACCACCACCTACACGGCTTCTCAGGGTCTGCTCCTGATGATCCCGAACATGTACAAGATCGCGGGCGAGCAGCTCCCGGGCGTCTTCCACGTCTCCGCGCGTTGCGTCGCTTCCCACGCCCTGAACATTTTTGGCGATCACTCCGACGTCATGGCCTGTCGTCAGACCGGCTTCGCCATGCTCGCCGAGGGCAACGTCCAGGAGGTCATGGACCTCTCGCCGGTGGCTCACCTTGCCGCCATCGAGGGTAAGACCCCGTTCCTTAACTTCTTCGACGGCTTCCGCACCAGCCACGAGATCCAGAAGGTCGCCATGTGGGACTACAAGGATCTGGCCGAGATGTGCGACATGGACGCCGTCCAGGCTTTCCGCGACCACGCGCTCAACCCTGAGCACCCGCACACCCGCGGCAGCCACGAGAACGGCGATATCTTCTTCCAGAACCGTGAGGCCTGCAACAAGGTCTAC
>ERZ825384.1438-NODE-1438-length-27973-cov-3.490687_pt1 | contig 27973 bp, 24 predicted proteins | sample MGYA00519931_ERZ825384 | MGnify/ENA primary metagenome ERZ825384 (study PRJEB31778, sample SAMEA3449200) | human gut metagenome | biome: human gut; feature: human-associated habitat; material: faeces | place: United Kingdom | collected 2010/2012 ...
CCTTTTCAAACGAGAGCCCAACGAAGTGGGTCTCGTTTGAGAGCTTGTCAAAAAATTTTTTTGACAAGCTCAGCGGTGCGCCCATTCAGGCGCACCGCAAGGCCCTGCAAAAGACTTGAGGGACGCTTCCCGCTTTATACGCTCAAGTCCTTTTTGCCGCTGAGTTTGAAAAACACAAGAAGCGACACGATCGAAGTGAGAGTCAGGATCGTGGAGTAGGCCGCCGCATTGCCGAAGTTGCTGCGTATGACCTCGGAATAGATGGCCACGGTGAGCGTCATGGTCTTGCTGGTGTACAGAATGACCGAGGAGCTCAGCTCGCTGATGAGCGTGATCCAGCTCATGATCGCGCCGGAGAGAACGCCGGGGAGCATCATGGGGATCGTGACGCGCAGAAACGTTTTGAGCTGCGATGCGCCGAGACTGATGGACGCTTCCTCCACGCTGGGGCTGATCTGCCCGATGATGGCGGTGCTCGATCGGATCGTATACGGCATGCGCCGGATGGAGAGCGATATAACGATGATGAGCACCGTGCCGCCGAGCATAAACGGAGGCCCGTTGAAGGCGTACAGGAACGAAATGCCGAGCACCGAGCCGGGGATGATGTACGGGAACATGGTGAGCACATCGAGCACCGAGGTGAGCGCATTGCGCTTGCGGACGCTGAGATACGAGATCAGTATTCCGCATACGACTACGATCACGATGGCGATCAGGCCGAAGAGGTAGCTGTTGGTAATGGCGCTGGTGTTGCTCTTGGCAAAGATGTTGCGGTAGTTATCGAGCGTGAACTCGCCGGTGAAGAGAGAGCCGTTGATCGTGCCGATGAAGGACGTGACGAGCACCGTGATCTGCGGCAGCGCCGCGACGAGCGCCACGAGATACACCACGATGTGGGAAACGACACCGCGCCAGCCCTTCGGATCTGCCGCCTCCATGGGCTTGAGCGCCGACATGGAATAGGTGAACCGGCGGCCGAGCGCCTTTTGCAGGAAGAAGAACATCAGCGCGATAACGATGACGATCAGACACATCGTGGCGGCAAAGCCGTCGTTCGTGCCGACCTCGCCCATAAACTGCGTATACAGCATGACCGGGAAGGTCTTATACCCCTCGCCGATGATCATGGGCGTGCCGAAGTCGGCAAACACGCGCATGAATACGAGCAGCGCGCCCGCGAGCAGCGACGGCATCACCAGTGGGAAGATGATCTTCGTCACACGCTGGAAGGCGTTGCAGCCAAGGCTCTCCGCCGCTTCGTTCAGGGAGTTGTCCAGATTCTTCATTGCGCCGGAAACATACATGTAGATCAGCGGGAAGGACTGGAGAGAAAAGACGAGCACGATACCGGCAAAGCCGTAAATGCCCGGCAGCTTCACACCGAAGAGGGCATTTGCGATGCGGGTGATAAAGCCGTTCCGGCCCAGGAGCTGGATCCACGAATACGCGCCGATGAACGGGGGCGAGAGATAGGAGATCACGATAAGGATGTTGATGAGACCCGCGCCGCGGATCTTCACGCTGCGCAGCAGATACGCCATCGGCACGCCGATGAGCGACGCTACAAGCGTGGACACGACCGTGACCTTAAAGCTGTTGACGAGCGCGCCCCAGTAATACTTCTTCGTGAAGAACTTCACAAAGTAGCTCAGATCGATCTTCCCGCCGGTAAAAAGGCTCTTGATGAGCAGCATACCGATGGGATAGATGACGAACAGCAAAAAGAGCGCGAGCAAAACGAGCGTCAGCGCTGTCCAGCCGTTGAAGCGCTTTTCTCCGGCGTATCTCATAAAAGCTCCTCCCGGATGACCAGAGAGCGCTTTCCGTCGGCGGTAAAGACATTGATGCGGCGCGGCTTCACGCGCAGGCGCACCTCCGCGCCGTCCGGAATGACCGCCCATTCCTCGTCGCTGTCGCGGACGGCTTCGATTTCCTGCCCGGTGGGGAGCGTCAGGAAATAATGCGTGGTGGTGCCGAGGAAGACACTGCTGCGTACCGTGGCGGGAATGCCCTCGCCTTCGCCGGTCGAGAGCAGGAATTCCTCCGGCCGGACCGCCGCGAGCACGTCCATGCCGTCGGATGCCTCGCCGCGGAGATTCGTCATCGCCGCGCGGTAATCGCTCCCGGCAAAGCAGAGCTCCGCGCCGTCCCCGCCGCGGGAGACCGTCGCATTCAGGAAGTTTGAGAGGCCGATGAAGTTGGAGACAAAGCGGTTGGCCGGGCGCTGGTAGACGCGCTGCGGCGTGTCGATCTGCTGGATAACGCCGCCGTCCATGACGGCGATCCGGTCGGAGACCGCGAGCGCCTCCTCCTGATCGTGGGTGACGTACACGGTCGTGATGCCGAACTGCTGCTGGATGCGCTTGATGGCGTTGCGCATTTCCACGCGCAGCTTCGCGTCCAGGTTGGACAGCGGCTCGTCCATCAGCAGCACCTCCGGCTCGATGACGATGGCGCGGGCAAGCGCCACGCGCTGCTGCTGTCCGCCGGAGAGGTTTGCCGGCATGCGGTCCTTGAGATGGTCGATCTTGACGACCTTGAGAATGCTGTTGACCTTGCGCTCTATTTCATCCTTCGGCAGCTTGCGGTTGCGCAGGCCGAAGGCCACGTTGTCGAATACATTCATGTGCGGGAATACCGCGTAGTTCTGAAACACCATGCCGATGTTCCGTTTGTTGGTGGGGATATCGTTGATGACGCGGTCGTTGATCTTGAACGTGCCGCCTTCGATGGAGTTGAATCCGATGATCATGCGGAGAAGCGTCGTTTTGCCGCAGCCGGAGGGGCCCAGCAGTGTGAAAAATTCGCCCGGCTTGACTTCCAGAGACAGGCCGTTGATGATCGTGTCGTTGCCGTAGCGCTTGACGGCGTTTTCAATGGTAATGGTGGCTCCCATCGTTTCAGTTCCCTTTCTCTGCGAGATTCTTTGTAGAATGTGCGGGTCTGCGGCGCACGGCCGCAGACCCGCACGGGATGCTTTCCTTGCGAATTAAGCCACGTTTTCGAGGCACTCGCTGTATTTTTCGGTGATGGCGGACTTGTTGGCGGCGACCCACACGCCGTCATAGGTCTCCAGACGGGTGATCTCGCTCCACGGCGTCAGGCTGTCGTTGAGCTGGACGTTCTGGCGGAGCGGACGGACCGTGAGGTTCTGTCCGACATAGTTCTGGCAGGTCTCACTGAGCATGTAGTCCACAAACTTCTTGGCGTTCTCCATGTGCGGAGCGCCCTTGATGATGGACACGCACTGACCGGACATCAGAGCGCCCTCTTCCGGGAACACGACCTTCACGGCAACGCCGTCACGGACGTAAGCGGCAGCGGGGTCTTCCCAGGTCAGGCCGACGATGTACTCGCCCTCGGCAACGCCCTTGTAGACCTGCGAGGAGCTGGTGAGCGCAACACCGTCGAGATTCTCAACAAGCTTGGCCGCCCAATCCCACGCGGCGTCGGACATCGGGTCGCCGCTGCCCATGTCATAGAGACCGGCGATCAGGCACTGGAACGCGGAGCTGGAGTTCACGGGGTCGCCCGCGGCGATCTTGCCCTTGAGCGCGGGGTTGAGAAGGTCGGCGAAGCCGTTGATCTCGATATCACCGGCGAGATCGGTGTTCACGATGAACACGGTGGGGTCGCAGAAGGCGGGGGAAGAATAACCGGTGGTGTTCTTGTAGCCTTCCATCATGTTGGCGTCTTCGGGGGAGACATACTCTTCAAAGCAGTCGGTGTAATCCTTGAGCATGGCTTCGTCCGCCGCCCAGCAGATATCGCCCTGGGGATTGGCAGCTTCGGAACGCACACGCTTGAGGACCTCGCCGGTGCCGCCGGTGACGACCTCGACGTGGATGCCGGTGTCCGCCTCAAAGTTCTCGATGACGGCGTTGTTCAGGCTCTCGCTTCTGGCGGTATAGACGATCAGGGTCTGCTCGCCTTCGGCGGGGACTGTGGTGTCGCCGCCCTCGGCGGGAGTGCTCGTCTGGCCGCACGCCGCAAGCGCGAACACCAGCGTCAGCGCCAGCACCAGAGCCATGAGCTTCTTCATTTTCATCTTCATTTCCTCCTTTTGTTTTGAGCCGTTACGACTCATTGCAGTTTTATTGTACTATACCGAACAAGGAAGTAAATCCCACAAAACGCAACCCTTTCAGGGAATTTTTCAAACTAAATGCCGGTTTTATATAAAGGAAAACGTTTCAATTTATTCACTTTGCACAATACGCAAAAAATCCCCGGCACAGGCATCCAATGCCCGTGCCGGGGATTCTCAAAGGCTTTATTGTCCGTCAAAGTGGACGGTGATCTTGGTTCCGGCGTCCGGCTCGCTCCAGAGCTCAAGGCGCGCCTTGTGCATCGCCGCGGCGTGCTTGACGATGGAAAGGCCGAGTCCCGTGCCGCCGAGCTGCCGGGAATGGCTCTTGTCCACGCGGTAAAACCGCTCGAACACCCGGTTCTGGTGCTCATACGGAATGCCGATGCCCGTATCCGCCACGGACAAAACCGTTTCGCCGCCGCGCTTTTCCGCCGTGACGGTCACGCTGCCGCCGGGACGGTTATACTTTACGGCGTTGTCGCAGAGGTTATAGACAAGCTCCTGCAGCGCCGTGCGCACGCCCTGCACGACGGCCTCCCCGCCGCGGAGCGTGAGCGTCACGTCCCGCCGCTCCGCCGCCGGGCGGAGAGAGGCGAGCGTTTCCTCCGCGAGAGCGTAAAGATCTACGCTCTCCGTCTCCGGCGCGGCGGTTTCCTCTTCGAGACGGGAGAGCTCGATGATATCGTCCACAAGCGCCATGAGCCGCTGGGATTCCTTGTAGATATCCCCGGCGAACTCGCCCACGCGCTCCGGCGGAACCATGCCGTTGGCGAGAAGCTCCGCAAACCCGGAGATCGACGTGAGCGGCGTTTTGAGCTCGTGCGACACGTTTGCGGAAAACTCGCGCCGCAGCGCCTCGCGCTGCTCGCGCTCGGTCGTGTCGAGCGCGATGACGACCGAGCCGGTGATCTGGTTTTCGGAAAAGACGGGCGTTGCGATCACATAGTAATACCGCTCGTGCATTTCGAGCGTCAGCTCCGTGCGGCGGCCGGCGAGAGCGCGCTCGGCGGCGCGGACGATCTCCTCCGGGCAGCCGCCGCGGTTGAGGTTGTCCGCCTCGCCGTCCGGCGGTGCGGGCAGAAGATAGCTCGCCGATACATTGCGGGAGAGAACGTTCAGCCGCTTATCGAGCAGGAGGAAGCTCTCCCCCATGTTCTCCGTGATCGCGGCAAAGTCGCGCCGCGTCTGTCCGAGCGTTTCCTCCTGCTGGCGGATGAGACGGTTCTGCGCGCGGATGCGCGCAAGCAGCGGCACGAGCTCTTCATACGGCGCTTCCGTGCCGGGCGTTTCCGGGTCGATCTTCCGGATGGGGTCAACGATGCCGCGCGCTATGGCCCAGCCGCCCGCCGCGGCAAGACAGAGCGCGATCGGCAGCAGCCACAAAAGGTGCGATGATACCTGCGCTCTCGCCTCAGTCCCGGCGAGCTGCGGCTGCGCGATGGCATACGTCACGGCGGAGCCGAGCAGGATCGCGGCGAAGAGCAGAAGCCCCACACGCAGAAAGAGCTTTCCCTTCATGGCGCGCTCCCCTTCTCCGGGGTAAAGCGGTAGCCGACGCCGCGCACCGTTTCGATGTATGCCCCCGCCGCGCCGAGCTTGGTGCGCAGCGTGCGCACATGCACGTCCACGGTGCGGTTTTCCCCGTCAAAGCCGCTGCCCCATACGCTGTCCATGATCCGGTCGCGCGTGAGCGCCGCGCCGGAATGCTCCAGCAGCAGGCAGAGAAGCGAAAATTCCTTGTTCGTGAGCGGCACATCCTGCCCGGAAACGCGCACGATGTGCTTGTCCCGGCAGACGTACAGCTCGCCGACGGTATGCTCGCCCGCCGGCGTCATCCCGGTGCGGCGCAGCAGCGCCCGCACCCGCGCGAGAAGCTCCATCATGCCGAAGGGCTTCGATATATAGTCGTCCGCCCCGGCGTCCAGTCCGACCACGCGGTCGTACTCGGCGTTCTTCGCCGTGAGCATCACGACCGGAAGCTCCCGCCAGAGCGCCGAGCCGCGCAATTTTTTCAAAACCGAAAGGCCGTCTTCTTCCGGCAGCATGATATCGAGCAGCACGAGCTCCGGCGTCTGGCGTTTCATTGCCGCCCAGAACGCCGAGGGGCAGCTAAGCCCTGCGGCTTCGTATCCCGCGTGCTGCAGCGTATAGGTAACGAGCTTTCGGATGCTCTCATCGTCTTCGAGAAGGTAGATCATCTCTTCCGCCTCCGTTTTGCAATTCCAACTTTCTATAGCATATCACGCGCAGCGCCGCTTGTAAAATGGATTTAACGTGGATTTAACCTTGTCTTGCTTTTGGATTTAACCTTCATACGGTACACTGATATGCGGATAATCTATAACTTGCAAAGGAATCGATGGCTGTGGGTATTTCCAACATTTTAGCGCTGCTCGGCGGCGTGGCGCTTTTTCTCTTCGGCATGGGGCTCATGGGCGACAGCCTGAAGCTCGTCGCCGGTCAGCGGCTCGAGCTCATCCTCTACCGGCTCTCCAATACGCCGCTCAAGGGCGTACTGCTCGGCACCGCCGTCACCGCCGTGATCCAGTCCTCCTCGGCCACGTCCGCGATGGTCGTCGGCTTTGTGAATTCCGGCATGATGAAGCTCTCGCAGGCGATCGGCATCGTGCTCGGCGCGAACATCGGTACATCCGTAACGGGCTGGATCCTCTGCCTTTCGTATATCAGCAGCAGCGACGCGCTCTCCCTTCTGAGCTCCGCAACGATCACCGCCATCGCCGCCATTGCCGGCATACTGCTGCGCATGCTCGGGAAAACGTCGCAGAAGCGGCACACCGGCGATATCCTGCTCGGCTTTGCCGTTTTGATGTACGGCATGAACGCGATGAGCGGCGCGGTGTCCCCGCTGCGCGAGAGCGAGGGCTTTCTCCGTCTGATGACGATGTTTGAAAACCCGATCCTCGGCGTTCTCATCGGCACGCTCATTACCGCCGTTTTGCAGTCCAACTCCGCCTCCGTCGGTATTTTGCAGGCGCTCTCCGTGACCGGAACGATCTCGTTTGCCACAGCCTTCCCGATGATCATGGGCATGGGCATCGGCGCGGCGGTGCCGGTGCTCGTCTCCGCCATCGGCGCGAACCGCGACGGGCGGCGCACCGCGCTCATTTATCTTTTCACCGGCATTTTCGGCACCGTCATCTTCTCTGCGTTCTTCTACGGCGTCAACGCCTTTTCCCCGTTCCCGTTCATGGAGACCGCGCTCGGCCCGGTCGGCATCGCGATGGTGAACTCCCTTTTCCGCATCGGCTCGATTCTGATCCTTTTCCCGTTCCTGCGCCAGCTGGAGGCGCTCACCGGAAAGCTCATCCCCGAGAAGACCTCGGAAAAATACAACGAGCTCACCGCGGGCATCGAGCGGCTGGAAGAGCGCTTTCTTGTCCACCCCGCGCTTGCCATTGAGCAGTGCCGCCTGACGATCAACGCCATGGCGATGCGCTCTCAGGATAACCTTGTCGTCGCGCTCGAGCTGATAAAGGATTTCTCCCAGAAAGGTTTTCAGCAGGTTGTGGACATGGAGGACGCCGTGGACCAGTACGAGGATCATCTCGGCACGTATCTCGTCAAATTCACCGGCCGCGAGCTTTCCACCGCGCAGAACGAGGAAGTATCCAAGTTCCTGCACACCATCGGCGATTTTGAGCGCATCAGCGACCACGCGATGAATCTCGCCGAGGTCGCGCGCGAAATTTACGAAAAGGACATCCGCTTCACCGACGCCGCTCAGCGCGAGCTGGACGTGCTCCGCACCGCCGTGAGCGAGATCGTCTCGCTCGTTGTCGGCGCGTTCATCGGGAACGATCTGGAAATGGCGCTGCGCGTCGAGCCGCTGGAGGATACGATCGACGGACTGTGCGACGAGATGAAGCTCCACCACATCATCCGTCTGCAGGACGGCTCCTGCACGCTCGCCATGGGCTTTGTTTTTAACGACCTTCTCACAAACTACGAGCGTATCGCCGACCACTGCTCCAACATCGCCGTGGCGATGATCGAGCTGGAATCCGACAGCTTTGATACCCACGAGTATCTCAAAAGCCTCCGCGAGATGAAAACGCAGAAATACATGCAGTACGCGGAGGAATACGGCAAAAAATTCGCGCTCTGACGGCGTGCGGCCTTGTTTTTTCCGCGGAAAAACCGTATAATGAATATAGACACGATCCCCCCTGTCGGAATGCTTTCTCTTCTTTCCGCCGGCGCGGTATCGTGTCTTTTTTATCATGGTAAGCCGTGTAAGGAGGCGCGTTTATGGGTTTTCTTCTGGATTTTCTGGATTCACATACCAGCATAGACTGGAACGGCGACGGGAAAATCGACTCCTGGGACGATGTTCTGGAAGTAGCGATGCTGACGCAGATGCTGGACGACGACGCGCGCGAGGAGCGTATCCGCAAGATCGTCGATGCCATCGTGCGCCGCGGCCCCTGCCATATCGGAAACGAGGAATTTGAAGAGCTGTGCCGGCAGGAAGGTCTGCGCGCGGAAGACTTTGACCAGAGCGATATCGACGAGATCCAGCGGCGACTGGATCGGTACTGAGCCGCTCCGCGGGAGATAGAGACCGCATACACGCAAAAAGCTCACGGATCGAATCCGTGAGCTTTTTTGCGCTATAAAATTCAGAGTCCCTCGTCTTCCACGAACTGATAGAAGGCATTTTCTTCGGTCAGGTCCTCGTCGCGGATCGTGCCGACGGGGGCGGTGTAGATGATATACTCCTCCTCGCCGTCAAGCCCGAAGAGATCACAGCATTTCTCGTGCTGGAAAGCGCCGAGACCGCATGTCCCGAGACCCAGCCCGGTGCAGGCCGTATAGAGCGCCTGCCCCACGTGTCCGGCGTCGATGAGCGCGATGCGGTGGGCGTAAATGCCGTAGCGCCACTCGGCGCGGTAAGGCACGACCGACCAGTAAAACACCGCGTTGGCCTTGGCCGCCCATTTCTGGCCGCACAGCGTCTGGGTTATAGTTTCCGGAATGTCCTCGATCGGGTGCAGAAACTCGAGCGCATGGAGCATTGGCAGATAGTGGTACGCGCCGGGCCGCAGACCCACCACGTTCCGGACGATCAGATACGTTTCAAACTCGTGGCGCGCGCCGCCGCACGGTACGGTGCGGATGGTCGCATACGCCTTGCCGCGGATCTTCTTGATGCCCTGCGTCGCCCACAAAAGGAACGAGAGCTCGTCCAGCGTCATGGTTTCGTTCGTATAGATCCGGGCGCTCCGCCGGTCACGGATGAGGCTCACAAGATCGTTTTTCAGCGCAAGGCCGGAAAAATCTCTCGTGAGAGCGATGCGCTCGCCCTCCTCCGCCATGGGCGCTTTCACGAGCGGCGGCTGCGGCAGCTTCCGATCCTGATCGGACTCGAACGCTTCCTCGTAGGGATCCCGCTCCAGCAGGCTTTTGAGAAAGTCGCGTCCCTTTTGAATGATCTCTTTCTGAACAGCTTCATCAAGCATGGGTGTTCTCCTCCCCGAAGCAGATAACGTGCAAAATCAGATGGCGCGGGTGACGTCGCGCAGCCAGACGCGCTCGTCCTCGGTGAGGTGCGGCGCGACGGTCTCGTACACGGCGGCGTGGTACTCGTTGAGCCAGCGGCGCTCGGTCACGGTGAGGGCGTTAACGTCGATCGCGTCGAGGTCGATCGGCGCGCAGGTGAGATTCTGGAAGTACATGAACTGTCCGAACTCGTTTTTGACACCCTTCCGGCAGAGAAGCTCGCTCTCGATGCGGATACCGTAGGCGTCCTCGATGTAAAGGCCCGGCTCGTCGGTCGTGATCATGCCCTCTTCGAGCACGCTTCCCTCGCTGCGCTCCGGTGACTGCCGCCAGCGGAAGCCGTTCGGCCCTTCGTGGACGTTCAGGATGTGGCCGACGCCGTGGCCGGTGCCGTGCTTGTAGTCCAGATCAGCCTCCCACAGCGGCTCGCGGGCGAGAATATCCAGATTCAGCCCCGTGCAGCCGTGGAGGAAGCGGGCGTTCGCCAGATGAAGGTGCGAGCGGAGGACGCGCGTGAAGTCGGCGCGCTCGGCGTCCGTCACGGGGCCGAGGGCGATGGTGCGGGTGATGTCGGTCGTACCCTCGAGATAGTGTCCGCCGGAGTCCACGAGCAGCAGGCCGTGCGCCTCGAGCGGGATATCCGTCTCTGGCGTGGGGGCGTAGTGGATGATGGCGGCGTGCGCGCCGTAGGCGCAGATGGTGTCAAAGCTGAGATCGAGAAAGCCTTCCTGCTCGGCGCGGCGCGCGGCGAGATAGTCAGAGGCGGAAAGCTCGGTCATCGGCGTCTTGCCGATGTTCTTCTTGAGCCAATAGATGAATTTCGTCACGGCAACGCCGTCCTTGATGTGGGCGTTGACCGTGTTCTTCTGCTCGGTCTCATTCTTGATGGACTTCATAAGCACGGAGGGGTTCGTCTCGTCCACGATCTCGACACCCTCACAAAGCTCGGAGACGAGGCGGTAGTTGCACACGCCCTTGTCGAGCAGCACCGTCTCCCCGGCGGGGATGGCGGCGGCATAGTCGTAGAAGCTCTCATACGGGCGCGTTTCGATGCGGTTCTCGGCAAGATAGGCGCGAAGCTCGTCCGTGAGAACGGCGTCCTGCACGAACCAGAGGCACTGCTCCTTCGTGAGCGCGAGATAGGAGAGCACAACGGGGACATAGTCGATATCGCCGCCGCGGACGTTCAGCAGCCACGCGATATCATAAAGCGACGTGAGCAGATGGACGCTCGCGCCCTGCTTTTTCATCTCGGCGCGCACGTCCGCGAGCTTGTCCGCGGTGGAACGGCCGGAGTATTCCGCCGTGAGGATGCGCACCGGCGCGTGCGGCAGCTCGGGGCGGTCGTCCCAGATGATGCCGACAAGATCCTCACCGACGGCAAGCTTGGCGTTCTTTTCCTCAGCAAGCGCGAGGAACTCCGCGCCGAGGCGCGCGTTGATGACGCGGCCGTCAAAGCCGAGCGTGCCGCCCTCGGGCAGCGCGGAGCGCAGGTATTCCATGATCGTCGGTACGCCCTCCTCGCCCATGCGGTAGAGCGTCACGCCGGTATTCTCCAGCTGGTGCTTCGCCTGCAGGAAATAGCGCGCGTCCGTCCAGAGCCCGGCCTCGGTCATTGTTATAATGGCCGTGCCGGCGCTGCCGGTAAAGCCGGTGATGTAGGAGCGCGCCTTGAAGTGCGCGCCGACGTATTCGGATTCGTGGAAGTCCGCCGTGGGAACGACGTACACGTCAATACGGCGCTGTTCCATTTCCCGGCGCAGCCGGGAGAGTCTTTCAGGGATCATGGTTGTTCCTCCTTTATATTTTCAGCCCCGCCGTTCGGCGGTGACGAAGATACGGTCTTTGCGCGAGCGGCCGCCGGTGTCGGTGACCGTTCCCTTACCCTTGCCGCGCACGGAGATGACGTCGCCGTCGCGGATGGCGGCGTCCGTGTGCAGGCACGGCACATAGTTGAGCGACACGCTGCCGAGACGGATGAGCTCTGCGGCGGTCGTGCGGGAGACATGGAAAAGCCCCGCGGTCACGGCGTCGAGCCGGAGGCTCTGCACCGTGAAGCTCACGGTTTCGGTCTTCACCTCTTCCTCCGGGACGTCCGCGAGAGCGATCTCCTCGCCGCGGACGGTATAGCGCCCGGCGCGGTCGAGCTCCGCGAGCGTTTTTACGACGCTCGGCAGGCAGAACACCCACGCCTCCGCGCCCCGGATGCGGATATCCCCCACCCACTCGCGGCGCACGCCGAGCGCGAGCAGCGCGCCGAGATAATCCCGGTGGCCCGGCTCGCCGAAGAAGCTGCGGAAATGCACCGCGCTGATATACTCCGAAGGGTCAAGCTCCTCCGCCGTGAGATAGAACGGGAGGAAGAACGCGCAGGTGCGCTCGCACTCCGTCCCGCCGCCGGAATAGACGACGGCCGTGCCGCGCAGCGAGGGGGTATTTTGCAGCTCCATGCGCTCCGCCGGAGTGAGAAAGGCGGTCGCCGTCACCGACGAGGTGCGCTCACAGCGCGCGGCAAGATCCTCCGCGCGCCGAATAAGATCGTTCGTTTCCATAGCTGCGATTATATCACGCCGGTTTTGCGTTTACAATGCAAAAAGACCGCAGAATGTTTTCCACGGTCTTTTGTGCTTAAAATGTCTTGCCTGGGTTTGCCTCCGCAGGAGTCAATCAAGGTTTGTTTGAAGCGTTTAGCCGTAATCCTGTGTGGCAACAAACGCCTCGTGCTCGGCGAGCGTGGCGAAGAAGCGCATGCTCTTCGTTTCCATGTCGAGCGCAAAGTAGTAATACCCGGTCTGTTCGGGGTTGAGCGCGGCTTCGATAGACTTCATGCCGGGGTTGCAGATCGGTCCGGGCGGCAGACCCTGATAGAGATAGGTGTTATACGGGCTGTCGGTGGCCTGGATGAGCTCGGTGGACATCGTCGTCTCGCCGGTCTCGCGGATGGCGTACACGACCGTGGAGTCGAGCTGCAGCGGCATACCGATGTTCAGGCGGTTATAGATGACCGAGGCGATCGTCGCGCGCTCGGCGTCGTTCGCGGCCTCTCGCTCGATGAGCGAGGCGACCGTGATCACCTGCTTGAACGTCAGATTCATGGCCTGCGCTTTCTGCCACATCTCGTCCGTGATGCGGTAATGGAGGTTTGAGAGGAATTTGTTGATCGCGCTCGAGGCCTGCATCCCCTGATAGAAGTAATACGTATCCGGGAAGAGGAAGCCCTCGAGCCGGTAGGGATCGCCCGTCTCCACGCCTTCAAGGAACGTATACGAGAACTCGGCGTTCGCCGCGGCAGCGTAGAGATCCTCCCTGCTGCACACGCCGTTTTCCTCGAGTCTGGCGAACACCTGGTCAAGGTTGTAGCCCTCGGGGAACATGACGAGCGTCTGGAGCTGCGAATCCGCGCCGGTCTGCATCTTTTTCACAAGAGCGCGGTAGTCCAGATTCGTTGTGAGCGCGTACGTCCCGGGGCTGAGCTGCACCTCCGCGTTCGAAAAGCGCGAATAGAGCTGGAAGAGCCACTTGTAGTTGATGAGGCCGTAGTCCTTCAAAATGCCGGAGACGGTGTTCATGTCCGCCACGCGGACGGTTTTCGTTCCGGTGACGTTGCCGTCGTCGTCCGTCACGTCCACGGTCTTCTGCGTAAAGGCGCTCTCTGGCAGCGTGATCTCCACGCTCTCCGCGCTCTTGTTGAGCGCGAGCACGTCTGAGGCCGCCATCCAGCCGAACACCGCGAGAAGCACGCTTGCGCAGAGGATGAAAGCAGCGTACATAATGCCGCCCATGCATCCGATGCGCCCGTCGCGCCGGGAGCGGATGGGCATATACGCACGCTCCGCCTCGCGCGGGTCCAGCTCGGCCTCAACCGGCTGCGGCGCGGCTTTTTTCTTTTTCGGTTCCGGCTCCGGCTTCTTTTCCGGACGCGCCGTCCGGACGGAGCGCACCGGCTTTTTCTTCGCCGGCTTCGCGCTCTTCGCCGCCGGGGACTTCGGCGTCTCCGGCGCTTTCGGTGCGGCGGTCTCCGGCGCTTCCGGCGCGGCCGGGGCACCGGCAGCCTTTACCGGCTCCTCCGCCGGAGGCGGCGTGGGCGCCATGTGTCGCCCGATGTGTTTTTCCTCTTCGGGCCGGATCTTTTCTTCGTCAGACATAAATGCTCTCCTTGGAGTTGTAACCGCCCGCGGCGCACGGGCATAGAATACCGCAGACGGGGCGGAAAGCCCCGGCGGAACTGCGAAACGATGTTACCGACCGGCCGGAGCGCCGTGCGCGGCCGGGGCGCAAATATGGCACGGGGAAAGGGTATTCTCCATGTTCTGTGGAAATAATAACGGCTGTCTCTGGATCATCATCATTCTCATTCTGCTCTGCGGCTGCGGGTGCGGCGGCTGCGGCAACGGCTGCGGCTGCGGAAACAACAACGGCTGCGGGTGCGGCTGCTGACTTATTTTGCGAGACCCCTTCGGGGGTCTCTTTTTTTATTTCCGTTCGCGCGCCGCGAGAAGCAGTATTTTTGGCAGACGGATCATGCGCTTGAGGCGCTTCGGCTCGCGCAGCAGCCGGTAGAGCCATTCCAGTCCCAGCCGCTGCCAGCTCTCCGGCGCGCGGGGAATGTCTCCGGCGAATACGTCGAGCAGACCGCCGACGCCGATCATGACGGCATTTATTTTCTGCCGGTTTCGCGCCATCCAGAGCTCCTGCCGCGGCGCGCCGAGACCAAGCAGCAGCAGATCGGGTTTTTTCTGTTCCAGCGCTGCGAAAAGCGCCGTTTCATCGGAAATATACCCATTTTCCGCTCCGGCGATACGAAGGCCGGGATAAGCGCTTTTCAGCTTCTCCCCCGCTCTTTGCGCGACGCCGGGGCGCGCGCCGTAAAGGAACACGCTGCCGGAGTGCTGCGCGAGCCGGGAAAGGAGCCGCGGCACAAGGTCTGCGCCCGTAACGCGCTCGGGAAGGGGCGTTCCCAGAATGCGCGCGGCGCAGAGATCGCCCACGCCGTCCGCGAGCACGAGCGCCGCGCCGTTGACCGCCGCGGCATACGCCGCGTCCTCCCGGCAGTGCAGCACGATCTCGGGGTTGGCCGTTACGATATATCCGCCGGCGCCGGAGCGCAGCAGCGCGTCGGCACGCTCTTCGGCTTCATCGAGCGTCAGCGCGTCGAACGCGACGCCGAGAATGTCTGTCTTCATACCTCGGAAAATACCTTGCCGATCTTTTCGCGGATGAGAAGGTCGGCCGATTCGTCATAGCTCGTAGCGCCCATATTCACGAGCGCGAGCTTGCGGCCTTCGTAATAGCGCAGCAGTCCCGCCGCGGGATACACCGCGAGCGACGTGCCGCCTACGATTAGGACGTCCGCCTTCCGGATAAAGTTCACGGCATCGGTGATGTCGCGCTCGGCAAGCGGCTCTTCATAGAGCACGACCTCCGGGCGGAGCACGCCGCCGCAGGAGCAGCGCGGCACGCCCTCGCCGGTGTTGACGGCCTCCTCGGGACAGGGCTTGCCGCATCTGGCGCAGCGGCAGCGGTGGATCGAACCGTGCAGCTCAATGACGCGCTTGCTGCCCGCGGCCTGATGCAGCCCGTCGATGTTCTGCGTGATGACGGCGCGCAGTTTTCCTTCCCGCTCAAGCTCGGCAAGCCGCCGGTGCGCCGCGTTCGGCTGCACCGATTTGTCCGGGATGAGCTTGGCGCGGTAAAAGCGGAAGAATTCTTCCGGGTTTTGCTCGAAAAACGTGTGGCTCAGGATCGTCTCCGGGGGATATTTATATTCCTGCCGGTACAGCCCGTCCGTGCTGCGAAAATCCGGGATGCCGGATTCCGTGGACACGCCCGCGCCGCCGAAAAAGACGATGTTGTCGCTCCCGGCGATCCACTCGCGGAGCACCGCGATATTGTCCTGCATGGAAACACTCCCCCTTTTACTAAGGGTATTATACCAACTTTTTCCGATTTGCGCAACAGAAAACGGGAGACGGCGATCCCATCTCCCGTTTTATCATAATATGAATATGAAAAGCCTCGCAGAGTTTGCGCCCGCAGGCGCAAATAAAAATCAAAACATTTTTGCCGGCGGCGTGTACGTCGGAAAAATACCGCTCGGCTCGCAAACGTGCGCTCAAAGAACGTGCGCTGCGGCGAGCCGATATTTCCTCAAACGGGAGTCCCGCACAGCGGGACTCCCGTTTGAATGTCTTTAGGTATTCGGCCCCATGGTGTAGTTCGGCGCTTCGCGGGTGATGTAGATATCGTGCGGGTGGCTCTCGCGCAGGCCCGCGGCGGTGATGCGCACGAACTGCGCGGTGGTGCGCAGCGTTTCAATGTCGGGCGCGCCGCAGTAGCCCATGCCGGAGCGGAGACCGCCGACCATCTGATACACCGTGTCGGACACCGGTCCGCGGTACGGTACGCGGCCCTCGACGCCCTCGGGGACGAGCTTGGAGTTTTTCTCCTGGAAGTAGCGGTCCTTCGAGCCCTTCGCCATCGCAGCGAGCGAACCCATGCCGCGGTAGACCTTGAACTGACGGCCCTGGAACACCTCGGTATCGCCCGGGGCTTCCTCACACCCGGCGAGCATGGAGCCGAGCATCACGACGCTGCCGCCCGCGGCAAGCGCCTTGACGATATCGCCGGAGTACTTGATGCCGCCGTCGGCGATGATGGGGATGCCGTATTTGTTGGCGATCTCCGCGCTTTCCATCACGGCGGTGATCTGCGGCACGCCGACGCCCGCAACGACGCGCGTCGTGCAGATGGAGCCGGGGCCGATGCCGACCTTGACGCAGTCCGCGCCCGCCTGAATGAGCGCTTCCGTGGCGGCGGCGGTGGCAACGTTGCCCGCGATGAGCTGCGCGTCGGGGTACTTTGCCTTGATATTCTTCACAGCCTCCATGATGTTGCGGGAGTGGCCGTGGGCGCTGTCGAGCACGAGAGCGTCCGCGCCCGCGTCGAGCAGCGCGCCCGCGCGGTCGAGCACGTCCGCCGTGACGCCGATGGCGGCGGCGACGAGCAGACGGCCGCGGCTGTCCTTTGCGGCGTTGGGATAGGCCACAGCCTTTTCGATATCCTTGATCGTGATGAGACCCTTGAGATGGAAATCCTTATCGACGATGGGCAGCTTTTCGATCTTGTGCTGGCGCAGCGTCTCCTTGGCTTCCTCGAGCGTGGTCCCCTCGCGGCCGACGACGAGATTTTCGCTCGTCATGAGCTCGCGGATCTTCCGGTCGGGGTTGGTCTCAAATTTCATATCTCGGTTGGTGATGATGCCGACGAGCTTGCCGGATTCGTCCACGATGGGAACGCCGGAAATGCGGAATTTGGCGCAGAGATTGTCCGCATCGCGCAGCGTGTGCTCCGCGGAAAGGAAGAACGGGTTGGTGATGACGCCGTTCTCGCTGCGCTTGACGAGATCGACCTGCTCGGCCTGCTGCTCGATCGTCATATTTTTATGAATGACGCCGATGCCGCCCTCGCGCGCGATCGCGATCGCCATGCGTGATTCGGTCACGGTGTCCATGGCCGCGCTCATGATGGGGATGCCGAGACGGATCTTCTTCGTGAGATGCGTTTCGAGCTTCACATCGCGCGGAACGACGGAGCTCTCCGCCGGGACGAGCAGCACGTCGTCAAAGGTGAGCCCTTCGCCGACGAAACGGTTGGCATAAGCACTGTTCAAGACCATATCCTCCTGTTATTTCGATCGTATTCTGCACATGGCTTTCGGGTATTTTGCCCATCTTAGCGCATCGCGAAAGGGCTGTCAACTCCAAAAAGGGTTTTTGGCAAAAACAAAATCCCCGCTCGGATGAGCGGGGATCTGTGCGATCAAAATTAATAATAGCGCTTGTTCTTGCGGGCGGCCTCGGATTTCTTGCGGCGCTTGACGCTGGGGCTCTGGTAGTACTCCTTCTTACGCAGGTCAGCCAGAACTCCGGCCTTCGCGCAGGAGCGCTTGAAGCGCTTCAGAGCGGCATCCAGAGACTCGTTTTCCTTGACATGGATTTCAGACATTCTATATCCCTCCCTCCGCAGGCGCCGAAACGCTTTGGAAGTTCAAACTTTCGGCTTATAACGTAGGCATTATAATCTTTCCGGCGTTTCTTGTCAAGGGCGAGATTGGGAACAAACCGTGAACTTTGCCAAATCGCCGCCCGGTGCAAAAAACGGATTGCATTCCTCCGACGCTCATGGTATAATTGGCACATGCACCACTCCGGTGTGCCATCCGAAAGAATCTATCGACCAAAAGGAGGCCTCTATGAAAAAAATCACCGCCCTTCTTCTCGCGCTTCTGCTTGCGCTCTCGCTCTGCACCATGGGCGCAGCAGCAGATGAGACCGTCACCATTGTGCTCGAACCGGCCGACGATACGCTCCTCACCGCCGAAGGGCTCGCGCTGTTCTTTGTAGACCGCGCAGCCGTTAAGGAAGAGACGGAGACCTCCGTTTCCTGGTACAAAGAGACGACCGCGAACGGCAAGACCGAACGCGAGCTCATCGAGGAGATGCCGCTCGTCATCCGCCCCGGCAAAGGCGGCACGGAGACGCGCATTTTCGTCGCGGACGGCTATAAGCCGACACAGGCGCTCATCGATGCCGTGGATAAATACGCGCCCGAAAAGGACCCGGACAGCGAGCACGTTTACCGCTGGCACCGCGTATTCAATCAGGACTGCTCGTGGCGCGGCCTGCGCTACGGCACCTGCCGCGACTACTGCGGCATTGAGTTCGATCTCGCCCGCGGCCCGCACACCTACGAGGACGATACATGCACCGTGTGCGGCCGGAGCAAGCGGGGCGAAGAGCCTGAGCACGTCCACAGTTTTACCCCATGGACCCCGCTGGACGACGGCATGCACCATGGACGCGAGTGTGCCTGCGGTTATTCGGAAATGGGCGAGCACAACATGGAAACGGAAAGGATTCAGTACCCCAACAAAGCTGTCATCATTGAACGCTGCACTATTTGCAGAATTGAATATCGTAGTGAAATGGCGTAAGTATGCTCTTCACATATCCGTCCCCGGTTTTCCGGGGACGGATTTTTTGTGCGTTTACATTCGCGGCGGCGTGTGGTAAAATTATTAATTACGGAAGAGAGGGGGCGCGCGGATGCTCGAAAAGCTGAAAGGTCTCTCGCAGAAATACGCGGAGATCGAATACATGCTCTCGCAGAGCGAAGTCTGGGCGGACGCGCAGAAGGCCGCGGCGCTCAGCCGCGAGAAGGCAGAGCTTGCCCCTCTGATGGAGGCCTATGCGCGCTACGAGACCTTCCGGCAGGAGGCCGAGAGCGCGGAAGAGCTTCTCTCCGACCCCGAAATGAAAGACCTTGCGCGCGAAACGCTCAGCGAGGCGCGCGCCGGTATGGAGCGCACGGCGGAAGAACTGAAAATTCTCCTGCTGCCGAAGGACCCGGACGACGGGAAAAACGTCATCGTGGAGATCCGCGGCGGCGTCGGCGGAGAGGAAAGTGCCCTTTTTGCCGCCGATCTTTTCCGAATGTATGAAATGTACGCCGAACGGAAGGGCTTCTCGGTGGAGATCGTCAACCGCAGCGAGACCGAGCTCGGCGGCATCCGCGAGATCGATTTCATCGTCGGCGGCACGAACGCCTTTTCGCGTTTTCGGTTTGAAAGCGGCGTGCACCGCGTGCAGCGCGTGCCGGAAACGGAGACGCAGGGCCGCATCCACACCTCGACGGCCACTGTGGCCGTGATGCCGCAGGCCGAAGAGGTGGACTTTGCGCTGGACACCGCCGAGCTGCAGATCGACACGTTCCGCTCCTCCGGCGCGGGCGGGCAGAAGGTCAACAAGACCTCGAGCGCCATCCGCGTGACGCACCTGCCGACCGGCACGGTCGTGGAGTGTCAGGACGAGCGCAGCCAGTATAAAAACAAGGCCCGGGCACTGAGCGTGCTTGCCTCGCGGCTCGCGCAGGCGGAAAAGGAGAAGCAGGACGCCGCCGTTTCCGCGCAGCGAAGATCACAGGTCGGCTCCGGCATGCGCAACGAGCGCATCCGCACCTACAATTTCCCGCAGGGGCGCGTGACCGATCACCGCATCGGTCTGACGCTTTATAAGCTCGACGCCGTGATGAACGGCGATCTGGACGAGCTCATCGACGCGCTGCTCACCGCGCGCCGTGCCGAACAGCTCCAAAATTCCGAAAACGGAGGCATGTAAGAGCATGGAAACCCGTGTTTATACCGAAGAGAACGATATCCCCGTCGCCGCGGCGTCGCTGCGGCTCGGCGGTCTCGTGGCCGTGCCGACGGAGACGGTATACGGTCTCTGCGCCAACGGTCTCGACGCCGGGGCGGTCGCGCATCTCTATGAGGTCAAGGGCCGCCCGGAGGTAAAGCCGCTCTCGCTCATGGTAGCGGGCCCGGCGGAGATCGAAAAGTACGCGGAACATATCCCCCCGGCGGCGTTTATTCTCGCCGCGCGGTTCTGGCCCGGCCCGCTCACGCTCGTGCTGGAGGCGAAAAAGGACGTTGTCCCCTCCATCGTGCGCGCGGGCAAGGACACCGTCGGGCTGCGCTGCCCGGCGCACCCGCTCACGCTCTCGCTGCTTGAGCGCGCCCGGCTGCCTCTTGCCGGGCCTTCGGCGAACCCTTCGGGTGCTCCCAGCCCTACGACCGCGCAGCAGGTGCTCGCCTACTTTGACGGGCAGATCGAAGGCGTGATCGACGGCGGCGAATGCACGCTCTCACGTGAGTCCACGATCCTCGATCTGACGCAGAAGCCCTTCAAAATTCTGCGCGAGGGCGCGCTGGCAAAGGAAGAGATCGAAAACGCGCTCCTCTCCGGCGTGCGGCTCATCGGCGTGACGGGCGGCTCCGGCAGCGGCAAGACGACCGTAACGCAGTTTCTCGCCGCGCAGGGCGTGCTCGCGCTCGACTGCGATAAAATATACCACGAGCTTCTCGAAACGAACGCGGATATGCTCGCGGAGATCAAGGCGCGCTTCCCCGCCGTTTTCAAAAACGGAAAACTTGACCGGAAGATGCTCGGCGCGATCGTCTTTGCCGTGCCGGAGGCGCTGCGCGATCTCAATGCCATCACGCACCGCTATGTCCGCGAGGACATTTACCGCCGTCTGCGCGAATACGTCTGGCAGGGCGGCACCGTTGCCGTTGTGGACGCCATCGCGCTTTTTGAAAGCGGTATTTCTGAGGACTGCGTGTTCACCGTGGGCGTCACCGCCCCGGACGACGAGCGCTGCGCGCGCATCATGGCGCGCGACGGCATCGACGCGGACTACGCGCTCGCGCGCATTGAGGCGCAGCCGGACGACGAGTATTATGAAATGCGCTGCGATTATCTGCTGCGCAACGACGGCACGCCGGAAGAACTGAAAGCCAAATGCCGGGAGCTTTTCGGCATCGGTTAATAAAAGACAGTATAAAAAAGTACAGAAAGGATAGATGTTTTTATGGAAGAAAAGAATGAACTGGACGCTCTGCGGGAAAAACTCCTTTACAAGCAGAAGCAGGGCTACGATATCATCGATGTGGACGAGCGCATCAAGCTTGAGGAATACGCGACGGCGTATAAGGCGTATCTGAACGCCGCGCGCACCGAGCGCGAGGCCGTGACCGAGGCCATCGCGCAGGCCGAAGCGCTCGGCTTTGTGCCGTATGAGCGCGGCATGGTGCTCGAGCCGGGCACAAAGATCTATAAGAGCGTGCGCGGCAAGGCGCTCATGCTCGCCGTTATGGGCCGTGAAACGCTCGATCATGGCGCGAACATCGCCGCGGCGCACGTCGATTCCCCGCGCCTTGACCTCAAGCCCATCCCGCTCTACGAAAAGGACGAGATCTGCCTTCTCAAGACGCATTACTACGGCGGCATCAAGAAATACCAGTGGGTCGCCATCCCGCTGGAAATCCACGGCGTCGTGACGAAGAAGGACGGCGAGACCATTGAGGTCGTCATCGGCAAGGATCCCGAGGACCCGAAGTTCACGATCACCGATCTGCTGCCGCATCTCGCAAAGGACCAGATGGCCAAGCACGGCTCGGATATCATTCCGGGCGAGTATCTGAACCTTCTCGCCGGCAGCGTCCCCTACGCCGGGGAGGGCACCAAGCGCGTGATGCTCGCGGTCATGTCGCTTCTGAACGACCGCTACGACATCACGGAAGAGGACTTTCTCTCTGCCGAGCTGGAGGTCGTGCCGAGCTTTGAAGCGTGCGACATCGGCGTGGACCGCTCGTTCATCGGCGGCTACGGTCAGGACGACCGCGTGTGCGCCTATGCCGAGCTCAAGGCCATTTTCGACACCGAGACACCGGAGCGCACCGCCGTGTGCGTCCTTGCCGACAAGGAAGAGATCGGCTCGATGGGCGTTTCCGGCATGCAGAGCCGCGCGTTTGAAACGTTCATGGCCGACCTCTGCGAGCAGCAGGATGTGCATCTGCGCGACTGCTTTGAGAACAGCTTCTGCGTCAGCGCGGACGTCTGCAACGCCTACGACCCGACGTTCTGGGACGTGAGCGAGTACCCCAACCGCAACGGCGCCCGCGCCAACTACGGCGTCGGCATCTGCAAGTTCACCGGCTCGCGCGGCAAGTCCGGCAGCAACGATGCCTCTGCCGAGGTTGTCGGCAAGCTGCGCAAGATCTTTGCCGACAACGGCGTTGTCTGGCAGATGAGCGAGCTCGGCAAGGTCGATCAGGGCGGCGGCGGAACGGTCGCGCAGTATATGGCCAACCGCAACATCGATACCATCGACGCCGGTACGCCCGTGTTTTCGATGCACGCTCCCTTTGAGACCGTGACGAAGTTCGACTGCTACCAGACCTACAAGGCCATGTGGGCGTTCTATAAGGACAGATAATTTCTCATTCTGCTCCCTATTTGCGGAAGTGTCCTCCTTCCGTCCCGGCGCTTTGCGCCGATCCACCTCCCGCAAAGAGGTCAGCTCCCACCAAAAGAGACCGGCGGCTATCGGAAACGATAGCCGCCGGTATTTTGTGCTTGATTATTGAATAAGTCCCTGCAGCAGACTGTTGCCGCCGGCACTCTGTGCCTGACCGCTGCTCAGGCAGAAGATCACGTCGTCCACATCGTAGTAGTCCACAAACTTCGTCAGCGGGCGGCTGAAGTATTTGCGGTAGTCCATCACATAGACATACTGATAATGCTGCGTGAGATAATACCCGAACGGATTGCCGTTGGAGTTTTTGACGAGCAGGCACGCGCTGCCGTCGGTGATGTCGTTGTTTATGAACGTGCACAGCGGGAAGTCGCCCGTGAGGAAGCACATATATTTGTCGTTCCCGTGGATCTGGGTAATGAGCGTCTGCTCATAACCGCGGTTGGAGAGCGAGTCGTTGCTTCCCTGGTTGATATAGAGATGCACATCTCCGGGCGGGACATAGCCGTAGACCTGATCGGCCGTGAGCTTGCCGCTCTGGTGGGCCTGATAGTAGAGACTGCCGTAAAACGGCTCCTGCACGATCTCCTCATACTCGCTGAGCGGCACCGGCTCCAAGCCCGCCATTTTTGCCCATTCCGCATAGGCGTACCACGCGCCGAGCGCCGTCCAGTGGTGGTCGGTGCGGAAATAGATGTACTCGCCGTTGTGCGGCAGGAGTGAGTTGTAGGTGTCCACGCAGTAGACATTGTCGCCCATTTGGGAATTTACATAGGCGAGGATGTCCTCCTCGCATGCAACGCCGATCGACTCGCGGTACTCACGCGGGAGCATGAGCGTCGTCCCGTGGAGGACGAATACGTCAAAGACGCGGCATTTCCCCTCCAGCAGATTGGCCGCGCGCGTCACATTGGCGGCGTAGGTGTCCGAATAATACTGGCTGAAAGCCGTATAGGTATAGGCGCTGTCGCCGATCTGGATGACGGCGCCGAGCGTTACGAGCTCGTCGTCCGGGTTTTCCCCGCCCCACTCCGGTTCCGGCGTAAGCGTCGGCTCCGGGGTAAGCGTCGGTTCCGGGGTCGGCGTCGGTTCGCTTGCCGGCTTTGCCGGGTCGGCGCTCGTCTCCGGCGCGGGCGTGGACGGAACGGGGATCTTGTCTCCGGCAGAGGCATTGCCGTACACCGTTACGGAGGAGTCGCCGTACAGCGATTCGAGCCGCTGCGCGGCCATGATCCAGCCGTCACGCCCCGGGAACGTGTCCGAAAACCAGAGACTGATATCGGAAAAAAAGCTTCCGTCCGTCACGGCGGAAAGAGAAAACTCCGGAAACGTCTCCAGCGTGCGCTTTTCCTTTGCCGACACCGTCGGGCGCAGCGGCAGTATCCACGCAATGACCGTGAGAATGCCCAGCACGAGGAAGAACGGCAGCCCCGGCAAACGGGCGCGGTGTTTCTGTTTTTCCGCATGGGCGCGGCGGGCGCGGCGGCTTATGATTTCGTGTTCATCGTGCATAGGATCCCTCTCAGAACCGGAAGTATAGGAACGGATTAAAGCTGTTGCCGACAAGGCACGCGGTGCTCAGAAGCAGCAGCAGAACCGGCGCAACGCCATAGGCGGCAACGGAATAGCTTTTCTGCGCAAGGGTGCTCCCCTCTCCGGCGCGCTCCCAGCGCTTCGCAAGATACGAAAACACCGGCGTTGCCGCCGCGGCGCAGAAGATGAGCAGATACATATGGCTCTTTATCTCCGCAGTAACGGTGAAGCTCGTAAAGGCGTTGCCGTTGCCGCAGAACATGCCGCGCACGACCGCCGCGGCGAGCGGGAGCGATGTGAACTTGAAGAGCACCCACCCGAAGAGTACCGCGAGTGGGAGCGTGATGTGGGAAAGCATCGCCGAGACCGCCTTCGGCAGCTTGTCGAGCAGCTTCTGCCAGAACAGCCGGTCGAGCATGAGCAGCACAAAGTAATAAAGCCCCCAGAGCACAAAGTTCCAGCTCGCCCCGTGCCAGAGGCCGGTAAGTGCCCAGACGATGAAGAGGTTCAGAAACGCGCGCGCTCTTCCCTTCCGGTTGCCGCCGAGTGGGATGTACACATAGTCGCGGAAAAAGGTGCCGAGCGACATATGCCACCGCCGCCAGAACTCCGTAGCCGTGCGGGATATGTAGGGATAGTTGAAGTTTTCGAGATAGTGCAGCCCGATCATCTGTCCCATGCCGATGGCCATATCGGAATAGGCGGAAAAATCGAAATAGATCTGGAACGCATACGCAATTATGCCGATCCAGAGCGCAAGTGCCGGCGTGTTGGAAAGCGCCGCAAGGTTTTCCGCCAGCTGTGAGGCCGAACCGATGGCGGCGTCCGTGAGCAGAAGCGAATCGGCAAGCGCGCCGCAGGCATTTGCGAGCACCGTTTTCTTTGCAAGGCCAACGGCAAAGCGCGTACAGCCGCGCGCACGGTCGGTCGTCTCGTCACGGCCATCGAAGAGTTCCTTCGCGATGGTCTTGTACCGGACGATGGGACCGGCGATGCACTGGTGGAAGAGCGCGGCGTAGAGCAGCACATGCCAGTATTTATCCTGCGCCTCGGCGTCGCCGCGGTACACATCCACAACATAGCTCAGAAGCTGGAACGTATAGAACGAAATACCGAGCGGCAGCGCGATGCGCTGCACGAACGCCGGTACGTCCCCGAAGATCGAGCAGACCATGCCCGCGTATTTGAAAAATCCGATCAGGCCGAGATTCACGACGCACGCGAGCGCGACCCAGAGCTTGGCGTTTTTCTCTTCCCTTTGCGCTCTTTGTACACGCAGAGCAAAATACCAGTCAAAAAGCGCCATCGCCATCAGCAGCAGCACATACACTGGCTCGCCCCACGCATAGAAGATCAGCGAGAAAACGAGCAGGCTGATGTTCTTTGCCCGCAGACTGCGGCAGAGCGCATACACCGCCAGACTCAGCGGCAGAAACGCATAGAGAAATATCAGGCTGGAAAATACCATACGGAAACACCTTTGCGGCAAATTTTCAGAATAGATTATAGGTAAAAATTTCCGTTTTGTCAATTTCCACAAATAAAGAATGTATACAGATGCGCACGGCGCGGCATACTTCTCCGGAGGAGGGTTGCCGCATGGAGGAAAGAGAACAGGAAGCCCTGCGTGAGCTTGGCGCCGCACGGGTCGGAGAGATCCACTGCATCACGATCATCGGGCAGGTCGAAGGACATGTGATGCTGCCGCCGGACACGAAAACGACCAAGTATGAGCACATCATGCCGCTGCTCGCCGCAGTGGAGGAAGCGGAGGATATCCGCGCACTGCTCATACTGCTCAACACCGTCGGCGGCGACATTGAAGCGGGGCTCTGCCTTGCCGAGATGATCGCCGGAATGAGCAAGCCGACGGCGAGCGTCGTTCTCGGCGGCGGGCATTCCATCGGCGTGCCGCTCGCGGTGGCGGCGGACCGGTCGTTCATCGTGCCGAGCGCCGCCGTGACGATCCACCCGGTGCGGCTCACGGGCGTTGTGATCGGCGTGCCGCAGACGTACGATTATATTTCGCGCATAAGCGATAGGATCGTCCGGTTCATCACCGGCCATTCCCACATCACGCCGGAGAGATTCACCGAGTATATGATGCGCACCGGCGAGCTGACGCAGGACATCGGCAGCGTGCTCGACGGCGAGGAAGCCGTCCGAAGCGGACTCATCGACCAGCTCGGCGGGCTTTCCGACGCGCTCGATTATCTGCACCGGCGCATAGAAAAAGAGAAGTCAAGCTGACTTCTCTTTTCTGCTAATTAAATATAAAATCAACATTACGACGCCGAGACCCAGCAGCGCGCCGGCGGTGTCGATGAGCACGTCCCGCACCTGACTGCCGCGGTGGGAAAATATCTGGAGCGTTTCGTCTATCGCGCCGGTCAGCGTGCCGAGACCCCAGGCGGTGAAAAACCGCTTTTTCCCGGCGCTCTCCAGCCGGAGGAATAGAAGCGCCGCAAACACCGCATACTCCGTGACGTGCGCCGCCTTGCGGACGAGATGGCTCGTCGGCTGCTCGGCAACGCCGTCGCCGTCCTCGTCCGTCATATAAGTGAAAGCGTCCGGCCCGAGCCCGACCTTTTCCGCCGCGGCGTTCAGGAAGAACAGGATATCGTCGCTGATTTTCCCCGAAAGCTCACGCGAGACGAGTGAGTTGCCCCAGATGAACACGAGCGCGAGAACGATCAAAACCGTCAAAATGCGTTTGCGTTTCATTTCAGATCTGCGGCTTCTTTACGCGGATACGCGCGATGAAGCAGAAGCCTACGATGAAGAGCACGCCGCCCATCACCCACGGCATAATGCTCTCGTTCGCGAGACGGACGAGAGAGACGAGCGGCACGATGACCGCCGACCAAGTGACCGGCAGACCCTCAAACGAGGTGCGGTTCTCGCTCGTGGTCTCCTGGCGCTTCTGCTCGGTGACGTTAAAATAGCCCAGCCGGATGACGGCGCAGAGCGTATAGAACATCAGCACCGCCATGGCAATACCCGTAATACCCATCGCGTGGCCGATGGCGCTCGGCAGCACGCCGAACGACACGAGATCGCACAGCGAATCGATCTGGATGCCGAACACCTCGGCGTCCTTCGTGCGCTTCGTGGCGCGGGCGATTTTCCCGTCGAACATATCGCAGAGGCCGCAGAGTGCAAGGCCGATCACCGCCGGCCAGACCTTCCCGTCCGCCGCGGCGCAGATGCTCCCCACCGCAATGCACAGCTCTATGTATGTCAGAATGACCGATACATTCCAGAATCCAACGAATTTCTTGCTCACTGTCCGTTCTCCGTTTCAAAAAATATATCTTATCATAAAGCACGCGAAGACATTTTTCAAGAGCGGGATTTGACGCGGCGGACACTCTCTGCTATTCTGTAAGAACACACCATACTGCACCGGAGGTCTTTTTATGACCCGTTGGGAAAAAACATCGGTTTACCGCGCTCTCGGCACGCTCTCGGCGCTGCCGGTGCGCGCGCTCTCGCGTCTGCCGCTCAAAGCCGGCAAACGGCGCTGCGGTCTTTCGTTTTCACAGTGGTTTCTCCTGCTCGGCATGGGGGCGATGCTCTGCGTGCCGCACGGGGCGTGGAACAATCTCTATGCCGTGCTCTTCGCGCTCGCCGCGCTCTTAGTCTACTGGTTTGGATGCGCGGCGCGAAAGGATGCGCCGCGAAACATCGGAGACCTCGGCCTCGCCGCGCTCGGTTTTCTTCTGATGACCGTTCTCTGCACGCTCTGGGCGGGAAACAAAGCGGGCAATCTCCGCGTGGCGCTCTTTTTCTGGACGGGCTTCCTGCTCGCGTATCTCACGGCGGCGCAGTTTCGCACACGGACCGAGCGGCGCACCGCGGCGGCGGCCCTATACATCACGCTGCTCGCCGTTTCGCTCTACGGGCTGTGGAACTATGTCACCGGCGCGGAGGCCTCGGACGTGCCGATCGACG
>ERZ825384.1452-NODE-1452-length-27816-cov-3.686899_pt1 | contig 27816 bp, 20 predicted proteins | sample MGYA00519931_ERZ825384 | MGnify/ENA primary metagenome ERZ825384 (study PRJEB31778, sample SAMEA3449200) | human gut metagenome | biome: human gut; feature: human-associated habitat; material: faeces | place: United Kingdom | collected 2010/2012 ...
AGCGAAAACGGGTACGGCTATTGGATCGGCAAGCTCGCAAGCGGCGATGAGATCCGTATGCAGTACACTGTGGACTGGGGTGCAGACCTCGGCAATGACTGGAGCGGTACAGATACATCGCTTAAAGCGATAAGCAGCGATTACGGCACGCTTTCTCCCGAATTCAGCGCAAAGACCTATAATTATACTCTTACTGTTCCTTTCGGCACAAAGAGCATCAATTTCCGTCCTACCGCACTGAACAAGAAATTCAAGACGGTAAGCAAGATCGGCGACAAGACGCTGAGCCTTACAAAACCTACTGAAATAAAGGACGGCGATGTTATCACCGTTACGGTAGGCGAGGATGCAACAGCAAGCGCTTATAAGGTAACAATAAAGGAGGGCACAAGACCCGCCGCACGTTTTGACAGCTTTGCACTTTCGGCTTTCTCGCTTGACGGCTGGGACAATGACGCTTTTGACCCCGAAAAGCTCGAATATGATGTAAAGATAAAGTCTTACAGTACATCATCTTTCTATATCAACAGCGGCACTAAGTTCAACAAGGACCTGCTGAAGTGCTATGCGGTATACACCGATATAAACGGAGTTGCACAGAGAAACGAGATAAAGTCCGGCAGCTTCAACAGCATTTCTAATATTCCTTTCGGCTTGACTAAGCTGATTTTAGAGCTTTGCTACATTGACGATGAAAGCATAAAGACGCAGTATGTGTTCAACATAACACGTCCCTATGACTATACGGCTGAAATCGCAGGAACAAGCGGCATCACGCTTGTTCCCGTCGGCAGGGAGCTGTATGCGACAAAGTACAACGGCTTTGCAGAAGGAACGGTTTTCAGAAATGACGAAAACGGCAATGTGACCGATACGACCGGCACAAATGCAGAATGCCACAGCTACACAGCCTATGTTTTGGGAGGCACCGACAGCGTTGCACTTACTCTCAAGGGCAAAACCGCAAACGTTCATTTCAGAGCGAAGGCTGACGGCGAATATACAGAGCTTAAAAGCGGCGAAACAACTCCCGCATATTCCTTCGGCAAGGACGGCACTGTTACAGTATCAATAGATGTGGTTTCTGACGGCGATTATCTTACAGACAAGTTTGATGACGCAGACAAGATAACAAGCTACAAAATAAAGCTCGTAAAGGCTGACGTTTCTATAAAGAACGTACACTTTACCGAGCTTAAAAGCGAACACGGCGATATGTATCCCGCATTCGACCCGTCACTTCTCAGCTATAATATAGTTATAGCAAATGACGCAGAATTCCCCACAGTATATTTCAAGGTTGCCGACGGTTGCACAGTTAAGATAGGCAACGATGCCGCAACAGCAGATGAAAACGGCGTTTACAGTCTTGTTACCAAGAGCGCAAACACTACTGTAACGGTAACAGACGGCACTCTTTCAGAAAGCTATACTGTCAAGGCTACAAAGAGAAGCAAGTATGACGTACCCGACAAGGTCGTTGATTATCTTTGCGTCAACAGCCAGTACACCAACGTTTCCTACGGTGTTGGCCCCGAGCAGACGCTCGCAGGCACTATAAAATCGCTCGGTAACTTCGGCGGTTATATCACATATTACTATGAAAACCCCGTAACAGACGACCCCTCAAACCCCTACGGCCTTGACTTCTACGCTTACGGCAACAGCTTTGTAAGCGGCGGAAGTGCGGCTGAAAGCGGACAGGTGTATGTTTCTGAGGACGGCAAAACATGGTATGCGCTCGCAGGAAGTGAGCATTTCGAAGATACAACTATCACCGATTACAAAGTAACATACAAAAAGACAGCCGACGGTAAAACAAGCTGGACAGACAATCAGGGCAACTTAAACGACGGCTCAAAGCAGACAGGCAGATGGGTTTCACCCAGCGTTTATTATATGAACGATCTTGCAAAGGGCGATACTGTCACACTCAGAGGCGTTGTTATCCCCAGTGTTCAGGGCAGTATACAGGGCGACAGCTCTACAGCTTCCTTTGTAGGAACGACAAGGTTCGGCTATGTTGACTACTTCAAGAACGGCACGATAGGCACTAATGTAAACGCATACAGCGAAAATGCCGAATCAAACGGTTTCGACTTAAAGTGGGCGGTAGATGAAAACGGCAACCCCGTTACATTCAAAAACGGCGTTCACTATATAAAGATACAAACAGCAAGCAACATCTGGGCAGGCGTATTCAACGAGAAATCGACAGAGGTTTCTTATGTTGTAAGAACAACTGCAAACGAGCAAGAGGTCGGCACGACATCGCTTCCCGGAAAAATCGTCTTAACAGACGCAAACGGCAAGACAATAAAGGAAATCACTCCCGATGATAACGGTGTTTACGAGATAAGCACAGGCATCGAGGAAAGCGTGAACGTTTCCGTATCGGGCGCTGACGATGATAACATTTATATCAACAATCAGCGTGTAGCCTCCGGCACAGAGGCTAAAATCGCACTTGACCGGTCTGAAATAAAGGTTGTCAGAATAATCGTTCAGAACGGCGAAAAACAGCCCGTATACGCTTACTTAAAGCTCGTTCCCGATGATGTAAAGGCGGCTGAGCAGGTTGAAGAACTTATTGACGCTATAGGCGATGTAACGCTCGACAGCTATGACGGCATCACAGCGGCAAGAACGGCTTACGACAAGCTCAGCGATAACGCAAAGACGCTTGTAGGAAACTACGAAACCTTAACAGCCGCAGAAGAAGCTCTCGCTAAGGCTGAGGCTGATGTTATAAGCAATGCGATGAAGGCGATAGATGCAATCGGCAAGGTGACCGCTGACAGCAAGAATAAGATTGAAAAGGCAAAGGACGCTTACTCGGAAGTTCCCGAGCGTTTAAGAGATAAGGTCACAAATTCGGATACTCTTGACAAGGCAACAGAAAGATTTGCCGTTATCGACACGATAAAGCAGGCAGGCACAAAGAGCAAGGATCACTTCGACACTGTTCTCGGCACTCTTGCGGATAACAATATCTACCCCGTTCAGTCTATCGGCGGCGAATGGTCGGTTATCGCACTCGCAAGAGCAGGAAAGCTCTCTGCCGACAAGGCGGCAAAATACTACAACGAGCTTTGTGAAGCAGTAAAGGCTAACGGTTCAGACAGACTTTCAGACAGAAAGCCTACGGAGAACGCAAGAGTTATAATCGCTCTGTCCTCGCTCGGAAAGAATTCCGCAGACATCGCAGGCTATAACCTGCTGAGCGGTCTTGACGATATGGACTATATCACATCGCAGGGTATCAATGCGGTTATATTCTCACTTATAGCATTCGACACTACAGATTACAGCGCAAAGACGCACGATGAGCTTATCGCTTATATTGTTGACAATATGACAGGCAAGGGCTGGGCGCTCGCCGGCGATACCGCAGACGTTGACCTTACAGCTATGGCTATACAGGCACTCGCTCCCTATGCGGCTGACGAGAAGGTAAATGCAGCTATAGACAGCGGTCTTGAGTTCCTCGCAGAATCTCTTGACGAGAACGCAAGATACGCAAACGGCAGTGAAAGCACCTCGCAGGTACTTATCGCACTTGCCGCTCTCGGCATCGACCCGCTTACAGATTCAAGATTCATCGTTGACGGCATCACGCTTATCGACGCACTTGAAAGCTACGCTACAGAAAACGGCTACAGCCACACGCTCGGCGGCGAAGAAAACTACATGGCTACCGAACAGGCGGCACTCGCTCTTACAGCTTATGAGCTTTCAAAGGACGGCTCTTCACTTTACGAAATGTCTGCGAAGGCTGAGCCGACAGAACCTGAAAATCCCGATACGCCCGCACAGCCCGGCGATTCTGTAAAGCCCGGCGACTGCTCAGGCAAGCCCGAAGATAAAAACGATCCCATAAATCCCGGTACAGGTGTACTTGTAACAGGCGGTATGGCAGTTCTCATCTCAGGCGCAGTTATGCTTATTTCGAAGAAAAAGCGCAAATAAGTAAAACTATTATGTAAATGCTTGTTCCGTACCTGTTTTTATGATAAAATAGGTGCGGAACAATTTTTACATAACCGATATTTCACGGAGAAAAAATGAAAGCTATTTTTGATAAATACAAATATATACTCGGTCTTGGGCTGGCTCTTGTCGCTGTGGTGATAATTGCGGTAGTTTCCGCCGTTGCGGGAAAAGATGCCGCCGAAAACAGCGGTATATCATACGTTCCCCCCGAAACATCATCGTTTACAACCGCTCAAAGCCTTGTCGCAACAACGGCTTTTCAGACAGACGGCAATTCTCAGACAACGCCCGCAACAACCGTTACGGACATTTCTTCACAAACCTTACCTGAAAGCGAAAAGCCGGAAACAACGGCAATAACCTCTGTCGCATCAACATCATCTACCGCCGCAGACATTTCAAAGCCAACTGAAAAGCCCGTTTTCACATCCGCCCCGACATCTTCGGCAAGTCCGGCATCTTCAAAAGTCACAACAATATCGACCGCTTCAGCTGTAATATCAACGACTCCGAAGCCAGACAAGCCGATAAAGAAATATGACAACACCTGCACATTCGTTATAGAGTGCAAAACCATACTCAACAACAAGGATAAACTGAAAAAAGGACTTGAAAAGTACATTCCCGACGATGCCGTGATATTCAGCGGAACGGTCGGATTCAACAGCGGTGAAAGCGTATACGATATACTCCGCCGTATCTGTGACGAAAACAGTATTCAGATGGAGGCAAGCTACACCCCTGCGTTCAGCTCATACTATGTCGAGGGTATAAACAACCTTTATGAATTCGACTGCGGACAAGGCTCAGGCTGGATGTACAGTGTAAACGGCGTTTTCCCGAACTACGGCTGTTCATCGTACAAGCCCGCAAACAACGATGAAATAGCGTTCCGCTATACCTGCGAGCTTGGCTACGACCTTCAAAACTAAGGAGCAACAATGGAAAGATCACACCCTGTAACAGCGGCAATGTATTTTCTGTCGGTGATACTGATAACCGCAATAGTGCAAAGCCCCGTCTTTATGGCGGAGGCTCTTGTCTGCTCTGCCGTTTTTGCTTTTTTACTGAACGGAAAAACCGCCGCAAGAACGCTTTTTGTAATGCTGCCTATGGCACTGCTTGCGGCGGTTATAAATCTTCTGTTTTCAAACAGAGGCATAACCGTGCTTGCAAAGTTGCCCAGCGGCAACAGTATCACACTTGAAACGCTTATTTTTTCGCTGTTTACAGGCGCTATGACAATATCGCTCGTTATGTGGTTTATCGGACTTAACAAGTGTATGACAAGCGATAAAACGGTATATCTTCTCGGAAAAGCACTGCCGTCACTCGCTTTGCTGTTATCAATGACGCTTCGTTCAGTGCCTATGTTTGCAAGACGGGCAAAGCAAGCGGCGGCGGCTCAGCGTTTTGTTGGAAACGATATATACGAGGGCAACTTTAGAAGCCGCATCAGAAGCGGTGTTCATGTTCTCTCCGTTGCTGTAACGGATACCCTTGAGCATAGTGCATATACCGCACGATCTATGAAATACAGAGGTTACGGTACGGCAAAACGTACAGCCTACAGCATATTCAGATTTGCGCCGTCAGACTTTGTCATAATGTCTGTTACCGTGATATGCACAACAGCAATTATTATTCTTTTTGCAAGCGGTAAAGCCTATTATCTCTACTATCCCGAATTTATCCTGCCGATGACAGCTTTCGATATTTCTGCGGATGTTTTCTGGCTTATACTCTGTGCGATGCCTGTTGCAGCCGAGCTTTATTCACGTTTTAAACGGAGGGAAAGAAATGGAGCTTTATAATATTTCAAATCTGTCATATTCCTATCCCGGCTCGGATAGGAACGCACTCTCCGATATTTCGCTTAAAATAAACAAAGGAGAATTCGTAATACTCTGCGGCAGCTCGGGAAGCGGAAAATCCACGCTTTTAAATCTTATGAAAGCGCCTGCCGATGCAGGAACGCAAAAAGGAAAAATTTCTTTCGGCGGTCATTTTGCAGGCTTTGTCACGCAGTTTACCGATGAGCAGATTGTCTGCGATAAGGTTTGGCACGAGCTTGCCTTCGGTGCGGAAAGCATAGGACTTTCACAAAACGAAATACGCTCGCAGGTTTCCCAGACCGCATTGTTCTTCGGCATAGAGGACTTGCTGTACTGCGACTGCGACAAACTCTCGGGCGGTCAGAAGCAGATGATTAACTTAGCGTCTGTAATGGCTATGAACCCCGATGTACTGCTTCTTGACGAGCCGTTGTCACAGCTTGACCCTATCGCTTCCACGCAGTTTATTTCTCTGCTTGTGAGAATAAACAAGGAGCTTGGTACGACAGTAATTGTTGCGGAGCATCAGCTCGGTGGTCTTTTGTCCGTTGCAAAGCGTGCCGTTATGCTCGACAACGGCAAGATGTGTCACGACGGCGACGCAAGCTCTCTTACAGAGCATCTGTCAGAAAACAATCACCCTATGCTTTTTGAAATGCCGGCAGGAGTAAGAGCAAGCGCATCTGTCAGCAATGTTCTTCCACTGCTTGACGTTCCCTCCGCTAAGAACTGGTATACGTCCTACGGCGAAAATCACAGGCTCGTATCACCTGCCGCCGCAGGCGATACGCTGTCGGAGGAAAGCTGTATATCCGTAAAAAATCTGTCTTTCGGCTATAAGAACAGCAAAAGAGATATTATAAGAAACCTTTCGCTTGACATAAAGCAAGGGAGCATAACAGCAATAGTGGGCGGCAACGGCGCAGGAAAATCGACCCTGCTCAGCCTTATCTGCGGTACGCTTAAGCAAAACAGCGGAAAAATAACGATAAACGGCGGAAAGATAGGTTTTCTTCCGCAGGACCCTACCCTGCTTTTCAATAAGGAAACGCTCAGAGAAGAATTTGCCGATAATGCCGATGAAATAGTCGCCGCATTTAATCTTACGCACCTGCTGTCACGTCACCCGTTTGACTTATCCGGCGGTGAACGGCAGAAGGCGGCGCTTGCAAAGCTCGTTTCCTACGGTGCGGATATACTTCTTCTTGATGAGCCGACCAAGGCGGCGGACGCAGTATATAAGCAGATGTTCTCGGCATTGTTGAAACAGCTTAAAGCAGACGGGAAAACGATAGTAATCGTCAGTCACGATATGGATTTCTGCGCCGAAACGGCGGATATATGCGCCCTGCTTTTTGACGGTGAAATAAGCGTATCTCTGCCGCCGTCACAGTTCTTTGCTGATTCCTCATTCTTCACTACAGACAGTGCAAAAATCGCCAAAAACGTATGCGATAATGTTTACACTGTCGCAGGGCTTATAGCTTCTCTCGGAGGAAGGGCTGAAAACTACGGCGATCTCTCCGGACGTTTTCACGGCATAAAAGGCGATAAGCCCGACATAGCAGTACCGCAACGCAAAAAACGCAAAAAGCTCTCGGTTTTCCGAAAGGTAATGCTTTCGCTCGGCAGTGTCGGATTTGCTTTTATGCTTTTAGCCGGTACCGGCATATTCCCTTTTGAGATACCGTCAGAGCCGTTCTGGCTGCAATATGCGTTGCTGTGCGTTCCTATGATTATGCTTATAATCGGCGTCGCTCCGAAAAACTCAATGGCAAAGCCGCCCGTAACCGCAAAAAAAGTTACGCCGTCCGATATTGTCGCAGGCATTATAACCGCCGTTCTTATCCCATTCACAGTAATACTCGGCACACTTTTTATCCCGAACGGCACAAGAAAGCATCTGCTGATAATTCTTGCTGTGCTTGTCGAGTGCCTTGCCGCTTTCTTTATCAGCTTCGAAAAAAAGAAGCCGTCCGCAAAGGATATTGCGGTGCTTGCCGTGCTTTCTGCGGCGGCTGTCGCAGGAAGGGAGCTTTTCTTTATGTTCCCTCAGTTCAAGCCCGTTGCCGCAATCGTTATCATAAGCGGAACGGCGCTCGGTGCACAGGCAGGCTTTCTTGTCGGTGCGGTTTCCATGCTTGTATCGAATATGCTGTTCGGTCAGGGTATGTGGACGCCGTGGCAGATGTTTGCAATGGGGCTTCTTGGCTTTTTTGCAGGTATCATCTTCTCGAAAAAGCGCAACACGCTCGCCCTTTGTATCTACTCCTTCCTGTCAGTCATCGTTATTTACGGTGGAATAATGAATATATCAAGTGTGCTTACCTACACGACCGATATAAACTTACAGACAATTACCGCATATATCGTTTCAGGCATACCCTTTGACCTTATCCATGCAGTATCAACAGTTATATTTGTGCTTATAACAGGCGACGCACTATTGAAAAAATGTTGCCGTCTGAGAGTAAAATTCGGATTATTTCAGTGATTTCAATAAATTCGACAAAATTTCTGACATATTCTCCCATTTTTCAACTTTATTTTTGATTTGTTATTGAAATGCGCCTTTCTTTAAACTATAATTTTATTATAGGATAATTGTAAAGTGAGGTGGGAGCATGGCTTATGTACTCGAGGTTATAAGCAAGGATGGGAAAATCAAATACATCAATTCCGCAAAAGCAACCGTATATTGTCCGGAATATGCCGCACGGTATGACGACAAGAAAACTGCTATGACAGTAGCGGCGGCACTCCTGAGAAATGAGTGCTACCAATCTATAAGTGTTAAAAAGCTCTCGTTGGAGCTATGTGTTGCTTCGTATAAAAGAAACCGTTCATTATCATTCAATTTTATTTATCCCGATATATATAAGGGCAGCAGCTACAAATAAAACGGGTGTTTTATCTGCATTTTCGGCAGGATAAACTCACACCGTTAAAATTATGGCTTTCTGCATTTATGTACAATCTTTCCCGCAAGCAAAAAAATGGCGTCACGCTTTTCGGCGTGACGCCATTTTCATATATAACAAGGAGAATCGGAAGCGTTTATTCCTTTACAGAGCCTGAAACAAGGTTGCTGTAAATAAACTTCTGCATCGAAAGGAAGATTATCAGAGTAGGTATAATACAGATAATTACACCGGCGAAGATAATTTCCCACTGTGAGCCGTAAGGACCGATGAACTTGTAAAGGGCGGTCGATACGACCTGAAGTCCGTCGCTGGGCATATACAGGTTTGCTGTATAGAAGTCGTTGTATATGCTTACGAACTTGATTACAAGAACGGTCGCAATAGCAGGACGGAGCATAGGGAGAATGATGCTCAGGTATACTCTCGGATATGAACAGCCGTCAAGTATCGCACTTTCGTCAAGGGATACAGATATGTTATTGAGGAACTGTATGAAGATATAGATTGAAACTATATCAGTACCGATATAAAGGATAATCGGTGCGGCGAGGGTGTCATAAAGACCGAGTGCGTGCACTACCTGGAATACCGTTACCTGCATAGAGATATTCGGCAGGAGTGCGGCAATAAGGAATATATTCTTTACGAGCTTTGTGAACACCATTGTAAAACGCTGTACAACAAAGGCGGTCATAGTACCTGTGATTATCGTTCCCGCACACGAGAACACAAGGATAATAGCGGTATTGATAAGGCCTCTCATTACGTTACCCTGCAGGAAAGCCGTCTTGAAGTTTGCCAGCTCCACCACCTTAGGAAGCTCAAACGCTCCGCTTGTCAGAAAATCCTCGTGGCTTTTCAGCGAGCCGAGTAATACGACTACCAGAGGCACGATAACTATAAGGCAGGCTATGACAAGCACGGCGTATTTCAATACATCTATCAGTATTCTTACACCCTTAGGCGTTTCCTTGAACCTGTATTTATCCATATTGAAAGAGGTCTGTCCGGAGTTTTCGGTTGTTGTGATATTGTCTGTCATTGTTACACCTACTTTTCTTCCTTAAAGAATATCTTCTGGATTATCGTAATCAGTATTATTATAAACAGCAGAACGATAGCCATTGCGGACGCAAGTCCGATCTTCTGGTACTGGAAGCCCGTTTCGATCGTCTTGATAACGAAGGTCGATGTTCCCATCTTACCGCCGGTTATAATATACGGTATCTCAAATACAGACGCCGCACCCTTGATGGCAAGGATAAGCTGTAATGCGATGATTGTTCTGATACCGGGGAAAATTATGTGCCAGAACTTCTGCCATGCGTTTGCGCCGTCAAGGTCAGCCGCTTCGTAAATGTCGGGCGAGATAGACTGGATAGCGCCGATGAACATCAAAATATCAAAGCCGATATAACGCCATACCGACGCAAAAACCAGACACCAGTTGTTGATAGCGCCGTTTGACAGCCACTTTACAGGATCTGCTCCGAAAAGTGCGATTATGGAGTTGAGCGTACCGCCGTCATCGCCTCTGAAGAATCTCTGGAAGATAAGCGCTACCGCAACGCCGTTCATAAGATAAGGGAAGAAGATAACTCCCTTGAACAGTCCTGCGAACTTTATTTTCGAGCATAACAGAGTTGCGATGAAAAGTGCAAGTCCGAGCTGTATAAACGAGCCGACAAAGTAGTACAAGCTGTTGATGAGCGTTGAAAGATATGCCATATCGGTAAACAGCGTCTTATAGTTATCGAAACCGACCCATTGTACATTTACGCCAAGCTGGTCACGTTGCTGGAAGCTGAATATTATCATATTAACAGCAGGGATAATAGTAAAAAGTATCAGCAGTGCAACAGGTATCGCCAGAAACAGCGCCGTGGTCATGTATTTCTGACCTGTATAACCTTTAAGCCACTGCCATAATGTGCGACGCTTATGAATTGCGGTAACGCCTTGAGTAGCCATAAATCTGTCCTTTCAAGAAATAATTTCTATTTTTGGTAATCAGTTGATTTTCCCCATAAAAACCTATACGGAAAGACTTACGCCTTTCCGTACGGGTTTGTGTGTTTGGAGTATCTATGAAGAAAATACGATAGCGTTAATTAGCCGTTAGCCTTGATGTATGCTTCAAGCTCTGCGTTAGCATCTCTTGTAGCTGCCCATTTCTTATTAACGGAGTCTGCGATAGCCTTGAAGCCGTCTTCGCCCTTGCCGGCAAATGCTGCTTCAGCAAGCTGGAGCTTGAAGTTAGCTGAGTCGCCTGTCCATATACCAACCTCAGAATCCTTGTCGATAGCGTTGAATACACCTGTCAGACCTTCGGGAGCTGATGCCGCTGTGAAGAATTCACAACCGTCAAATGCTGAGAGGTAATCGGGGAGCTTGCTGCCTTCAAGTGTATTGATACCGCCCTCAGCCTCAGAGAAGCCGGATTCAGCGATGAACCATTCAATATACTTCTTGCCGAGATCCTTCTTGTCATCGGCAATGTTCTTGTTTACACCCATGCAGTAGTCTGCTGCGTACTGTGCGTACTGCTTGCCGTCCTTAGAGAAGGGAGCGGGCATATAACCGATATTTTCGGGATCAAGGTTATTATCCTTAGCGATCTGCTGGAACTGTGAAACTGCCCATGAACCCATTGTCATTGTAGCAACTTCGCCCTTTGCAATCATCAGCTTTGAGCCTTCCCAGTCGGAGCTCATCGGGTCGCCTTCGATAAGAGTAGAATCTGAATATATATCGTACATCAGCTTGAATACGTTGTAGTAGGGCTTGCCTTCTGTGAAGAAGTCTTCCTTGTTTACGATAAGGTCTGTTTCAAAGTTGGGGTTGCCCGAAGAAGGAACAACAAGGCTTGACCACTGTGAAGCCGTCCAGCTTGCTTCCTTGAAGTTTGTGTAGTAAGGAATTACATCGGGGAACTTTTCCTTGATCTTCTTTAAGTCAGCAATGAATTCGTCGGCTGTCTTGGGCATTTCTGTGATGCCTGCGTCTGCCCATACCTTCTTGTTGTAGCAGATACCGCCGCTAACCGAACCTAAGTGAGCAAGGCCGTATACTGTTCCGTCATACATCTTCTGATCTGCCCACTTGTACTTATCCTTAAGCTCATCGTACTTGCCGAGAGGCTCGAAGAAGTTTGAAAGATCGGCGAGCTTAACTGTATCGGGTATCATGAGTACATCGCCATATTCCTTGGTGCTCATCATTGTCGAAACGTCATCTGCGTAGCTCTTGAATGACTGATATTCAACAGTGCAGTTGTACTTTTCTTCAAAAGCATCTGTCATCTTGTCAAGCGAGCCATCATCCTTGCGGTCTGTACGGTGAGTAAGAACCTTGAGTGTGATCTTTTCGCCCGAAGGTGTAGTCGAAGATTCTTCACCCGATGTCGCAGAGCTGTTATCTTCTGTCTTTGATGAAGATGATGTACTGCCTGATGTTGATGATGTTGCATTGTTACTGTTGCAGGCTGCCAGCGAAACTGCTGTGCTTGCCGCAAGGATACCTGCGAGTATCTTCTTTGCTTTCATGTGATAATTTCCTTTCTGGTCGGACAGTGCTTAGCCACCGGTCCTTAGTTGATAGTTAATGAATTTAGCTTATGTTTATTAAGCTGTTTCCGCTTGCTTAATTCACTTAAGATTATACAACGTTTTAGCTAAAAGTCAATACGGCTATAGGAAATTCAGCTAAAACACATAAATAATAATTGCTTATTATGTGCATTAAAAACAAAATTCACACTAACTTAACAGTGTTACACAATTTTATTAAGTAAGTATCAGTGTAACCCGTTTTCACACTTACAAATTCGTTTAACTAAAATTATTTTACGTTAGGTTACATATATTTCACACTGTTTTTAGTTGTTTTTAAACGTTGTTAAATTCGCCCGTAAATATGATAACTCAAAAATTCCCGGCTATTCATTAAAAATAAAGGAGATAAAGTTGCGGGTGTGGGGGAAGTGTGGTATAATAACCTCAGACTTAAAATCCGCCGGGAGCGGATTTTGCCGTGCAAAAGCACGGCTTGCGGCGCACCGCACGTCTGAGAACATTTTACCATTAAATCTTTTGTCTGACGACAAAATACGGCGTACCGCCGTGTCGGTTTACACCGACTTGATTTATGGTATAATAACCTCAGACTTAAAATCCCATTATAAAAATTATATATGTTTTCCGACAGCCCGGCAGGCATAGCCTGTCATTATTTCACTGCTCGTTTCATATAATGTACAAAAATTTACCGAAAGGTCGGACAATATGAAACTGAACATGAAACGATTTGAATTTAAACGGCTTAGAACACGAATTCCCGCACTTATAGTCCTGCTCGGCTGTTTTACCGTCATTGCGGCAACTGCAGACTACTCGCAGATGAGCGTGAGAGCGTCAACATCTCACGTTACAAATAAGAAAACTATCGTACTTGACGCAGGGCACGGCGGAACAGACAGCGGTGCGGTCGGCATAAACGGAGAGCTTGAAAAGAATATCAATCTCGCTATTGTGCGTGATCTCAGCGATATGCTGACTTTATCGGGATTTAACGTAGTGCTGACCCGTGACAGCGATATTTCGATACACGATGAAGGCGTAAAAGGCACACGGGAACAGAAGGTTTCCGATATGAAGAACCGTCTTGATATTATAAACAAGTACGGGGACTGCCTGTTCCTGTCTATCCATCAGAACAAGTTCACCGAGCCTGAATATTTCGGTGCTCAGATTTTCTACACGGCGAACAACCCCGACAACCGTATGATAGCGCAGATAATGCAGGATAATTTCAAGACAATACAGCCTGGCAATGACAGACAGATAAAGCAGGAGGGCGACGAGCTGTATCTTTTCAAGAACACAAAGATACCTGCTGTGCTGATAGAATGCGGATTTCTCTCAAATCCCGATGATGCGGCAAATCTGTCGGACGCCGACTATCAGCGTAAGGTAGCCTATACTATATACAACGGGATACTTACATATCTCACCTCAAAGCCTGTGGACAATGCAGGCCGGACGGAAATTTCAACGAGCAGTATTCCCGAAAACAGCGGTGATATTACAAGCTCCGGACAGTAATTCATCGGAAAGGACGAAAAAATGGCAAAATCAAAATCAGTATACATATGCAGTGAGTGCGGTCAGGAATATCCGAAATGGAGCGGACGCTGTAATGCCTGCGGTGCATGGAACACGCTTGAAGAAACGCTTATACAGCCAAAATCTCACGGTCTTGCAAGAAGCACGGGCGGCGGCAGACTTCCGCTTTCGAGTATAAACAACCTTTCGTTCAGTGATGAAACAAGATACAAAACGGGAATGTCGGAGCTTGACAGGGTACTCGGCGGAGGACTTGTCAAAGGCTCGCTTGTTCTGCTCGGCGGCGACCCCGGTATCGGCAAATCGACGCTTCTTTTACAGATATGCGGCTGTCTTGCACAGGATAAGACCGTGCTGTACATATCCGGTGAGGAAAGCGAACGTCAGATAAAGCTCCGTGCCGACAGGCTGGGAGTTGCAAGCGACGGGCTTTATATCAGTGCCTGTACCGACTGCGATACTATAATAGAAGGCGTGCGTGAGAACAAGCCAGATGTTGTGATAATAGACTCGATACAGACAATGCAGTTGACAGAGCTTCAGTCCGTTCCCGGCAGTCTTGTGCAGGTAAGAGAATGTACCTCTGCATTTATGCAGATGGCAAAGAGCCTTGAGGTAGCCGTGTTTCTTGTAGGTCATGTAAACAAGGACGGCGGTATAGCAGGCCCTAAGGTGCTTGAGCATATAGTGGACACGGTACTGTACTTCGAGGGCGACAAACAGCTAAGCTACAGGATATTAAGAGCCGCAAAGAACCGTTTCGGCTCGACCAACGAAATAGGCGTATTCGAAATGCAGGACAAGGGGCTTGAGCAGGTCGAAAACCCGTCTGCAATGCTTCTTCTCGGCAGACCCGCAGGGGTAAGCGGTATAACCGTGCTTTGTACCGTTGAGGGCACACGTCCTATACTGGCTGAGGTGCAGGCGCTTGTCAGCAAGACCTCATTCTCCGCTCCACGCAGAATGACGACAGGCTTCGACTACAGCAGGCTGTGCGTTCTGCTCGCTGTGCTTGAAAAGAGGACAGGCTACAACTTCGGCGGATATGATGTATATATAAATGTTATAGGCGGACTTAAAATAGACGAGCCTGCAAGCGACCTTGCGATTGCTCTTGCCCTTTATTCGGGACTTCGTGATATTCCGATAGGCGATGATGTAGCGATGTTCGGTGAGGTCGGTCTTGGAGGAGAAATAAGAGCGGTATCGCATATAAGAGAGCGTGTGCGTGAGGCGGCACGAATGGGATTTTCAAAGTGCATTGTGCCGAAATCCTCGCTTAAAAATCTTGACAAGAGCGAAAACTACGGAATAAGCATATACGGCGTGGCAAATCTTCAGCAGGCATTCAAGGTGCTTGAGATGTTCACAAAAGAAAGCGAAGGAAACAAAGAATGAAACTTACCGACATTTCAACAATAAGACAGCTTTTTGAAAAGCACGGCTTTTCTTTTACAAAGTCGCTCGGTCAGAACTTCCTGATAAATCCGACCGTCTGCCCTAAAATTGCCGAGATGGGCGGCGCAGGAAAAAATGTCGGGGCTATAGAAATAGGCACGGGTATCGGTGTTCTGACAAGGGAGCTTGCCGAGCGTTGCGAAAAGGTCGTAGCTATTGAAATAGACACAGGGCTGAAGCCTATTCTTGACGAAACGCTCGAAGAATACGACAACGTTGAGGTTATTTTTGCGGACGTTATGGAAACCGATCTTAATAAGCTGATAGCCGAGAAGTTTCCCGATATGGACGTGATAGTTTGTGCGAATCTGCCATACTATATAACCTCGCCCGTAATAATGAAGCTGCTTGAGGAAAAACTGCCGATAAAAGCGATAACCGTTATGGTACAGCTTGAGGCGGCAGACAGGATATGTGCCGCAGTAGGAAGCCGTGAGTGCGGTGCTATCACAGCATCTATAAACTATTACGCAAAGCCGAAGAAGCTGTTTCGGGTAAACAGGGGATCGTTCATGCCTGCCCCAAATGTTGACAGTGCGGTCATAAGTCTTGAACGGTACGAACAACCGCCGTACAAGGTCGATAACGAGCCTCTTTTCTTCGAGGTGATAAAGCAGGCTTTCGCTCAGCGCAGAAAACAGCTTGCCAATCCCGTTTCGGCATATTTCAAGATACCGAAAGCGGTGCTTGCGGAAAAGATGACCGAAGGCGGTATACCGGCTACCGCAAGAGCGGAACAGCTTACGATGAGCGAGCTTGTGAAGCTGTACGAGATAATAAACGAACTGAAATTCGGATAAAGTGTTGCCACGATGTAAAAATCGTGGCTTTTCTTTTTATATTTAATAGACATTTTCTCTCATTTGTGCTATACTTTAAATAAATGTAATCTACAACATTCGCAAAGGGGGCGGCGCATGAAAAAGCATATACCGGCGGCAACGCTTGCAGTGGGTATAATCGCACTGTGTGCCGTTCTCGGCGGCTGTAACGGAGAAGGGCAGACACCTTCTGTTCAGACGACCACAACCTCCGTCACAACATCGGCAACGGTAAAAAGCACCACAGCATCACAGACTTCACCGCAGACCGCATCTTCGGCATCGTCAATAACTACTGTAACAACAAAAGAAACAACTACTTCGGCTGTCACCACAACAAAACAAACCGCTCCGCCGAAAACCGAGCCGCCTGCGACGGTCGCTCCCGTAACAGACCCGCCACAGACCAAGCCGCCTCAGACAGAGCCGTCACCGCCGTATATAATCACTCCGACAGCTGACGGGATCAAGGTTTACAGCAACGATGACGCACTTATAGACGCATCAAATTCATCGCAGGGCTATCTGATGATAAAGCTGAAAAAGGCGATGAGCGGCAGTTACAGGATATTGGTAAATGCCGATGATATAAACGTCCGCTACACGTTTCAGCTTAATAATTCAGGAAACTATGAGGTCATACCGATAACAGAGGGAAGCGGAAGCTATACCGTGAGTGTCCTTAAAGTAACAAGCGCAGGAAAAGGAACGGTAATGTTCAAGCAGTCGCTGAGCGTTTCGGTTTCCGACAGCTTCCTGCCGTTCCTTACTCCGAACCAGTTCTGTATGTATAATTCCGGTTCATCGTGCGTTGCGCTTTCATCAACGCTGTGCGGAGGAAATAAGGATACTATAGCAAAAACAGCGGCGATTTACGATTATGTAATAAACAACATCAGCTATGTTTCCACTGCTGAAAACGGCGCAAACGGCTATATTCCCGTACCCGACACGGTGCTTGCAAACAAGAGCGGAATCTGCTTTGACTATGCCTCGCTTATGGCGGCAATGCTCCGCTCGCAAAAAATTCCGACAAAGGTTGTTGTCGGCTACGCAGGCGACATATACCACGCATGGATAAGCGTGTATGCAGACGGAAGCGGTTGGATAGACGGCTATATCTATTTTGACGGCAACAAATGGAACAGAATGGACCCCACCTTTGCGGCAAGCGCAAAGGACGAAAACGATTATAAAAGCATAGTTGATTTCATATCGGACGGAAGCAACTATTCCGTGATATATTATTATTGATAAGCGAAAAATGATACGGAGGGATAAAATGAGCAAAAAGCACTACCTTTCAAACGAGGATATTTCAATACTCTGTGCCGAGCTTGCGTCTGTCGTAAGCTCAGGCCTTACAATAACAGACGGGATACTCGTCATATTGCAGGACGGAGAGGATAAGAACAAGGCGGCACTCCTTGAAAAGATACTCCGGTCTATAGAAACCGGCAGCAGTATAACAAGAGCATTTGACAAAACCGAAGTGTTCCCTAACTATTTTATAAAGATGCTTGAGGTCGGAGAAAGCACCGGCAGGCTTGATACCGTGCTGGCTTCTCTTGCCGACTATTACGCAGGCATAGACGAAATAAGCACCTCGGTCAAAAGTGCGATTGCATACCCTTCGGTACTGCTTATCATTGTTTTTGCGGTGATTATTCTGTTGTCGGTTTATGTGCTTCCGATATTCTCGGACGTATTCGCACAGCTCGGACTTACCCTGCCCGACAGCGCACAGTGGATTATGAGCGTCGGAGGCGTCATAAGCGATGTTGCTATATTGATAATCGGAATACTCGCTTTTGTGATAATACTCGGCGTTGTGCTTTACAACTTTGTAAGGCCTTTCAGAAAAGCGGTTCTTCGTGCGGTTTCTCACACGAAAACGGCAAAAACTCTGTATGCCGCAAGATTTTCAGCCGCTCTTTCAATGACGCTTTCCAGCGGAATGGATATAGACGAATCACTCGATATGTGCGAAAATCTGCTCGAAAACGAATATATGCGTGAAAAGCTGAGCCTCTGCCGTAAGGAAATGGCGGACGGAAAGCCTTTCGTTGACGCACTCGACAACACAGGTATGTTCTCTGCTGTCAATATGAGAATGATAAACATCGCATTCAGCACAGGCACGCTCGACAAGACTATGGCAACGATAGCGGAAAATGCGGAAAAGAAGGTTTCGGCTGTTATACAGACCTCCGTTGCCCGCTTTGAGCCTACTATGGTAATAATCATGGCTGTAGCCGTAGGTTTCATACTTCTTTCCGTAATGATACCGCTGATAAGCGTAATGACGGTCATAGGATAATATCGGTGATAATATGAAAACAAGAAATCATTCAAGTGCATTTTACATAATAAGAGATGCGGTCATTGCGGTCGCTCTTTCTGCGGCGGCTGTTGCGATTGTCACGCTGTCGATAGCCGGCAGCGAGGAAAACCGCAGGAGCGAAAATCTCAGAATAATCGAAAACGGTGTACGCAAGGCGGCGGCGGAATGCTATGCCGTTGAAGGATTTTACCCCGATAATATCGGATACCTTATTGAAAATTATGACCTGCATATAGATAAAAACAGCTGTATAGTGCATTACAGCCCGGTTTCATCAAATATAATGCCGGATATAAAAGTAATTGCTAAATGAAACCCAACATTCAAGTCAGGAGGAAAAGATGCTCCGAAGTCGTTCAAATACGTTAAAAACGAATAAAAGCGGCGTAGATATGATTTTTGTGCTAACGGTATTTGTACTGTTCGTGTGCTGTCTGCTGGCGGCGGTGCTTGCTTTCGCCAAAGCATATAAGCATTTCGGAAGCGAGATCGAAAAGCGCTTTGATACCGCTACCGCACAGACTCTTGTGCTTCAGAAGCTCCGCAGCTATGACAGCGGCGCAGTATCTGTCGGAAAGCAGGGAGATACGGATTATCTCGGCTTTTCGGATACGATAGACGGTGAAAGCTACATGACGTATATTTACTGTTATGACGGGGAGCTGAGGGAGCTGTTTGTAGAAAGCTCCGCTCCTTTTATTGCCGAAAACGGAAACACATTGTTCCCGGCGGATAAGTTCACAGCGACTGCCGATAAAAACATAATCAGCTTCGCAATAACCTGTAACGGTGTGCAGACCTCGTCGCACTACTGTCTGAGGAGCGGAAAGGAAGGTGCCGGATGAGCATAAAAAGACGTTCAAGAAACGGAGCATTCCTTATCGAACTGCTGACGGTAATCGCAATATTTGCCGTATGTGCGGCGGCTTGCGTGAGAGTTATCGGAATTGCGGCAAGCGAAATGAAATATGCCGAGCGTCTGTCGGACGCACAGATAAAAACAGCCGACATTGCCGAGTGCTATAAAAGCGGCGAAAGCATATCCGAGCTGTCACAGCGATATGCCGATGGTGACATCAGGATACAGCTTTCCGAAAGAACATCAGGAAACATACAGTACCTTGACATCACCGCCTCGGACGATGAAAACACATATATCACCATAACAAGTGCAAGGAGGGTTGCCTCTTGAAAAACAGCGCACGCAGTGAGAACAGCAGAAAAAGCCTGAACTGCATCGGGCTGTCCTCGCTTCTTGTCATATTCGTGGTGCTGGCGTCGGTCACACTGTCGGTCATGTGTCTTATTACGGTAAGGCAGGATCTTGACAGAGCAAAAAAACTCGCCGTAACGCACGAGGAATATTACTCTGCCGACACTAAGGCGACAGAAAAGCTCGACAGCCTTTATCTCCTTCTTGCTAACGACAGTGTAACGGATATTTCTGCGGCGGCAAGGGAACTTGGCATTGAAGTGACAGGCGGGAACCGTGAAAACCGTGTTCTGACATTCTCGTGGAGCGAAACCGTAAACAGCGGTAGCAGACTTGTCTGCAAGGCAGAATACGAAAACGAAAATCTCGTCATAACAAGCTGGAAAATTATAAGCAACAACTATTACGAAGAAGAAAACTCGCTTCCTGTGTGGAATGGCGAGAGTTTACCGGTATAAAAACAGCCGACAGTGAAAGGATAACATTATGGAACTGATGGAAATACTTAAGGGTGCAGTTGAAAAGAAAGCCTCGGATATTTTTATTATATCGGGTCTTGCCGTGACATATAAGGAAAACGGCATTATCACCAAGCAAAACAACAATATAATCCTGCCCGCCGAGGCGGAAAATCTGATAAAAGAAATATACCGTCTTGCAGGAAGGGATATATCAAGATACGAGGAAACGGGCGACGATGACTTTTCGGTATCCGTAAAGGGACTCAGCCGTTTTCGTATAAGTGCGTACAAGCAAAGAGGAAGTATGGCGGCAGTCATCCGTGTAGTTGAATTTGATATACCCGATTACAATGAGCTTAATATTTCGCAGGAGATCATAACCGATACAGTAGCAAGAACAAAAGGTCTTGTGCTTGTCACAGGCCCCGCAGGCGGCGGTAAATCCACAACGCTCGCCTGCATAATTGACGAAATCAACAAGCAGAGAAACAGCCATATAATCACACTGGAAGACCCTATAGAGTATCTTCACAAGAACAAAAAGAGCATAATAAGCCAGCGTGAAATAAACAGCGACAGCAAGAGCTATATTGTAGCGTTAAGAGCCTGCCTGCGTCAATCCCCCGATGTTATACTGCTCGGTGAAATGCGTGACTATGAAACGATAAGCACAGCGCTTACAGCCGCCGAAACAGGTCACCTTGTTATCTCCACTCTTCACTCTGTCGGAGCGCAGAATACGATAGACAGAATTATTGATATTTTCCCGCCGAGCCAGCAGCAGCAGGTTCGCATCCAGCTCTCTCAGCTTTTATGTTCGGTAATATCTCAACAGCTTATCCCCTGCGAAGACGGAATACTGCGTCCTGCGTTTGAAATCATGAAGTGCAACAACGCTATAAGAAATATGATAAGAGAGTCAAAGACCCACCAGATAGACACCGTTATCACAGCGTCGGGTGAATCAGGTATGTTTACTATGGACTCCTACCTTATGCATATGTACAGAAACGGTCAGATAAGCAAGAGCGAGCTTATCAAGCACGCATCTCACCCCGATATTATGCTCAGAAAAATCGGAGAAGATAAGTAAAATTCACGAAAATATAGAATTTAGTTCAGAATTTCATAAAAATAAAAAGGCAGGCTCAAAAGTGCCTGCCTGTAAACCGCATTCCACGCAAAAAAGAAAAACAGCATCACTACAACCTCTGCTGCGGTATGCTGTTTCTCATGACGGAAAGAAAAGTAAAAACGTGAGGTAGACATCATCTCAAATCTACATCTCAACCTTACGAGCATATTATGCCACATCGTGGTTACATTTCGGTTACATTGTGAACAGCAGCCGAAATCGCCGTCATATTTCTATTTATACGATAGTTGATTCAACATTTTAGCAAGCGAATTGTGCATATTTACACGATATTAGTTATTTCTGTAAGTCTGATTTACAGAATATAGCATCATATTTACACAAATCGCCAACAGTGCAACGCTTGTTGCATAACATCAATCAGAAAATTTGAATTTTGCTTAAATTATTTTCACGCTTTAGCGTAAAATTTCATTAAAGCACACGTTAAGATAAAAGAAAAAACAGGGAGGTGAAAAAATGCCGAATAAGATACATATTACTATGTTCGGTCAGTTTTCAATATCGTACCGTGACAAGCGTCTGTGCGAAAACGAGTACAGGGGTTCGAAAATGATCTTGCTTCTTGAATATCTTATTGCACAGCGAGGCAGAGAAATAACCCAGAATGAGCTTATCGACCTGTTGTGGTCGGACAGCAAAAATCCTGCCAATGCGCTTAAGACGCTTGTACACAGAACAAGAGCGGTGCTTGATGAAATGATACCCGGCGGTGGTAAACTCATAGCAGGCAGTCACAGTTCATATGCCTTTATTGAAAGCGATGAATGCGTTATTGATTCGACAAAATTCAAGGAATATATAGATAAAACCGAGGACGAGTCGCTTTCCAGAACAAGACGCATAAGTATGTATAAAAAGGCTATCGCCCTTTATAACAGCGGATATCTTGCAGGAGCTGTCGGAGAAACGTGGGTACAGCCGATAAACGTATATTTCCATGCACTTTATAATTCCGCTGTGGACAAATGCGCTCAGCTACTTTACCCTATGGGCAAATTTTCCGAAATAATAACGCTTTGTGAGCGTGCCACAATGCTTGACCAGTCCGATGAAAAAATCCATGCAAACCTTATCCGTGCCTTTGTCGCAATGGGAGATTACGAACGTGCCGCAAAGCAGTATGATTATATCCGTGCATATCTTATGGAGCAGTACGGTGCCGCACCGGGCGCTCACCTCACCGAGCTTTACGAGCTTACGGTAAAGCCAAGAAATGATGTACAGAATAATCTCGATGCGGTAATAGGCGATCTCACGGGCGATGACAGCAAGGAGCAAAAAGGCGTTTTTTACTGCCAGTACGAAATATTCAAATACATATTCCGCCTGTACAGGCGTGAAAGTCAAAGAATCGAGAGCAAGTTGTCTATCTGCCTTGTTTCTGCGGTTGACAGCAGTAAAAATGAACTTAAGGATATAAAACTGCTTGAAAAGGCAATGGATAAAATTTCGTTCAGCATAAGCAATTCGCTGAGAATGAGAGATGTATATACACGCTACAGCAGAAGCCAGTATCTGCTTTTGTTGCTTGATGCGGACAAAAGCTCGTTTGACGGCATAGAGGAACGTATTATGACAAGGTTCAGACGAAGTAAGACGATGGACAGCGTAAATGTGAAGTTTGATTTCAAGGAAATATGATTTTCGCCCCTGCAAAAGCAGGGGCGAAAACTCATTTTGCAGTCCGTTTTTTGGAGATACCTAAAAATCCCGAAAGCAAGAGCACTATCGAAGCGAAAACAAGAATGTAAAATCCTATATTCAGCTCAACCGGGATACTTGAAAAATCTTCAGTGAAATAACGCCTGAACTGAATAAATGTCACAACGCATTCTCCGACACCTCCGAGTATCACGCCAACATCAAAACCGATAACCGAAACGATAATCGAGAATATTCCGATTGCTAAGAGAAAGAAGAAGGTGTAGTCCGAATATGCCGTCATTTCGTACAATGTCACATTGTATCCGCTGAGCAAAACTCCCGAGCTGCCGTAGCTCGGTACAAATGCTCCGATTATCAGAAGTACAGACATTGCAAGACCAAGATAATTCGGTTTTATACGGCTTGTAATTTTGTGATAAAGGTTGTGCTTTGACTGCGTGGCAGGAATAGTATCCGCACAAATTGCTGTGTTCTGCGATTGGTTGCTTTTGTTTTTCATATTAAAACCTCCTTGCGTTATCTTCTGACTTCATACTACCATATATTGATTTTATTGTCAAGGTAAAAGCCGATAAAATATAAAACGGCGGACTGCCCGAAAAAGGACAGTCCGCCTTGTTATATATCCTGTTTTATCAGAGTGTGAAACTTCCGCCGTGGTTTGCCTTTCTCCAGTCAACATATTCCTCATATGTTCCCTGTCTGTCGTAGCAGCCCTTGTCGGCTATTTCTATTATACGGTTTGCGACCGTCTGTACTATCTCATAGTCGTGAGAAGCGAACAGCACGTTGCCCTTGAAGTCCGAAAGGCCATTGTTTACGGCGGTGATGCTTTCAAGGTCGAGGTGGTTTGTAGGTCTGTCAAGGATAAGAACGTTTGACTGGAACAGCATCATGCGTGAGAACATACAACGTACCTTCTCTCCGCCCGATAAAACGTCAACATTCTTGAATATATCATCGCCCGAGAACAGCATACGTCCTAAGAAGCCACGCAGATATGTTTCGGTTTCGTCCTTTGAATACTGTCTTATCCAGTCAAGGATGGACAGCTTACAGCCGTTGAAGAATGCACTGTTATCCTGAGGGAAGTAGCTTACGCTTGCGGTGCTTCCCCACTTGATAAAGCCCTCGTCCGGTTCTTCTTCGCCCATCAGTATCTTGAACAGTGTGGTAACGGCGATCTCGTTATCGCCAACAAAGGCAATCTTGTCGTTTCTGCCGACAGTAAAGCTGACGTGGTCAAGCACCTTAACGCCGTCAACCGTCTTTGTAAGCCCTTCGACCTGTAAAATATCCTTGCCTATCTCACGCTCCATATCAAAGCTGATGAACGGATAACGTCTGCTTGACGCAGGCAGTTCCTCTACAGTCAGCTTGTCAATGAGCTTCTTTCTCGATGTAGCCTGCTTTGACTTGGACTTATTCGCCGAGAAACGCTGGATAAAGCTCTGTAATTCCTTTATCTTTTCTTCGTTCTTCTTGTTCTGCTGCTTTAACATCTTCTGTATAAGCTGTGAAGATTCATACCAGAACTCGTAGTTTCCGACATACATCTTGATCTTTGTATAGTCTATATCTACCGTGTGGGTACAAACGTTGTTTAAGAAGTGACGGTCGTGCGATACAACGATAACCGTACCGAAATACTCCGCAAGGAAGTCCTCAAGCCAAGCCACAGCGTCAATATCAAGGTGGTTCGTAGGCTCGTCCATAAGGATTATATCAGGATTTCCGAAAAGTGCCTGTGCGAGCAGTACCTTGACCTTTTCGTTACCTGCAAGACTGCTCATCTGAGCGTACATAATACTCTCGTCAAGACCAAGACCCTGTACGAGCTTTGATGCGTCACTTTCAGCCTCCCAACCGCCAAGCTCGGCAAATTCGCCCTCAAGCTCGCTTGCGAGGTTTCCGTCCTCCTCAGTGAAGTCCTCCTTCGCATAAAGAGCGTCCTTCTGCTTCATTACCTCATAAAGACGGGGATTTCCCATTATAACGGTATCCTGAACCGTATATTCATCATATGCGTAGTGGTCCTGCTTAAGTACCGACATACGCAGACCCTCCTGAACCGTGACCGTACCCGTTGTAGGCTCAAGCGCACCGCAGAGTATCTTTAAGAATGTGGACTTTCCTGCGCCGTTTGCGCCGATAACACCATAGCAGTTGCCGGCTGTGAACAGCAGGTTTACGTCCTTGAACAACATCTGTCCGCCGAATGAAAGACTAACGTCCGATACTGTAATCATTTTTGTTTCCTTTCTCTTTTACACTTTAAATCTTATGATTTCCGTACTTTTTCTGTTTCTCGCTTCGTGTTTTAACCATATAGATTTAAGTATATCATATTGCAAGGAATAATGCAAGCAAAACCGCAGAAATAAAGGAAATTATAGCTTACAGCAGTATTATTGCACGGACAGCTCCATAGTTTCTGCGTCAAGCTCATACGTTGTCACAGAGCCATCGTCATTCTCCGTGCCGATAATAAAGCAGGGCTTGTCTGGGTACTTGTTCTGATTTACGCTGATTACACCGTCTACCGTTATCTGCTTGTCGAGCATTACATTGATAAAAGTCCACGCCCTTTTGCTGTTCTTATTATATGTGTCTGTGATTCCGTACATTCCCGTTCCGTCGCCGAAGCCAAGCATAAAGACGCTTTTCCCTTCTCCCGCCGTATAAGTGTTTACATAGCTCTCCTCCATATCTTCGTCAAGGCTGTACACGCTTAAGCAGTCATAGCCCACATCATAGACGGTGGCACCGCCGTTGTTTATATTGCCGTACTTCACAAGCCGCAGAGGGAACACGGCCTTCTTATTTCTATACGAGTCGAGATTTATAAAGCTCACTCGTCCCTCATAGGTATACGTCTTGCCGTTATCAAGATTCACGCAGACCGTTTTATCAGCATTGCCGTCCGGGTAAGAAATAAGATTTTCCGCAATAAAGCTCAATCTGTCGTCATCCTTTTCGAATACCTGCTCCTGCGTTATAAGGTCAAATATTCTTACTCCGTTCATATCCAAAACCGCCAGCTTATCGCCGTTTCTGCTAATTCCGATGCCGTCGGCGCTTTTCTCCGTTTTGATATTGCTGAGCAGTATTTTTCCGTGAGTGCCGTATATATTATATCTGCCGTCCTCATTGCCATCTCCGATTATATATCCGAAGCTTTGCAATCTGTCAAGCGTCCTGTCGCCTTTCACAAACGGAGTGCCGTCAAGGTTCAGATAGTAATTCACTGTTGCAGAGTTTTTGCCCGTTTCGTCATACATAAGCACGCTGAGCGTCACCGCCTTGCCTTCTGTTATGCAAGGGCTCATATAACTCTGATCTACGCTGTTGCTCACATAGTATTCCTCATAATGACGGTTTCCGTACCTGTCTGTATAATAAAGCCTTTCGCCGTCATCTGCAACAAAAATATAATTCGCTATATTTTGCGTTATTTCGGGCGTGCTTTCATAATATGCGGCACCTGCGTAGAAATCAAGCGGCGAATAACCGTTTGCCGCACTGTTGCCGGCATTGCACATTCCGCTTATTCCTTCCATCTCCGCCTTGCCGTTGAGATCATTTACCGTTACACCGATAAGTTCAGGCGCATAGCCGTTATAATCATAGCCGTTTTTGTTATTTATGTATGTCTTAGATACAAAATATCCGTCGGGCGACATTGCGCTGACAAATTCATACCTTGCCTCAAGTGCGACCTTGCCGTCCTTTCCGATAAAGCCTGTTCTGCCGTTCTCAGCCGCCAGATAAGCCATATAGCCGTTTTCCATCGGCTGAATATCATACCTTGTAGTCAGCAGTACGTTCATATCCCTGTCATAGCAGGTGAAGCTGCCGTCATCGTTTCTTACTACCACGCTTCCGCTGTTTTCGCTTATTCTCGGCTTGTTTTCATACTGAGCCAACAGCTGACCGTACTTGTCATAGATATAATACTTGTCATAGTCAAAGCACATCAGCCTGTCGCCGTATGCCTTTGCGTACACGAACTTTCCTATGCTCTTTCCGTATGCCGTATAATATTCGGCAAGGGAATTACTGTCCTTGGTTTTGTAGAAATCGTTTCCCAGAACCGTAAACGCCCTCTCGTACACCGCATATACATGACCGCTGTTCCTGTCTGCCATAGCATACTTTTTCCTGATTTTATCCTGTTTGCCCGAATCTTTTTCACGGTCGGAACTGAACGATGCAATATACAGCTTATCGCCGTATTCATTCAGATTGAAGCTGACGGAGGATGAAACCGCCAGCACAGGACAAAGCCTGTTATCGTATATCACCGTCTGACTGGGCTTATTGCTTTGTATAAGGTCGCAGGCTGTGTATTCATTCATTGAATATCTCTCAGACGAGCCTTGCAACACCGCTTTATTACCGAACAGATCTTTTACCGCAGTATGTTCCTCCTCGCAGTATCTTATAATCCTTGCACTGTCCGTGTCAATTACCGATGCGTTGACAAGTTCGTTTTCCGTATCGGTACTTATAAGCGTTTCTCCGGGAGCTACTATTCTGCCGCTTAATGTGCGGCTGTTGCAGACTATAAAATATCCGTCATCTATACGGTAATCGCAATACTGCGGATTGTACTTTCTGTATACCTCGTTGTATGACTTTGCGTTTTTTGCTACAGGTATCATATCGCTGTAAATATAATCCCACATATCTTCGTCAAAAGTATTGCCTGCAATCTCGGAGAAATAAAAATCTCCCTGAAACATATTCTCCCCGTCAAACTTTTCAAAATCCTCAGGGTCGTACCAGCTATGCACGGTATCCGCAAACATCAGCTTGTC
>ERZ825384.1484-NODE-1484-length-27460-cov-4.885459_pt1 | contig 27460 bp, 28 predicted proteins | sample MGYA00519931_ERZ825384 | MGnify/ENA primary metagenome ERZ825384 (study PRJEB31778, sample SAMEA3449200) | human gut metagenome | biome: human gut; feature: human-associated habitat; material: faeces | place: United Kingdom | collected 2010/2012 ...
GGACTTTCTTTCGCCGCACCGGCGGCGAAACTCTACGAGGTTTTTGACAAGCTGACAAAACGCCGGGGAGGTGCCCCGGCGTTTTTGCGTACAAGATCGCAAAGAACTGTCTTGAATTCCTTGCGATTTGATAGTATATTATTCGTAACACCTGCAAGCAAGGAGGCAACAGATCATGGTGATCTCAACCAAGGGGCGCTATGCGCTGCGCCTGATGATCGACCTGGCGCAGCATTGCGACGAGGGCTACATTTCGCTCAAGACTGTGGCACAGCGGCAGAACGTGTCCCTGAAATATATGGAGGCGATCGCAGCGGCACTCAACCGCGCGAGCCTTGTCCTCAGCCAGCGCGGCAAGGAGGGCGGCTATTGCCTGAGCCGTCCGGCGTGCGACATCACGGTCGCGCAGGTGCTGCACAGCACCGAGGGCAGCATGGCCGCCGTGGCGTGCCTCGAATCCGGGGAGAGCTGCTGCGAGCGCGCGGAGCAGTGTCTGACGCTGCCGATGTGGAAAAAGCTCGACGCCGTCATGGACAACTATCTGTCGAGCGTCTCCGTGCAGGACCTGCTTGACGGCAAAGTGTGACCGGCGCGGTCGGGGAAGGAGAAGCAATTCTCTTTCCCCGATGAGGCTGTCAAAAAGTATTACTTTTTGACAAAGGGGCTGCAGTCTGCTGCGCGCATAATTTGTGCGCCGCCGGCGCACAAATTCCACACTTGCAGCCTGAGAAGTATTTTCTTCGCCGCACATGTCGCCGAAGAAAATGATCGGACTTTCTTTGCGCCTGCGGGCGCAAACTCTACGAGGTTCTTTGACAAACCGGTCGGGGAAGGAGAAGTCATTCTCTTTCCCCGATTTTTCTTTTTGCAAATTCCTATTGACAAGAAGGGAAATACGTGATACCATTTACCCACAAGGAAAGTAGGGATTAGAAAACAGACATATCTGGAGGAGAGCTTATGCGCGTTTATGCAGACAATGCGGCGACCACAAAACTATCCGCCGCTGCAAAGGAAGCCATGCTTCCGTACTTTGATGAGATATATGGAAACCCCAGCACCCTCTACACGCTCGGTCAGGAGGCGGCGGAGCATCTGCTGGCCTGCCGCACAGAGATCGCACAGCTGATCGGCGCGGCCGACCCGCGGGAGATCGTGTTCACCTCCGGCGGCAGTGAGGCCGACAATCAGGCCATCATCTCAGCCGCCATGAACGGTGCGCGCAAGGGGAAAAAGCACCTCATCTCCACAAAATTTGAGCACCATGCGGTGCTGCACACGCTCGATAAGCTGCGCCGGCAGGGCTTTGAAGTAACGCTGCTGGATGTGCACGAAGACGGCGTTGTGCGCGTCGAGGATGTGGCGGCGGCCATCCGTGACGACACGGCGCTCGTGTCGGTCATGTTCGCCAACAACGAGATCGGCACGCTCCAGCCCATTCAGGCCATCGGTGCGCTCTGCCGCGAGCGGGGTGTCCCGTTTCACACGGATGCGGTGCAGGCGATCGGCCATGTGCCCGTGAATGTGCAGGAGATGAACATCGATATGCTCTCGTGCTCGGCGCACAAATTCCATGGGCCGCGCGGCGTCGGCTTCTTGTACGCCAGGCGCGGCATCCCGCTCACGAATATCATCGAGGGCGGCGCGCAGGAGCGCGGCAAGCGCGGCGGCACGGAGAATACTCCGGCGATCGCCGGCATGACGGCGGCACTGCGCGAGGCGGTCGACCATATGGATGAGAATATGCGCAAGGTCACACGCCTGCGTGAGACGCTCATTACAGGGCTTGAGACCATTGCGCACGCGCGGCTCAACGGCGAGCGCACACAGCGTGTCCCGGGAACGGTGAACTTCTGCTTCGAGGGCATCGAGGGCGAGTCGCTGCTGCTCCTGCTCGACCGCAAGGGCATTGCCGCCTCCTCCGGCAGTGCCTGCACCTCCGGCTCGCTTGACCCCAGCCATGTGCTGCTGGCGCTCGGGCTGCCGCACGAGGTCGCACACGGCTCGCTGCGTCTGTCCGTGGGCGAATACAACACGGACGAAGAGATGGCGTACATCGTCGAAAATGTCCGTCAGGTGGTCGACTACCTGCGCAGCATCTCCCCGGTGTGGGACGAGCTGGAGACAGGTGTGCGTCCGCACCAGATCTAACAGATAACAGATTCAGATAAAGGAGGCTTTCCTATGGCATTGTACAGCGAAAAGGTCATGGACCATTTTGAAAACCCCCGCAACGTCGGCAAAATGCCCGATGCCGACGGCATCGGCGAGGTCGGCAACGCCAAGTGCGGCGACATTATGCGCATGTATATCAAGGTCCGCGACGATGTCATCACGGACGTGAAGTTCAACACCTTCGGCTGCGGCAGCGCGATCGCGTCCTCGTCGATGGCGACCGAGATGATCAAGGGCAAACCGGTCTCTGAGGCGCTGGAGCTGTCCAATAAGGCGGTCATTGAAGCGCTGGATGGCCTTCCGGCGCAGAAGATCCACTGCTCCGTGCTGGCGGAGGAGGCAGTCAAGGCGGCCGTAAAGGATTACTACGATAAAAATGGTATCGCCTATGACGCCGATCTCTTTTCGACGCATGACTGCGCCGCCTGCCACGGCGGCTGAAGCAACCAAGCTGCTTTTTTCTTTCTTCCCCCTTCTATGTTTTTGCGGAAAGCACCCGACCGTTTGGCCGGGTGCTTTCTGTCTCTCGGCAGAAAAAAGCCCCGGCAGGTCTGCGGAAGCCTGCCGGGAGGATGGCGTCAGTAATAGATGCTGTTTCGCTTTGGCTTTGGCCGGAAGTGGATGCCGGACACCATGCCGAGCGCGGCGAAGGACGTGAACAGCGACGAGCCGCCGTAGCTGAAAAACGGCAGCGTGATGCCGATGACGGGCGTGATGCCGATGCACATGCCGATGTTCTCAAACGTCTGGAACGTCAAAAATGCGGCCACACCGAAGCACACGAGCGAGCCCATGTTGCTGCCCGAACGGATGCCGACCATGACGCAGCGGATGATGATGATCAGCAGCAGCACGATGACGAGGATGCAGGCGATCATGCCGAGCTCCTCACCGATGACGGCGTAGATGAAGTCGGTGTGCTTGCCGGCGAGGGCATTGGACTGACTCTGCGTGCCGTTGCCGAGCCCCGCACCGGTCCACTGGCCGGAGGCGAGGGCGATCTTGCTCTGATGCGGCTGCCAGTTGATGCCGGTGTTGGTCGGGTCGATGCTGGAGTCATAGGGCGCGAGAATGCGGTTTTTCTGATAGTCGTGCAGCACAAAGTTCCACAGCAGCGGGATCATCGCGGCGATGGCCGCAAAGCCGATGGCAAACCAGTGCAGCGCAAAGCCGGCGGCAAAGAGCATCACGAGGAAGATGGAAAAGAAGATCAGCGCCGAACCGAGGTCGGACGACACGAAGAGGATCAGGCCGAACAGCAGCACAAAGTGGACAGCCAGCTGTGCGACCGACCACACGGAGTTGAGATCGTGATATTCCTTCAGGTAACTGATCTGCTTTGCCAGCACGACGATAAATGTGAGCTTGACGACCTCCGTCGGCTGGATGCCGATGCCGAAAAAGCGCAGCCAGCCGGTGTTGCCGGTGTTGTCGCTCACGCCGAAGGGGATCAGCAGCAGCAAAAACAGCGCATTGAATGCGCACAGGATCTGCCATTTGTCGGCCAGAACGTCCACATCCAGCACGGTCATGGCGACAAACGCGACCACACCGAGAATGAGCGACGCGCTCTGTACAATGACATACTTGGCCGAGTGATATGACGCCGTGGCACTCGAGATGACGATGATACCGAACGTGGCGCAGATGAGACCCATCACGAGCAGGAAAATATCCGCTCGGTGAAAAAACTCCTTTGCGTAGGACAGTGCTTTTTTCAAGATGGCCTCCTTTCCGCCAGACCGGCGATTTGAAATCGGCAATGATTATATCACAGAAAACCGCTTTACGCAACGGGCGAAACCGTGCTATAATACTTCTTCAGAATCGGAGGGATATCATGCAGGAATATCTGACCCACAGTGAAGCGGAGACCGAACAGGCCGGCGCGGATTTTGCGCGCACCCTGCCGGACGGCAAGGTCGTGGCCATGTACGGTGAGCTCGGCAGCGGCAAGACCGCCTTCGTGCGCGGGATGGCGCGCGGCATGGGGCTGACGTGCCGTGTCTCGAGCCCCACGTTCACGATCGTGAACGAATATGAGGGGCCGCGCGAGCTGATTCATTTTGATATGTATCGCCTCGGCAGCGCAGACGAGCTGTTTGACATCGGTTGGGAGGATTATGTCAACCGCGGCTCGGTCTGCGCCGTCGAATGGAGCGAGAATGTGGAGGACGCCTTTTACGGCGACGAGGTCGTTGTCCGCTTTGAAAAGCTCGGACCGACGACCCGGCGCATCATCATCACGGAAGGGAGCGGGAAATCATGCTGATCCTCGCACTGGAATCATCTGCAAAGGCGGCGTCGGCGGCGCTTTGCCGCGACGGTGTGCTCATCGCCCAGAGCCAGCAGTGCAGCGGCCTGACGCATAGCTGCACGCTGCTGCCGATGGCAGAGCAGATGCTCAAGGACACCAATATTGCGCTTTCGGACGTTGACGCCATCGCCGTTGCGCGCGGGCCGGGCTCGTTTACCGGCATCCGCATCGGCGTGTCCACGGCAAAAGGGCTCGCCTGGGGCGCGCAGAAGCCCGCCATCGGCGTGTCGACGCTCGAGGCCATGGCGTATCACGGCATCGCGGCAGGGGAGGGCGCGCTCGTGTGCACGGCCATGGACGCCCGCCGCAGCCAGATCTACAATGCGCTCTTTGAGATACGGGACGGAAAACCGCGGCGTCTTTGTCAGGACCGTGCGATATCGCTCGCGGAGCTGGGCGCGGAATTGAAAAAAATGCAGAAATCCGTTTTTCTGGTTGGCGACGGCGCGCAGCTGTGCTATAATACATGTTTGGACATGGGCATCCCCGCAGTGCTTGCGCCGGGCAATCTGGTCGTGCAGAGTGCGTGGGGCGTGGCCATGGCCGCCTTCGGGCAGACGCCTGCCCCGGCTGAGGAGCTGCTCCCGGTCTATCTGCGCCTGTCGCAGGCCGAGCGGGAACGTCAGGCGCGGCTCGCGGCCGAGGCGGAAAAAGACTGAAAGTAAAATACGGATGCAACAAAGGAGACGACGAGATGAGTAAAGTTCACGTTTTTGACCACCCGCTGATCCAGCACAAGCTCTCGATCCTGCGCGACAAGAACACCAGCGTCAAGGAGTTCCGGGAGCTGATTTCCGAGATCGCCATGCTGATGTGCTTCGAGGCTACGCGCGACCTCCCGCTTGAGGAGATCGACGTGGAGACCCCGGTCGCCACGGCACACTGCAAGCACATTGCCGGCAAGAAGCTGGCCATCGTGCCGATCCTCCGCGCCGGCCTCGGCATGGTCGACGGCATGGTCACCATGATGCCGAACGTCAAGGTCGGTCACATCGGCCTGTTCCGCGATCCGCAGACGCTCGAGCCGGTGAAGTATTACTTCAAGATGCCGCCCGATATCGCCGAGCGCGACGTCATCATCGTCGACCCCATGCTTGCCACCGGCGGCAGCGCGTCTGCTGCGGTGAAGTTCATGAAGGAAGTCGGCTGCAAGCACATCAAGCTCATGTGCATCATTGGTGCGCCCGAGGGCGTGCAGGTGATGCAGACCGAGCACCCGGATGTGGACATCTACGTTGCGGCGCTCGACGATCACCTCAACGAGCACGGTTACATCGTCCCCGGTCTGGGCGACGCGGGCGACCGTATCTTCGGCACGAAGTGATCCGCTCCTGTTGATCCCATAAGCAAACACCCGGTATTGGGCTTTCCAATACCGGGTGTTTTTATTCCCTTATTGCAGATTCAGGTGCTTGCGTAGCATCCCGTGCGTGAGGAAGAAAAAGCCCGCACAAAACGCCAGCGCGCCGGCACATCCGCAGCCGAGCAGGATGTACATGCTCTTGAGCAGCGGCATCGCGGTCATGGCCGGGAGCGGCTGCGCGCCGAGCCCGAAGAGGAGCCCGAAGATCAGCGTCAGCAGCATCCGCGTGCCGATCCAGAGCACGAAGAAGAACACGACGGACATGAGCCCCTTGTTCTTCTTGAAGCTCTGCCCGATCGCCATGGCGGCATACGTCATCAGGCACAGGGCAAGGCCGCACAAAACCACCAGCACGACCACGCCGACGGTGAGCCAGCCGGCCTGCGCCTGCGTGATCGTCGGCATACTGTACGGTGCGCCGAAGGTAAAGGCAAACCGAAACCGGACGATATCCTCGTAGCCGCCGAGCGTGCCGGACAGCAGCAGGCCGAGCGCGTCGACCGCGAACGTGCCGAGAAACCACACGATCGAGACGATCAGCTTCGAGAAGATCAGCTCCGTCGTCGAGACCGGCAGCGTGAACATCAGGTAGCCCTCGTCCGTCATCAGGTTGCGGTAAAACCGCAGAATCATGAGCACGACCGTCGTCACGACGGCGGCGATGAGTGAGAGTGAAAACACGAACGACACGAGCGCGCCGATGGCGCGGATCAGAAAGCCGTTCTGGTTTTCACACAGGCGGGTGATCAGGTTCGTGAACAGGCCGAGCACCGGCACGGCCGCATAGACCGGCAGGATGATGCGCGCCGTGGCGCGAAAGTCCTGCTTCAACAATTTTCCTAACATCTGAATACCTCCCGGAACACAGCGTCCACCGATTTGCCCTCCCTGGCGCGCAGGTCATCCGCCGACGACTGCAGCAGCAGATGTCCGCGGCTGAGAAACGCCACGTCGTCGAGAATGTGTTCCACGTCTGCGATCAGGTGTGTGGAGATGACGACGGCGGCCTCGGGGTTGTAGTTGGAGATGATGGTGCTGAGAATGTAGTCGCGCGTCGCGGGGTCGACGCCGCCGATCGGCTCGTCGAGCAGATAGAGCTTTGCCTTGCGGCTCATGACGAGGATGAGCTGCACCTTTTCGCGCGTGCCCTTGGACATCTGCTTGATCTGCTGCTTCGGCTGGATGCCGAGCCGCTGCATCATCTGCACGGCGGCGGCGCGGTCAAAGTCGTCATAGAAGTCGCCGAAAAAGTCCAGCAGCTGCAGCGCCGTCATCCAGTCGGCAAAATAGGTGCGCTCCGGCAGGTAGGAGACGATCTTCTTCGTGCCCTTGCTCGGCACCATGCCGTCGATGAGGATTTCCCCGGCATCCGGCGTCAGCAGACCGTTTGCCAGCTTGATGAGCGTGCTCTTGCCGCTCCCGTTCGGGCCGAGCAGACCGACGATGCGCCCCGGCTCGACCGCGAGATCCACGCGGTCGAGTGCCGGTTCTGCGCCGTAACTTTTGCACAGCCCTCTGCATTCGAGAATTGCCATGTTTGTTAGTCCTCCTTTGCCTGCTGCAGATCCTGCCGCAGCAGCTCGAGCGCCTGCGCCCGGTCATAGCCGAGCTGCGCCAGCGCCTGCCAGAATGCGTCGATGCCGGCCTGTGCCAGCCGACGCTTTTCCCGTTCGATGCGCGCAATGTCCTCCGTCACGGTGCGTCCGGCCGTTCGCTGCGTCCGGATGAGCTCCAGACGCTCCAGCTCGGCGAACGCGCGCTGCATCGTGTTCGGGTTCACGCCGGCGTCGGCTGCAAATTCACGTACCGACGGCAGCCTGCCCCCCGGCGGAAACTGACCGAGTATGATCGCGCGGGCGATCTGATCCACGAGCTGCGTGTAGACAGGCGCGTCGTTGCGAATGTTCCAGTTCATGGTGCGCCTCCTGTCTGAAATTCGTATCACTGTATTAAGCAATTAAGACAATAGCACAACTGCATCGTGCAGTCAAGCAGAATTTTGTGAAGAAAATGTAAAAACGCCCGCAGCGGCTGCTGCGGGCGTAAGATATGTAGCAAAGGGCGGGCTCATTGCTCGATCTCTTCTTCACAGGTGCTTGTCTGGATGACCGGTACGGCACGGCGCTGTGCGAGCAGACCGGGCAGGATGGAGGCCAGACTGCCGCAGAGGATGCACACGATGCCGGCGAGCATATTGCCGGGGATGGCCTCGTGCAGGATGAGAAACGCAAGCAGCGGCGCGAGCGCGGGCTTAAAGAAGAACACGAGCGATGTCGTCTGCGCGCTCGTGACCTCCATCGACAGGAAGTAGCACGTAAAGCCGATGCCGGTCACGCCGATGTAGATATAGAGGACGATCGGCAGATTTGCCGCTGTGTAGCCCGTGAGAAAGGGGATGTTCGCAAAGGTGTCCAGACCGGCGGCGGTCAGCGCGGCGGAGACGGAGGGGATATGCGTCAGCGCGGCGAGCGCCATCATTTCGGCCGCGCCGAGCAGAAAGCTGAAGCACGACACGACAAGACCGCCGAAGCGCGCGCACTGCCGTTTGCCGCACACGCCATAGAGCGCGAACAGCAGCGTGCCCAGCAGGATGTACGTCACACCGAGCGCGTCGAGCTTCAGATGCCACGGCTGGATGATGAGCACGATGCCGATCACGTCGAGCGCAAGACCCAGGATCTGATTTTTGGAGATTTTCTCCCGCAGCAGCAAAAACGCAAACAGCGTCACGAACACGGGGTTGCTCGAAAACAGCACGCCGACGACCGACGCCTGTACGCGCGCGACGGCGAGCTGATACAGCGACATGCTCACAGCGATGCCCATCAGTCCCAGCAGTGCAAACGTGCCGAGCGCTCTGCCGTCGAGTGACAGACGGCGCTTTTTCAGCTCACGCACGGCCAGCGGCACGAGCACCAGCCCGCCGACCAGAAAGCGGCTGAAGTTGAGCTGGATGGGGTTTAATTGTCCGGCAATACACTTGAGCGCGACCTCCATGCTGGAAAACAGCAGCGTCGTGATCAGGATGTAAAGATATCCGCGTTTCATATCCGCACCTTCTTTTTTGGTTTCACAGATGTTTTTCGTTGTAACATCATTTTGGCCGCTTGTCAAGCGGTATCAGCGCGGCAGACGGCCGGCATTGCGCTCCCAGAACACACCGTCGGCATAGCCCTGAATGGCGGGGTTTTCGGCTGCCATTTCCAGCCGCTTTTCCGCCCATGCGCAGTACTGCTCGCTGCGCTCAATGGCGACGAAGCGGCGGCCGAGCTTTCGCGCCGTCACAGCCGTCGAGCCGGACCCGGCAAAGGGGTCGAGCACGATGCCGCCGGGGTCGGAGCTTGCGAGGATGAGCTTTGCCAGCAGCTTCTCGGGCTTCTGCGTCGGGTGGGCGGTGTTTTCCGGCATCGACCAGTAGGGCACGGAGATGTCATCCCAGAAGTTTGACGGGCACGTGTTGCGGAATTTCCCGTCGGGCGTGTCCTCCCAGTCCTTCGGCTGCCCGTCGGCGCGATAGGGCGCACGCACGCGCCGGCGCATCTTCACGGCGTCGACGTGGAACGTATAGTCATCCGTGCGCGTGGCAAACCAGATGTCCTCCATGCCGTTTTTCCAGTTGTGCAGCGCGCCGCGCCCCTTTTCCCGCTGCCATGTGATGCGGTTTTGCAGCCGGAAATACTCCTTGAGCGTCAGGCCGATGATCGGGCTCGAGCGCCAGTCGCAGCAGACGTAGATCGAAGCATTCGGCTTGAGCAGCGGCAGCAGCAGCTCGATCCATGCGCGGGTGAAGGCGGCGTAGTTGGCGTCCGTCATGCGGCGGAAGGCGCCGCCGGCGAATTCCTTCGTGAGGTTGTACGGCGGGTCGACGATCAGCAGGTCAGCAAAGCCGCGCGGCAGGTGCGGTGCGACCTGAAACGTGTCGCCGCAGATGGTGCGGTCGCACACGGCGTCGAGCGGGACATCCTGCGCAACGCGCAGGCAGCGCGCGAGATATTCCGGTGCGTCCTGCGGCAGGAAGTCGATTGTCTTGTTGCGTTCGGCTTTCATGGCGTCACCTCGCTGTAAAAAAGAGAGGACCCAATCTGAAAAGATTGAGTCCTCTTTTTGTGGCGGAGAAGGAGGGATTCGAACCCTCGATACCCTTGTGGGGTATACACGATTTCCAATCGTGCGCGCTCGACCAGGCTACGCGACTTCTCCACGCTCTGTTCGGGTTGCTTTCATTTCAAATTGTCAGCTTGCACATTATAATCAAAATTTCCCGTAAAGTCAAGTACCAATTTGAAAGATTCGCATTTTGTGTGTATTTGTTCAGAAAATCAGCCGGGTGAGCAGCGTGCGCACGCGCTGCGCGTGGAGTGCATCTTGCTGCGCCATAGTGCGCAGCGTTTCCCTGAGCGGCATCGGCACAGCATCCGCTGCCGCGTCCAGCTGCGCGCTGAGCGCAAGCTCCTGCAAATAAGCACAGCGCAGATCCGCCGCCGCCGTGCTCAGCCGCGGACAGGCGGCGGGCAGGGCACAGAGCGCGCCCGTGCGCAGAAAATACTCTGTTTGCAGCGCTCTGAGCTGCGCACGCTTCTGCGCTGCGATCTGTCCGAGCGGCTGCCGGACGGCGCACACGCGCTGCGCGAGTGCGGCATAGAAGGCAGCGCCGGCAGCCTTTGCGCATATACACTCGCGTAGCTGCGCTGTGATTGCGTCCGGCTCCGGCTGCACGGGCGCCGTTGTGATGCCTGCCTCGCCAGTCACACGCTGCCAGACGCGCAAAAATGCGGCGCTGTCGAGAAAAACGGGGTCATTCATCTTCCATCCCTCCGCTTCATGCTATGCCCGGCTTGCAAAAATGTGTGGGATGTGCCATAATCGCAACAGAGACTTTTCACCGGAGGCGACCATCATGGCTCGATTTTTCATAGCAGGTACGAATTTCCCGAACGGCCGGGCAATCATCCGCGGCCGCGACGCCGACCATATCCGCGTGCTGCGCCTGCGCGCGGGCGACGACATCGTCATCTGCGACGGGGCGGGACGCGACTATAAGTGCCGCCTTGTGCAGACGCTCGAGCATGAGGCCGAGGCAGAGGTCATTGAGGTCGTCCCGTGCAAGGCAGAGCCCACGGTGCGTACGACGGTGTTTGCCGGCCTGCCCAAGGGCGAGCGCAGCGATTTCCTTGTGCAGAAGTGCACCGAGGCCGGTGCCGCCGAGATCGTGTTTTTCTCCTGCACGCGCTGCGTGGCCAAGGCCGCCAATATCGAAAAGAAGGTCGAGCGCTGGCAGCGCATCGCCGAGGAGGCGGCAAAGCAGTCGGGACGCGGCATCATTCCGCAGGTACGCTACACGGCGGACTATGTCAGTGTGCTCAACGACGCGCTGCACACCGACCTGCCGCTGTTCATGTATGAGACCGGCGAGCGCGAAACCATCCGCGACGCCATCGAGCACGCGGCGCAGCCGGTCGCGTCCGCTGCCATCATTACAGGGCCGGAGGGCGGTTTTGCGGAGTTCGAGGCCGACATGGCGCGCAAGCTCGGCATCCACATCTGCTCCATGGGCGAGCGCATCCTGCGGTGCGAGACTGCGCCGGTCGTCGCGCTCACGGCACTGATGTACGGCACAGGAAATCTGTGAACTTTTTTTGAATCGGGGCTTGACAAGCGCATATGGGTATGTAATAATACTCCACGCAATCAAATGAATATCCAAGGAAACCTCAAGGATCGGCACAGCCGAGACTGGAGGCGGAGGAGACTCTGGAGAATCCCGTGCAGAGCGGGTGCCGAAGGTGTAAGGCGCAAGCCGAATCTCTCAGGCAAAAGGACAGAGCGAGTGCCCGACTTGTGCGGGTGTTCAGGCGCTGTTTGTTCTCTGGAGCTGCTGGTCAGATCGACCGGCAGCTTTTTGCTTTGCAAAAAATCAATGCAGAGGGAGAAACAACATGGAAACTTTACTCAAAATCGTGCAGACCGTCAACATGTACCTGTCAGACTATGTGCTGGTCATCCTGCTCATCGGCGCGGGCCTGTACTTCACCATCCGCACGAAGTTCGTGCAGGTGCGCTGCTTCGGCGAGGGCTGGCGGCGTTTCTTCGGCGAGTTCAGCCTCAACGGTGAAAAGCACAAGGCCGGCATGAGCTCGTTCCAGGCGCTGGCGACGGCGGTCGCGGCGCAGGTCGGCACCGGCAACATCGTCGGCGCCTGCGGCGCGATCCTCATCGGCGGCCCCGGCGCGATCTTCTGGATGTGGTTCATCGCATTCTTCGGCATGGCGACGATCTATGCCGAGGCGGTGCTCGCACAGGAGACCCGCGTGGTCGAGCCTGACGGCACGATTCTCGGCGGCCCGGTGTACTACATCAAGCACGCCTTCCCGAACGGCTTCGGCAAGTTCCTTGCGGGCTTCTTCGCGGTCGCGATCATCCTTGCGCTCGGCTTCATGGGCTCTATGGTACAGTCCAACTCCATCGGCGAGGCGTGCCAGAACGCATTCCACATTCCGAGCTGGGTCATGGGCCTGATCGTCTGTGCCATCGCGGCCTTCATCTTCATCGGCGGCGTGCAGCGCATCGCTTCCGTCACGGAAAAGATCGTGCCGGTCATGGCGTGCCTGTATTTGCTCGGCGGCTTCATCGTGCTCATTGCCCGCATCCGCTACGTGCCGGAGACCTTCGGCATGATCTTCAAGTATGCTTTCATGCCGGATGCCATCATCGGCGGCGGCATCGGCTACGCGCTCAAGACGGCCATCAGTCAGGGCGCAAAGCGCGGCCTGTTCTCCAACGAGGCCGGCATGGGCTCGACCCCGCACGCGCACGCGCTGGCCAACGTCAAAAATCCGCATGAGCAGGGCACGGTCGCAATGATCGGCGTGTTCATCGATACGTTCGTCGTGCTGACGATGACGGCGCTCGTCGTTATCTCCACGCTTTACGCCGGCAACGGCCCGCTGGCGCACGGTGCGGTCGACGGCATTTCCAAGACGAACATGGCGCAGCTTGCGTTCTCGAGCGTGTTTGGCGAGACGCTCGGCAATGCCTTCGTGGCAATCTGCCTGCTGTTTTTCGCGTTTTCGACCATCGTCGGCTGGAACCTCTTCGGCCGCATCAATGTCAACTATCTCTTCGGCAAGAAGGCGAACCTCCCGTACTCCATCATCGCCCTCGTCTTCATCTTCCTCGGCTCCTGCCTGTCCAATGATCTTGTCTGGGAGCTGACGGATATGTTCAACCAGCTCATGGTGCTGCCGAACGTCATTGCGCTCATGGCGCTCTCCGGCCTTGTGGCCGTGGCCGCGCGCAAGAGCGGTGACGTGCACGAGCGCGAGCTGCACAAGTAATTACACATATATGGGAAAACCGCCCTGTGCTATTCTGCACAGGGCGGTTTTGCGCCTTGCTCACTTGCAGCGGCGCAGCACCTCGAGCGTATAGCGCCAGACGCGCTGCACGGAGGCGATGTGCATCCGCTCGCGGCAGGTGTGGATCTCCGTCAGATCAGGGCCGAAGGACACGCAGTCGAGGCCTGGCAATTTCCCGGCAAACAGCCCGCACTCCACGCCCGCGTGGATGGCCTCCACCTTTGGGTCATGACCGTACTGTTCGCGGAAGACGTCGATCATCCGCTCACGCAGCGGCGAGTCCTTGCGAAATTCCCACGCAGGATAGTCGCCCGAGACGTCGACGCTGCCGCCAAGCTGCACCATCAGGCAGCGCAGACGCGCGACGAGCATCTCCTTCTGCGTGGCCACGCTGCTGCGCACGCAAAACGACGCCTGCACGCACTGCTCGCTCGTGGTCAGGATGCCGAGGTTCAGCGACGTCTGGACCAGCCCGGGAATGTCCTGACTCATGGCCTGAATCCCGTTCGGCAGGCAGCAGAGCATACACACGGCGCGCTGCGTGGACGCCGCGTCCATCGGCGGCATCTGCGGCTGTGCCGGCTCGGCGCGCACGAACACATCCGGGTCGGCTGCCGCGTATTCGTGCCGGAGTGCCGCGTCCATGTCCGCGATCGCAGCCTGCGCCGCATCGGAGTCGGCGACGGTGATGACGGCGCGGCTCTCGCGCGGGATGGCATTGTCCTTCAGTCCGCCGTCGACGCAGACGACGCGCAGCGCCGTGCGCGCACCGACAGCGTACAGCACCCGCCCGAGAAGCTGGTTTGCGTTGCCGCGCCCTTTGTCGATCTCCGCGCCCGAATGGCCGCCGAGCAGACCGCTGACCGTGACGGTGAGCGCCGTGCCCGGAAACGCCGCGCGCGTGACCGGCAGCGTGCACACGGAGACATTGCCGCCCGCGCAGCTGACGGTGAGGATGCCTTCGTCCTCGGAGTCGATGTTGAGCATCGTACGCCCCTGGAGCACGGAGGCATCGAGCGCGTCCGCGCCGAGCATACCGGTCTCCTCATCGACCGTGAGCACTACCTCGAGCGGGGGATGCGGGATGTCGTCCGCGTCCAGAATGGCAAGCGCCATCGCAACGGCGATGCCGTCGTCCCCGCCGAGGGTCGTACCGCGCGCGCCGATCGTGTCGCCGTCCACGAAGAGGTCGAGTCCTTCGCTGGTCATGTCCTTTTCGCAGTCCGGTGCGGTCTCGCAGACCATGTCCATGTGCCCCTGCAGGATGACCGGCGCGGCGGTCTCATAGCCCGGCGTGCCGGGGCAGAAGATGATGACATTGTTGTATTCATCCTGAATGTGGCGCAGACCGCGCGCGGCGGCAAAGCGCACGAGATAGTCGCTGATCGCTTTCGTGTTTCCCGAGCCGTGCGGGATGGCGCACAGCTGCTCAAAGTGCGCAAAGACGGCCTGCGGCTGAAGCTTTTCCAAAATCGGCATGGTGTGTCTCCTTTTCTTGATGTGAAACCGGCGGACACGGTCGTGCCCGCCGGTGAGTGATCAGACTTCGTCCGGGATCTGTACCCGGGACAGGGAAGCGCGGATATTGCCCGTGAACAGCAGACTCAGGCGGTGGATCTGCGTCTCGAGATCCTCCTTCATCCCGTTTTCGAGCCACGCATAGAAAATGTCCGTGATGCCGAAGCGGTAGAGGTCGCACACGAGCTTTTTGTCCTGATCGCTCACGCGCAGGCCCTTTGACTGCCGCTCGACATAGCTGCGCATCATTTCCTCGGACACGCGGTCGACGTGCCTCTCCAGCTCCAGCCGGTGTGAGGAGGTGTAGATATGGTAGACGGCGCGCTTGTGCTCGCGCGCAAAGCGGGACGCAGTGATCATGCACTCCTCCCAGCTGCCGGTCGCCTCGAACTCGGCGACCGCCCGGTCGGTCTCACGGCGCAGGATGATGTCGAGCAGCTCAAAGAGATCGGAGTAGTGATAGTAAAACGTCCGGCGCGTGATCTGGCATTCTTCTACGAGCTGCGTCACGGTGATCTTGTCAAACGGCTGCTCGGACAGCAGCTTCAGGAACGTGTCCTGGATGGCGGCTTCGGTCAAATGTGCCAAGCGGGATTCCACCTTTCTGGGGGTGCGGCGCGGTCATCGCGCGGCTGGATTCTGGTCCTGTGCGGGGAGATACTCGATGTGCGCATAGCTCCTGCGCGCAGAAACGGTGTCGCACAGGAAGGTATAGACTTTCTTATGCAGATCCCGCCGGGCGCTGCGCGGCGGCAGGGCTGGGTCGGGATAAAACGGGTCGCTCACAACGACGGTGATGCGCGGCGGCAGCGCGCGCAGCAGCTTTCTTTTCCGGTAGACGACCGCCGCGGCGACGACGGGCAGCTGCTCGCGCACGGGGTAGGCAAACGACGTGTCCGGAAACGGACGGATGCCGTTGTAGTACGGCCAGATGTGTGCCTCTGGATAGATCATCACGGCCTGACCGCGTTCGAGCCGGCGGTGCATGGCGGCAAGAAACTGCCGCGTGCCGTCGATGGTATTCGCCAGCGGGATCGCGCCGAGCATCTGCACGATGTTGCGCACGCCCGGGATCGAGACGGTGTCGGCGGAGGTGATGATGTTCGCGCGCCGCGGAAACGACAGCAGCGTCGGGATGAAGGCGTCCGCCAGCGTGTTCGTGTGGTTGCCGTAGAGGAAGTATCCGCCCGGCAGCGCGCGCAGCGCCTTGCGGTTTTCAATGCGCAGACCGAACACGAGCTTGCAGTACAAAAACAGAAACGGCGTCATCACCATCCGGTATACGACGAAGGCGAGCGCGTTCCAGAGCGGCCCCTTGTGCTCATACGGGAAATCCGCGCCGATCTGCTTCGGGTGGATGCGCCCGTTGGTCGGCGCAAAGTCGTCGTGCAGCGGGTCGTGATAGTAGACGGTCTTGCGGCTCATACCGGCGCACCGGCCATGGCTGCGGCGTCAAAGAGCATCTGCTCCATCTGGCGCATGCAGCTCTGCTGCTCAAACTGCGTGCCGCTGTCGAGATATTTGCGGCTGTAGTCCGCGCGCTCGTCCGGGTGGCTCACCCAGTAGTCGATCTTGCGTGCCATGTCCTCTGCATCCTTGTTTTTAAATAGGGACTTATCATCGAGCGCGAAGGCTTTGGCCGCGCTCTTGGGCGAATCGGCGATGACCGGCACCAGTCCGCAGGCGATGGCCTCCAGACAGGCGATCGACTCGATCTCCACCTCGGCGGGGTGGCAGTAGAGGTCGGCGCAGCGCAGCAGGTTCAGCAGCTCCTGCCGCGTGAAGAACGAGATCTCCATGTCCACGCCGCAGCGCTCGGCAAGGTGACGGTAGTGCGCCTCGCGCGGGCCTTCTCCGGCAAGGATGAGGTGGATCTGCTCGCGGTAGGCCGAGCGGCCGATGGCCTCGATGAGGATCTCCTGATTCTTTTCGCTCGACAGACGGCCGGTCGAGACGATGAGGAACTTATCCTCAAGCCCCTCCGGACGCGTGGCCGGGCCGGGGGTAAACATGCTGTTGACACCGTTGGAGATCACGCGGCCGTTCGTCGGACCGACGACGGCCTCAAACGTGTCGCGGATAAACTGCGTGGGGTAGTGGATGATGTCCGAATACTGGTACACCATCTGATAGCACGCGCGGTACACGCCGCGGTTGATGGCGGCCGAGTCCTTGCACAGAAAGTGCGCCGTGACGTTTTCCGCCTGACAGTGGAAGCTTGACGTGATGGGTTTGTTGTATGCCTTGGCGATCTTTACCGCCGTGTGTGACAGGCGCAGCACGAACGTCGTGTGCACGACGTCACAGTCGCGGATCGCCTCCTCGAGGATGGCACGATCCACGCGCGGCAGCGTCACGCCGTTGCGCTCCACGATCGGATTGAGCAGGTAGAGGTTGCGCTCCGGCACGACGTAAAAGCACTCGTTTCCGGCCTTGTCCTGATCGGCGCAGACCACACGTACGGTGTGCCCCTGCGCGCGCAGATACCGGATGAGATTCATGCAGGCAATGGTCGTGCCGTTGTTCTCTTCACCCAGGATGTCGCAGACAATCGTAATCGTCATTGTGTCGTATCATTCCTTGCATTTAGAATTGGCAGGGGGATGCCTGCCGCAAGACGCGACGCTCATCATTGTAACCGGCAAAAATGAGAGCCGCATTAGAAAACGGTTTTTTCGATAAATCACTGGATATATCGAAAACAATTCATTTTATCATAGCATACTTTCACGTGTGAGAAAACTTCTCACATGGGCAAAAGTGTGACATTTCAGGGCAGGAAATTGCAAACATCTGTGCCCTCTTGAATTCAGCGGCCGAATCATGTATGATAATAAACAGCAACTGTACACATTTTTTGTTTGAGGGAGCAAATAAATTATGACAGATTTTCAGAAAATGTATCAGGACAAACTGACGACGCCGGAGCGTATCGCACAGCAGGTGCAGTCCGGCTGGCTCATCGGCATGGACACGGCGACTTCTCAGACGCCGGCCATCATGGCCGCAATGGCGCAGCACATCCGCAGCACCGACATCACCGGCGTGAAGGTGCAGACCCTGCTCGACGGCTATCCGTTCGACTTCTATACCGACCCGACGCTGGCCGGAAAGATGACGGGCTACAGCTGGTTTTCCAGCAGCGCAGCGCGCAAGGCGGTCAATGCCGGCTATGCCGACATCATTCCTGCGTACTACCGCGATTTCCCGACCCGCATCCGTACCGAGTATGACTACGACGCCGTGTGCGTCGAGGTCGCGCCGATGGACAGCCACGGCTACTTCAGCCTCGCGCTCAACGGCTCGTACATCGATGCCATGCTCGAAAAGACCAAGCGCATTTACCTCGAGGTCAACGACCGTCAGCCCCGTGCGCTGTGCGGCTCTCTGATCCATATCTCGCAGGTCGACGCGCTCGTGGAGTATCACCACGACCTGCCGGTGCTGCCGCCGGTGCAGCTCGACGATGTGAGCAAGACGATCGGCGGCCTCATCGCCGACCTTATCCCGGACGGCGCGTGCCTGCAGCTCGGCATCGGCGCGATCCCGGATGCGACCGGCATGGCGCTCAAGAGCAAGCACGACCTCGGCATCCACACCGAGATGTTTACCGACTCCATGGTCGAGCTGATCGAGTGCGGCGCGGTCAACAACAGCAAAAAGCAGATCCACCGCGGCAAGACCGTCACGACGTTTGCCTTCGGCTCGCAGCGCATCTATGATTTCATTGACGACAACCCGTCCGTCGAGATCCTGCCGGTCGACTATGTCAACGACCCGAACGTCATCTGCCAGAACGACAACATGATCTCCATCAATGCGGCGGTCGAGGTCGACCTCTTCGGTCAGGTCTGCGCCGAGTCGGTCGGCACGAAGCATATGTCCGGCTCCGGCGGCCAGATCGACTACGTCCGCGGCGCCTGCCAGTCCCGCGGCGGCAAGAGCTTCATTGCCTTCACCTCCACGGCCAAGGGCGGCACGATCAGCAAGATCAAGCCCATCCTCACGCCGGGCGCCGTCGTCACGACGAGCAAGAACGACGTCGATTATATTGTCACCGAGTACGGCGTGGCGCACCTGCGCGGCCGCAGCCTCGGTGAGCGTGCCCGCCAGCTCATCGCCATCGCGCACCCCGACTTCCGCGACGAGCTGACCTTTGAGGCCAAAAAGCGCGGCATGATGATCTGATCTCATAGCCTGTCTTACAATGTAGATCCCGCTGTCCGCAACTCGCGGACAGCGGGATTCTTTTGTCTTTTCTGCCGCAGACGCGTTCTGTATCTCGAAGCACATAATGGTGACGCGTGTTTCATCAAGAAGTGCGATGTGTGCAAAAAGGTTACACTCGTCCTGCGCTGGTGCTTGTTCCGTTTTCGCAGCGAGATTATAGTGTAACCATAAAAAAGGGGACAGATGTGAAGCTTGTCCCAAAATCTATTGGAGGGATTTTCATGAAGAAAACGTGGAGCAAAGTGCTCGCCACCGTTTTGGTGCTGGCGATGGTGCTTTGCATGCCCGGCTTCGCAGCAAGTGTTGACACGGTCGATTATGATGCCGACCATGCGACCTCTGCTGACGAACTGACGGACGCGGACCTGCCGGAGCTGCTGTCTTCCGACGGAAACCACTATCCGATCGTGATGGTGCACGGCCTGTTCGGCTGGGGCGGCACGGAGGTGCTCGGCCTGAACTACTGGGGCGGCTTCAGCAGCCTGCGCGACATCCTCAACAACGCCGGCTATGAGGTCTATACCCCGTCGATCGGCCCCGTCGCCAGCAACTGGGACCGCGCCTGCGAGCTGTATGCCTACCTCGTCGGCGGCACGGTCGACTACGGTGCGTATCACTCTGCCACGAATGGTCATGCCCGTTACGGCCGCACGTTCCCGGGCGTCCTGCCGGAGCTGAACAATCCGGACAGCGAGCTCAAGGTGCACCTGATCGGCCACAGCATGGGCGGCGAGACGATCCGTATGCTGGCGCAGCTGCTTGAAAACGGCGACGCCGACGAGCGCAATGCCACCCGCGACGGCTCTATCAGCCCGCTGTTCACCGGCGAGTGCCGTCACTGGATCGAGAGCATCACGACGCTGTGCACGCCGCATGACGGCAGCCAGTACGACACCAAAGTCTATCAGAACATCGGCGACCTGGCGCAGTATGCCATGGGCATCATCGGCACGGTCACCGGCTCGAACGTCAACGAGAACAACTTCGGCCTGGACTTCAAGCTCGATCAGTGGGGCCTGGTGCGCCAGCCCAACGAGTCCTATTCCAGCTACTTCAATCGTGTCATCAACAGCAAGATCTGGACGCAGCACACCAATGACCTGAGCGTCTATGACCTTGACGTCGACGGTGCGGCCGTGCTCAACGGTTACGCCAAGGCACAGGATGATATCTATTACTTCTCCATTGCCTGCTCGAACACCCACCGCGATCCGCTGACCGGCCACTATCTGCCGAATGCCAGCATGAACCCGATGATGATCAAGAGTGGCACCTACATGGGCAGACACGTCAACTATGCGGTCGGCCATGTGAACATCACTCCGGAGTGGTGGGAGAATGACGGCATTGTTTCCGTCCGTTCCGCTATCCGTCCGCATGAGAACTCCACGGATCAGTACAACGAGAACTACGGCGTCGGTGCTGACGGCAAGATGACCTTCAAGTCCGGCACCAAGATGGGTGTCTGGAACTACATTGAAAAGATCGACAACACCGATCACATCAACATGGTTGGTCAGACGCAGAAGTCCACGCACGCCATGCTGCAGGAGAAATTCTTCGAGCTTGCCAAGATGCTCAACAGCATCCCGGTCAGAACCAGCGCCTCCGATACGCACATCTGCCCGGGCGCCGGCTTTACGGATATGCCGGCCTACAGCTCTTGGGCGCATGAAGGTCTGGATTACTGCATCCAGAATGGCATCATGAGCGGCATGAGCGCCACGACCATCGCGCCGGATGGCGTGACCACGCGTGCGCAGCTGGTGGAGATGCTTTACTGCCAGGCCGGCAGCCCGAAGGCCACGAAGGCCAGTCCCTTCACGGACCTGACGGAGAGCTGGTATGTCGATGCGATCAACTGGGCCGCGGAGAAGGGTGTCGTGAGCGGTACGAGTGCTACCACGTTTTCCCCGAATGCAACGATCACGCGTCAGGACATGGCGACGATCCTCTATAACTACGCTAAGAACGTCCTCGACCTGAACGTGTTCCAGACTGCGGATCTGACCGGCTATCCGGATTACAGCAGCATCTCCGGCTATGCCCGCACGCCGATGTCCTGGGCGGTCGCACAGGGTGTGATCTGCGGTGTCGGCAATGCCAACGGTGTCACGACCCTTGAACCGAAGGGCGATGCGACCCGCGCGCAGACTGCCGCGATCGTCATGCGTTTCTGCCAGAACGTCCTCTGAGACTTCATTTCAACACACAAGCCCGGTGGGGAATCCCCACCGGGCTTGTCCTGTTTAACGCGCGCGAGTTTACCGTGCCTTTTCCCAGCCGTCGAGCGGCGCGCGCTGAATCGCGCCGAACACCTTGCTGCGCAGATCGGGGTAGGTGAGGCTCATGGTTCGGATGAGCTCCTTGACCTCGTGCCGTTTGCTGCCGCGGTCCTCCGGGCAGGGATTTTCGACGATCGGAAGCGCCAGCGCCTTTGCGAGGTTTGTGATGCGCCCCTCGCCGGCATAGAGCATCGGCCGGATCTGATCCACGCCCGTGCGCGTCATGTGCGTCACCGGCTGAAAGCAGCTGATGCGCCCCTCGTACACGAGCGAGAGCAGAAACGTCTCGACCGCATCATCAAAATGGTGGCCGAGCGCGAGCTTTGTGATGCCGCGCTCGCTGAGCGCCGTGCACAGCGCACAGGGAGCAGGGGTTATCCTCCTTGCGTACGTCGAACACGACCTCCTTGATGTCGGTCTTCAGGCGCGTGTACGGCACGCCGAGCGACGCGCACAGCTCTGCCACCGGCGCGAAGTCCATGCCCTCGAAGCCGAGCTCGACCGTGATCGCCTCGAGGGAAAACGGCTTCGGATAATACCGCCGCAGCTCGTTGAGCGCGAGCAGAAGCACGAGTGAATCCTTGCCGCCAGAGACGCCGACGGCGACGGTGTCGCCCGGTGCGATCATGTCATAATCCTCTACGCACCGGCGCACGAGACCGGTGAAAGCATTCAGGTCGTTCATAGCAGCCCTCCGAAAACGAAAATAGAAAATGCGAAATCAAGAGCAAAACGGAGAAAAACGGAGATATTAAAAGCAAAGAGACATCTAAATGAAAATTCCGTTGACAGACTCCGGCGGTTGTGGTATAAAAGTAGGGCGCGGATGTGAGAACTATTCTACGTTCGCGCCTGAAAAATGTCAAAATGTTTTTCAACACATTCTAATTGGAGGCACAAATATGTCCACTACTTTGCTGAACAAGGACACCGTCACCCGCAAGTGGTACGTTCTGGATGCAGCCGGCAAGCCGATGGGCAAGACCGCAGCGCTCGCTGCCGATCTGCTGCGCGGCAAGCTCAAGACCGACTACACCCCGCACGTCGACTGCGGCGACTATGTCATCATCATCAACGCCGAGCAGGCTGTGCTCACCGGCAAGAAGCTCGAGCAGAAGTACTACCGCACGCACTCCGGCTACCCCGGCGGCCTGCATGAGACGCAGTACAAGAAGCTCATGAAGGATAAGCCGGAGCTGGCTATGCGTCTGGCTGTTCGCGGCATGCTGCAGAAGAACACCATTGCCCAGTGGCAGCTCAAGCGCCTGAAGATCTATCGCGGCGCCGAGCATCCCCATGCGGCACAGAAGCCCGAAGTCTGGGATCGCTGAGAAGGAGGAAATAGAACATGGCAACTTATACGAGCAAAAAAGCCTATATGTACGGCACTGGCCGCAGAAAGTCCTCCGTCGCGCGTGTGCACCTGTTCCCCAACGGCACCGGCAGCATCACCGTCAACGGCCGTCCCCTCGATGACTACTTTGGTCTCGAGACCCTGAAGCTCATCGTTCGTCAGCCTTTCGCTGCGACCGACACCATGGGCAAGTTCGACGTCGAAGCCACCGTCACCGGCGGCGGCGTGACCGGTCAGGCCGGCGCGATCCGTCACGGTATCGCCCGTGCGCTGCTGCAGGTCGAGGACAGCTACCGTGCGCCCCTGAAGGCCGCCGGCCTGCTGACCCGCGACCCGAGAATGAAAGAGCGTAAGAAATACGGTCTGAAGGCCGCCCGTCGGGCTCCTCAGTTCAGCAAGCGCTGATCGAGACTTCAAAATGCCCAAAAACCCCGGAACCATGCGGTTTTCCGGGGTTTTTCTTTTTTGATTCTGCTGTTTCCTTTTGAGGAAATTTGATGCTCTCTATCCCGTTTTTAATGGGTTAACCATAGGGGAAAACCGAGTTTGGAGCGATGAATGGGTTAAAAAATAGGGGAAAATCCCCCTCCATTCCGAGCCCTGCGAGGCACATCTATAGAGGCAATTTATCCCTCCCGGCATCTTTATTTTGCTTTGAATTCTTTTGGCGAAGTTTATTCCCGTTTATACCATATACGGATGGTTGAGGCCCAGTTACCCATTGCGGTAGCTGGGCCTTTTTTGTTTTCAGATATTCCAATGATGAATGCTCGAAGGAGGAGCCCGTGAAAAAATTTTTTAGAAATTTCTCCGGAGACTTAATTTTTGCCCTTTCCCGTGATCTACCACTTGAGGGGCAAAAACCTCTCACCTGTTCCTTGACAATCGAATACACATTCAACAGGTACATTCCTGATCGGGGGCGAAGGCCCCAGCCGGATGAAGGTGCGCCACGAACTTCCTGCCCGCAAGGGTTATCACGGAAAGCAAGGTTGGTAGCGATTCCGAACCATTCTGAAATATCCGCTTGCTACGGATAAGGCGATGAAACGATTCAGGGACAATGATACTTCCCTATGGGGCTGGCGGAGTACCCGGCAGAGGTGAGATTCCTATGAGTTCGGTCAGCAGCCGAACGCCTGTTGATTTCCTTTTACGCATTTGGGGGATGAGATCGAGTTAAATGCGACCACCAAAGCACAGGACTCCGCTTCCTGTGTTTTGGTGGATCAAGCGATCCAAATCTAATAAGAAGGAGGAAAAGCGAAATGCCAAACTGTAAAACCATTGCTATCTGCAATCAGAAAGGCGGCACAGGCAAAACGACCACAACGGTCAATTTGGGTGTCGGGCTTGCACGACTCGGCAAGAAGGTACTCCTTGTAGATGCCGACCCACAGGGCGACCTTACGACTTGCCTCGGATGGCGAGATAATGACAGCCTTACGACGACCATTACCGATAAGCTATCCGGGGTTATCCGTGAAGATCATACAGACCCACGAAGCGGCATTCTGCATCACGAGGAAAATGTCGATCTGCTTCCTGCCAACATCGAGCTTTCCGCTATGGAAATGATGCTTGTCACCGCAATGAGCCGTGAAACCATTCTGAGAAGCTATCTGAGTAAGGTCAAAGACAATTATGACTATGTACTGATTGATTGTATGCCTTCGCTCGGTATGGTCACTCTGAATGCGTTGGCGGCGGCAGATAGCGTAATCATTCCCGTGCAGGCGCAATATCTTCCTGCAAAGGGAATGACCCAACTGATGCAGACCATTGGAAAGGTCAGGCAGTACATCAATCCGAGCCTGCGAATCGACGGCATTCTTTTGAATATCGTAGATAACCGCACCAACCTCGCAAAAAGCACTGCCGACGCACTGCGAAAGAACTTTGGGAGCGTTATTAAGATATACCGTTCCTCCATTCCTATGGCAGTGAAAGCCGCAGAGGTCGCTTCCAAGGGCGTAAGCATCTATAAGTATGAGCCGAACAGTCCTGTTGCAAAGGCTTATGCTGAGTTCGCAAAGGAGGTGTCTGCCGATGGCAGGAAGAAAGAGCGACTTCACTCTGCCGACGCTCGATGACCTGTTTTCTACACAGGAGCTTCGGGATGATGCCAAGCTCAGTAAAATCCGAGATATTCCCCTTGAGCTGATCGACGATTTTCCCGACCACCCATTTAAGGTACGGGACGATGAGGATATGATACAGCTTGTGGAGAGCGTCAAGGAGCGAGGAGTCATTACTCCGGCTACCGTGCGTCAGAAAGAGGACGGTAGGTATGAACTGATTTCCGGTCACAGGCGAAAACGGGCTTGTGAACTTGCCGGGTTTGAAGCACTTCGCTGCGAGGTCGTAGACCTTGACCGTGACGCCGCCACCGTCCTTATGGTGGAAAGCAATTACCAGCGGTCGCAGATACTGCCCAGCGAAAAAGCCTTTGCCTATAAGATGAGGCTGGAAGCGATGAACCGACAGGGACAGCGAACAGATTTAACTTCGTCGCCACTGGCGACGAAGTTATCACAAGGTCGTTCTGATGTGGAACTCGGTGAACAAGTTGGCGAAAGTAAAGACCAAGTTCGCCGGTATATCCGTCTGACAAACCTTGTGCCGGAGCTTCTTGACCTTGTGGACGAGGGCAAAATCAAGATGCGTCCTGCGGTGGAGCTTTCCTATTTGGACGAGGGTAATCAGCGGGCGGTGGTTGATGAAATCGACCTGAACCAAGCCACACCTTCCCACGCACAGACCATTCGGATGCGCCAGTTCTTCACGGACGGCAAGCTCACGCCGGAGGTGGTGTCCGCCATTATGAGCGAGGAAAAACCAAATCAACGGGAGAAGATCGTCCTGCGTGGGGACAAGGTGCGAAGTCTGATTCCGAAGAATGTCCCCGTAAGCCAAACGGAGGATTATGTGGTCAAAGCACTGGAGCATTACAGCCGCTTTCTTCGTCAGCGGGCAGAGCGTGACAGCCGATAGAAACACGGAGTATGTTTCCTGCCGTCCCCTTCCTCACACTCCAACCCCTGAGAACTACCAGACTATCCGAAATAAACTATCTCCTGATTTATCTCTATCGCTCTAAGCTAAATCTATCTAAGAGCAAACGGAGTTCGCACAATTCGGAAAACTGCGTTTTGGCGGTATGATGAAAAGTTGCGCTTCAAAACGCACCTTTGTCGGAGCAGTTCTCATCGGGTAGAATGTTGTCGAAGGGAGTGAAGCGTATGAAATCCAAAATCGCAGTTATTCTACTCGCAGTGTTTCTGTGTCTGACTACGGGATGCAACAACGCCTCGCATATTGCAGAAACGCCTGACCCTATTCCTTCTTCGGACAGTAACATCGTCCCCAGTGAATCAGAATCGGCTCAGGCAGAAAAGAAAACGGAGGCTGATCGTCCCCAAAGCACAGAATCGCAAACGGATAGCCGTGCCGCAGAGTTCCCGGCAAGCGTATCGGAAAGTGACACCCAAACAACAGAGGTTCCCGATCAGGCTGACCACAGCACGGCAGTGCTGCCACAGCCGAGCGAACCTGAAAAGAAAATAGACGAGTCCGAACGCCGACCGGAAACCGCTGCCCCGACAGAAAAAGAGCAGCCCACACCTCCGGCAACTGAGGAATCGACGCCACCGGAACCGCCGAAAGAAGAACTGACTGAGCCGGTCTTTGACATTGACTACTGGATCAGCTTTGCCAAGAGCTACGCTGAGAGCATCGGACTTGCGCTTGACAGCGGAGCCGTGTATTGCTGGGATAACCCCATCGCCGCAGGTGTAAAATGCAAATACACCGAACGGGATATTCGTGGCTATCTCGACCGATATGCCAAGGACGGCGACATCACCGATGTGTGGATTTGGTATGAGCAGACCGGAAGCGGCTCTTATGAAATCTACATCGGCTACGCATAACAACAAAACACATTTCACCCGAAACGCATCGTCATTGTACGGTGCGTTTTTTATTTCCAAGGAGGTAATCAACACAATGAAAAAGAACCTTTTCAAGCGAGGAATGGCGGGACTGCTTTCCCTCGTGATGTGCCTGACAGCCCTTGTGGGGATCGGCACAACTACTGCCTATGCCGCAGGAGAAAGAGCAGAGGTCTACCTTGTTTCTTTTCCGAGAAGCGGCGATGCTAATATTGATTACAGCGGTACTTGGGGACACCCCAATCTCCGGTATATGAACGGCTGGCATTCCGGTGCGTCCAAGTACACTACCATTCGAGCAATGCACTCGTATGACGGTAACATCTGTTACTGCATTGAGCCGGGAGTGCAGCAGGATACCGGCGACACTTATACCAGTAAGGACGAAACCTTTTGGGACAACCTGCCCTCAGACATCAACAGCACCATTTCCCCCTATGATATGAAGCTGTTCATCGGGCGTATTATGCAGTACGGTTACACGGGACCCATCAGCACCTCGTGGCGTTCACAGAACCCTGCTGATGCCGCAACGCTGGCGGAAGCTATGGCAACACAGGTTCTCATTTGGGAAACCGTTGTCGGTGAGCGTGACGAGGACTTCGATTATGTAAGCCCCGGTAGCTACGATGCTGTTAAGGGCGTTATCAGCACCGCCCACCCGCTGTACGACCTGTTTTGCGATTACTATGACAGCATTGAAGCAAGCGTTCAGCGTCACTCTGCCATCCCCAGCTTTATGTCCAAAAACCCGAACAGAGCGCAGAGCGTGGAACTGGAATGGGACGGTAGCGGTTACACCGCTACCCTGACAGACCACAACCGAGTGCTTTCCGATTACAACTTTTCCGCTAATGAGGATGGCATTTCATTCAGCGTCAGCGGAAACCAGCTCATTATCACAGCAACG
>ERZ825384.1494-NODE-1494-length-27384-cov-4.993926_pt1 | contig 27384 bp, 26 predicted proteins | sample MGYA00519931_ERZ825384 | MGnify/ENA primary metagenome ERZ825384 (study PRJEB31778, sample SAMEA3449200) | human gut metagenome | biome: human gut; feature: human-associated habitat; material: faeces | place: United Kingdom | collected 2010/2012 ...
CCAGTATAACCTCTACATGAAAACGGTGGTATCGCTGCAAAACAATCTCATTTCACTGACCGACAAGACCTTTCCCGGCGTGAACGAACTGTTCTCCAGCCCGGAGCGTGCGGACGGCCACCAGAAATGGGTGGACTTTGTCATGACCTTTTGGCACTGCGACTGCATCTGCCGCGCCAGCGAAAAGGCATTCACCGAGCGTTACCAGAAGTGGTGCAAGCGCAAGGGTTATCATTTCAGCGCGGAAAAGGCACTGGATGTCTATGCCGGAAGCTGCGGCCATTTCACCACGCTGCCGAAGAACGACAACACAAAGCTGCTCATTACGACCGCTGCCCAGCAACTGCTCGCAGGCAAGATGACGCTGGCCGCTCTGCGCGCCGAGATGACACGCCTTGCAAAGCGGCTGCCGGAGTACGATACCGTGCGGGCCATGTACGGTGTTGGCGAAACCACTGCCGCGCAGCTTATGGCTGAGATCGGGGATGTACGCCGTTTTCCCCGCCGCAGTTCTATTGTGGGCTTCGCCGGTGTTGATCCGGCTGTGGACCAATCCGGCAAACACGAGGCAAAAAGCACTCCAACAACCAAGCGCGGCTCTCCGCACTTGCGGAAAACACTGTACCAAATTGTCTGTACATATCTGAGAAAAGCTCCAGAGGACGAGCCGGTGTACCAGTTCCTCGATAAGAAACGCACCGAGGGCAAGCCGTATTTCGTTTACATGACCGCTGCACAAAACAAGTTCCTGCGCATCTACTATGCCCGCGTGAAAGAATGCCTTGAGGATTTCGACGCGCAGCAGAACTCCGCACAGAGTTAAGCTAACTGCCAATTCCATCCCGGCTGGTGATACATCTTTTCTCCAGCCTGTTTTGTTATGCCCTTTTCAGTCTCGCAAATTTTGCGGGACTTTTTTCTTTTCAGCTATTGACTTTTGTTTGCAGGACTCATTTCCTCAGATAGCCCAATTATAAGTCATATTTGCGTATGCGTCAATGATATTTGCTGATTTCTGCGTTTTACACAAAATTCAGCATAGAAAATCAGCGAATCACAAAATAAAATCTCTTGAAAGCAAATAATATTTGTGTTACACTGTTCGCAGAACAAATCTCAGGAGGGATATTCTGTGAAAGTGGAATCCATTCAGGCGGCAAGGGCCGCGTATGACATCGAAGCGCAGTGCATTCTGGAAATGAAGGACTACTTTGACGAGGTCGCGTTCTCGCGTGCGGTGCATCTGCTGGCGCAGGCCCCGCGCATCGGCGCGGCGGGCTGCGGACATTCGGGCATCATCTGTCAGCATTTTGCGCACCTCATGTGCTGCATCGAGCGTCCGGCACGGTTCATTTCGCCAGCCGAGGCCGTCCACGGCGCGACGGGCTTTTTGCAGAAGGGCGACGTGATGGTCTTCGCCTCCCGCGGCGGCAAGACGAAGGAGCTGCTGCCCATCGTGGACATCTGCAAAGCCAAGGGCGTGTCGATCATCACGGTGACAGAGAATCTGGAGTCGCCGCTGGCGCAGGCAGCGGACGTCGTGCTCAAGCAGCATGTGAACCGCGAGACGGACAAGTGGAACGCGCAGGGTACGACGTCCACGACGGCGCTCTGCATGATCTTCCACGCGCTGCAGGCAGCGCTCATCGAAGAAACGGGCTATCAGGCCGAACAGTTCGCCCTCATCCATCCGGGCGGAGCGGTCGGCGAGCGGCTCAATCATAAAGCCCTATAAGGAAAAGGACGTGTAAGCTATGGCAGCAGGCAGACTGAAGATCGACATTCGCAGAAAGCGGATTCTGGAGCTTCTGGCGCAGAACGGACAGGTAACGGTCGCGGAGCTGAGTGGGCTCCTGAACGCGACGCAGACGACGATCCGCACGGATCTGGACACGATGGCGGCGGAAAACCGCCTCGTGCGCATCCCCGGCGGTGCGATTGCCATCCCGGCGCAGCCGGTACAGACGCCTGTGCAGGAGGCCGCTCCGGACGCGCTTGCCGCACAGAAGCGCGCCATTGCTGCCAAGGTGCTATCGCACATTCAGGACGGCGATACGCTGTTTCTCAATTCCGGCTCGACCACGCTGCGCGTGGCCGAGGCGCTCTGCGCCCGCAAGCGCCTTTGCGTCGTGACCAATTCCATCCGCGCGGCGGAGGTGCTGGCCGGGTACCCGGAAACGCATGTCGTGCTGCTGGGCGGCGAGATCAACGCGATCTATGGCTTTACGTTTGGCGACGACGCCGTGCAGCAGCTCGGGCGCTATCAGCCCGCGTGGGCGATCTTGTCCGTGGACGGCGTGAACGCCGTGCAGGGTATCACGACGTATCACGCGGAGGAAGCCATGGTCAACCGAATCATGCTCCAGCAGGCACACCGGGCGATCATCGCCGCCGACCGCCGCAAGGTCGGACGGGCGGGCTTCACCGGGATCTGTCGACTGGATGACCGCTTCACGGTCATCACCGACAGCGGGGCCAGGCCGGAGGAGCTGGACGAGATCCGCGCGACCGGCGCGGCTGTGGAGGTTGCAGAGGAAGCATGAAAACAAAACTGCGCCCCGGATGGGTGCTGGTGCTGCTCTGCACGGTGCTGTTCTTCTATGGCTTTTACCTCGGCGGGGTGCAGCTCGTCATCAGCGAGGTCTCACGGGAATACGGACAGAATGCCGCGGGCATGGGCGGACTGGTGGCCGCGCAGCATGTCGCGGCGGTCGTGCTGCCGGTCGTGCTGGGCGCGCTGGCGGACCGGATCGGAAAAAAGCCGGTGCTGTGCATCTTCGCGGCGATTTTCGCCGCGGGCTGCTTTCTGGCGGGGCTTTCTAAAAATCTCGGCGTGTATGTGATCGGCGCGGTCTGCGTCGGCGCGGGCTACAGCGTGTGTGAAAGCGTTTCGTCCGCCGTGCTGTCCGAGCTGGACGCGGAGAAGGGCGCGCGCTATATCAATCTGTCACAGGCGCTGCTCTCGCTCGGCGCGGTGATCAGCCCGTTTCTGGTGCAGTGGCTGCAGAAAAGCCGCCATGCAAGCTGGCGGCTGCCGTTTCTGATCTGCGCGGCAGCCTATACGCTGCTGGCGCTGCTGCTGTTGCTCACGGTGTTCCCGAAGCGGCAGACCGTCACGCAGAGGGAAGCAAAGGCGCGGACAAACTTTTTCGCCTCGCGCGCGTTCCGGCTGCTGTTTTTCTCGATCTTGCTGTATGTCGGGCTGGAAAACGGCATCAGCTATTTTGCCGAGAGCCTGTTTTCCGTGCGCCTGTCGGCGGGGGATCTCGCAGCTGCGGCGATCTCTGCCTATTGGATCGGCATGACCGTTTCCCGGATGCTGTTCAGCGCCGTTCTGCGCGACCCGAAGAAGACGCTCATCGGCTGCTTTCTTGCAAGCGCGGCATTCCTGCTGACGCTGGCCGTGTCCAGAAATCCAATGGTATCTCTCGTGTGTTGCTTTGCGGCAGGCTTCTCCTACGGCCCGATCTGGTCGACGCTCGTTGCGCAGGCGACCGGGCTGTTCCCGGAAGCCGGTGCGGGCGCAGCAGGCGTCATGAGCGCGGGCTGCGGCATCGGGGGGATCGTTTATCCCGTCCTGATGGGCGCGGCCTGCGATGGGATGGGCCTTGGCGGAGCCTTCGGTCTGCTGGCCGCGACGGCAGCGGCAGGGGCCGTGCTTTGTGCGCGGCTGCAGACAAACAAAAGAAAAACCGGCGCATCTGCGCCGGGAATGCAATGAAAAGGGAGGGATATTATGCTGATCGAACAACCGCAGCTCCGGCCGGAGGTCTCCATCCGCTGGCTGACGATCGCCTGCTTTGAGATCCGTGTCGGTGATTTTCGGATCGTGATCGACCCGTGCATCGGCGAAAGCCCGCGTGCGCCCTTCGGCCCGGAGGTCATCGAGGGCGCAGATATCGTGCTGCTGTCGCACACACACTGGGACCATATTACTGATCTGGCGTATGTGATGGAGAAATTTCACTGCCCGGTGCTCTGCGGCGAGCTGAGCGCCCCGGCGCTGATCGAGATGCTCAATGCGAACCCGCATGACGTCTACCCGGTCACACCGAATCTGGAGCTGGACTTCGGCGGCGCGCGGGTGCGCGCGCTGTTTGCCCGCCATACAAACCAGCACTGCACACATGCGGACCTGACCGACCCGGCTCACCAGCGCCCGTGGGTCAACACGCCGCAGCGGCTGGCGTGCGGCAATTTCGGCGATCTGGAATACCGCGATTATCTGATCACGACGCCCGGCGGGCTGAAGATCATGTTCTGGGGCAGCAACGCCACCCCGGAGCAGCTCGGGATCATCCGCGAGCTGAAGCCGGATATCGCCATCATGCAGTTCACCAAGCAGACGCCGGAGGATCTGGCGGCCATGGCCGAGGCGGGCGGCGTGAAGGTGCTCATCCCGCACCATATGGATCTGGCCATGAGCGAGGACATGTATCTGCCGCGGATCGAGGAGATGGAGCGCGCCGTACACGCGCGCGTGCCGGGCTGCACCGTCATTACGCCCGAGCGCCTGAAGTGGTATCACATGGGCCTGAGCGTCTGGGCCTGAACTTGCATATTGTCTGAAAAAGCAGCCGGTCTCATTTGAGATCGGCTGCTTTTCTATGTCCGGCTGTGATCGGGGCCTGCGTCCTGCAGATACGGCAGTGTCGAGCCGCCGTGGGGCATGGCGAGGACGGTGGCGGAGGGGCCGTATTTCCGGAAGGCAGCGTCCAGCGCCGCCTGGGCGGAGGGCTTTGGCTCGAGGAAGATGCGGCGGACAAAGTCGTCGTCCATTTCCGAGACCAGATCGATGGACGCCTTCTCCAGCACCATCGCGATGGCGGCTGCCTTGTGTCCGCCCAGCTGGAAATTACGGGAGATGCGCTCTACCATGGAATGCGCGGTCGGCGCGGCGAGCAGCCAGTCAGAAAAGGTCTTGCTGCCCAGGCCCTCCGGGCAGGCGCCGATCAGGATGATGGTGCGGAAGTCGGCTTCCGCGACTGCGCGGGTGCTGTCCACCGGCGTTCCGTGTGCGGTGTCGCCCAGGTGGATGCAGCCGGCCGCATCGGAGTCGACGCAGCGGACCGTCTCATAGCATTCCCGGCCGACCAGGATGGGGGCGGCATGGAGGACGCCAAGCAGATTCTCCTGCGGAAGCTCCACGGTCTGCACGCCGCTGCCATATCCAAATTCCAGTTGCATGGGTCAGCCTCCTGTATTCCGGTATTCCGCTCAGATCCTTGCCACGCCGGTTCTTCTCGCGGCTTCGGCGACTGCCTTGGCGACGGCGGGGCCGACGCGGTGGTCGAAGGCCTTGGGGATGATATAGTCCGCCGAGAGCTCGCTCTCGGAGATGAGCTCCGCCAGCGCGTGCGCGGCGGCGACCTTCATTTCCTCGTTGATATCGCTGGCGCGTACGTCAAATGCGCCGCGGAAGATGCCCGGGAAGGCCAGAACGTTGTTGATCTGGTTCGGGTAATCGCTCCGGCCGGTCGAGATGACCTTCGCGCCGCCCGCCTTCGCGTCCTCCGGGAAGATCTCCGGCGTCGGGTTCGCGCAGGCGAAGACGATCGCATCCTTGTTCATGGGCTTGACCATCTCGGTCGTGACGGTCCCGGGCGCGCTGACACCGATGAACACATCTGCGCCGACGAGCATGTCGGCAAGGCTTCCAGCCCTGCGCTCGAGATTCGTGACCTCGGCCATTTCCTCCTTGATCCAGTTGAGACCCTCACGCCCCTTGTAGATCGCGCCCTTGCGATCGCACATTGTGACATTCCGGAAGCCCGCGGAGAGCAGCAGCTTCACGATCGCGATGGCTGCCGCGCCGGCGCCGGAGGTGACGATCCTCACGTCCTCCTTCTTCTTCCCAACGACCTTCAGCGCGTTGGTCAGACCGGCCAGCGTAATAACGGCGGTGCCGTGCTGGTCGTCGTGGAAGATGGGGATGTCGCAGCGCTCCTTGAGCTTGCGCTCGATCTCAAAGCAGCGGGGAGCGGAGATGTCTTCGAGGTTCACGCCGCCGAACGAGCCGGAGATGAGCGCGACGGTATTGACGAATTCGTCCACATCATGCGTCTTGACGCACAGCGGGAAGGCATCCACATCGCCGAAGGCCTTGAAGAGCACGCATTTGCCCTCCATGACCGGCATACCAGCCTCCGGTCCGATATCGCCGAGGCCGAGGACGGCCGAGCCGTCGGTAATGACGGCGCAGAGATTCCAGCGGCGGGTCAGCTCGTAGCTTTTCTCAAGATCCTTCTGGATCTCCAGGCACGGCTGGGCGACGCCCGGCGTGTAGGCGAGCGACAGATCGTCCTTCGTCTCGACCGGCACACGCGCCGTGACCTCGATTTTTCCCTTCCATTCGCCATGCAGACGAAGAGATTCTTTTGCGTAATCCATGTTTATTCACCTGTTTGCTATGAACTTGGCCATCGGACGCGCCGGATCGGCGCGTCCGGAGTGTGCTTGAAATTTGCTGCTGCGTGCAGCGGGGGCTCAGAGGCGGGCCGCCTGGATACCGGCCTGATAGAGCAGCGCGAAGCGGCGGTATTTTGTTTCCAGGAAGGCGCTCGGGTGCGGCTCGTAGCGGGTGACCATAGCGACGCAGTGCGCCGCGGCCTGCGCATAGTCCGCATACTGTCCGTCTGAGACGGCGGCGACGATGGCCGCGCCGAGGCAGGCGGCTTCCTTTTCCCGCGGCACGACGACCGGCAGGCCGGTGATATCTGCCTGCAGCTGGCACCAGACGGGGCTTTTCGCGCCGCCTCCGGTGGCGATGATATGGTCGGGCTTCGTTCCCTTTGCGGCGATGGCGTCGCAGTTTTTGCGCAGCATGAACGCAACGCCCTCCATGACGGCGTGCGCCATGTCAAAAACATCGTGCTCCTGCCGCAGACCCCAGAACATGCCCGCCGCGTCGGCGTCAAATTCCGGTGCGTTCGTACCCACAAGGTACGGCAGGAAGATCAGCGGATTCTCGCCGCCGCGCGCGAGCAGGACGCGGTTCATCTCGTCATAGCCGGTCTCCGGCATGCAGGTCCGGCGGAACCATTCCAGACTGACACCGCCGGATTCGGCGACCGGGAGCATGATGTGCGTATCCGGCAGGAAGCCGTAGTGCATGGCGATCCCGCTGTCGCGCGGCGCCGGTTCCTGCGCCATGACGGCGAGGGCCATGACCGTGCCGGTCGAGAGCGTGACGCCGCCGGGGCGGACATTTCCGGTGCCGATCATGCCCGCAAAGTGGTCGAGCGTGCCGACGTTCACGAGCGTGTCCTGCGTCAGGCCGAGCGCCTGCGCGGCGGACGCAGTCAGCGGCCCGGCGACGCTGCACGGCTCGACGAGCGGCGGCAGCCGGGTCTCGTCAATGCCGATGGCGTCGAGCATCTGCGTCCAGTAGTGCTTTTCGTAGATATCAAAATAGAATGTGAAGGTGGCGATGGACATATCGGCGAGCTTCCGACCCGTCAGGCGGAAGACAATATAGTCCTTGAGCAGCATGAAGGTCTCGGCGGCAAAGACGTCTGGCCGGTTCTTTTTCAGCCAGAGGATCTTCGTCGCGGGCCAGGTCGGCAGGAGTGCCTGCTGCCCGGTGACGCGCTCGCAGAGCGCGGCGTCAAACTGCGCGGCAAGGAGTTTGCATTCCTCACTCGAGCGCTCATCCATCCAGGAGATCGCGTGCATACAGGCGCGGCTCTCCGCGTCCACGCAGACGAGCGATTCCGCCTGACCGGTAAACGCGATCTGACGGATTTTCGATACGCCGCAGTCGCGCGTGAGCTGCGCGATGAGCGCGGCAAGCTCATTATAATAACGCTCCGCGTCAAATTCCACGAAGCCGTTTTCCCGCAGATACTCGACCGGGCGGCTCTGCTGCCCGACGAGCTGCATCGATCCATCATAAATGGCAGCCTTGATGTTGGTGCTGCCAAGGTCAACGCCAAGATACATGTTGGTTCCTCCATAAAAAAGGCGCTGCATCGAGCCGCTCCACATGGGAAGCAACGCCCAAGCAGCGCCTTCTCAGTTTTTTAAAAATTGTATTTACATGACAAGGTCAATATCCATGAGCTTGCAGAAATCGCGCAGCTGCTCGGTGTAATCGCCGTAGGCGACGATGACGTGCTGGCAGCAGACGTTCTGCGCAAATTCTTCCACGGTGCACGAATCGGGGAAGATCTCCAGCGACGGCAGCTGCGGCGCGGGATCGTCCCAGCCGTACTCGTTCCACGCGGGCGGCGTCTTGGCCTCGCCGGTGTAGACGTGCATGCGGTAGCGGCCGTGCATGTAGGCAAGGCGCGCACAGGTCACATAGCCGGTCTTGACCTTCGATACGCACAGAAGCGACGTGTTGAGCAGACCGAAGGCGGCGGGAAGGACCGTCACCGGGCCGTCGGTCACAGGCTCGGGGATATAATCCGGCACGCCTGCGATCACGCTGTTCTCAAAGAACTCGTAGTACTCCAGATACGGCACGGTCTGGCCGGAGAGATACTTCATGATCAGCTGCGTCACGCAGCCCATGACGTCGTTTTCCGGCGTGGTGAGCACGTGGTAGTAATGCTCGAGCAGGATGAAGACCATGGCAGGGGGGAAGCCCTCGAGCTTCTTCATGCCGTCGACGTCGAGAAGCGTGATGGCCTCCCAGCCGCGCTCGGTGATCTTCTTGCCGATGGCAAGCGCGTATTTGACGCCCTTTTCGATGATCGCCTCATCGCAGGGCTTTTCGAATTTCCAGGTTTCCTTGACGTACTTCACGCCCTCGGCGATCTTGTCCGGCTCCAGCGTGTCGAGCGCGCGGACCATCTCGAGCATCTCATACGGCTCGACCTCGATGCCGATCTGGCCGCGCATGGAGTTGCCCTCATACTGCGTGCCGAACAGCAGCATATCGCGGTAGCCCATCGTGCCGACGCGCGCGTCGCGCAGGGCGCGCCTGGCCGCGCAGGCGGAAATGAATGCGTCGAGCTTCGCGCGCGGATAGTCTTTGCCGATGATGTTGTAAACATACTTGAAATCGTAGCCGAGCGCCTCGAACGTCGGGCGGATAGCCGAGGTACCGGCCTGCTCGGCAGTGGTGATGATGCGCCCGTTTTGCTTCCAGCCGCACAGGCCCCACAGGAGCATGGGGATATGGCGGTACTGGTCGGTCACGCGGATGACGGCGTGCGTCGGCACCCAGCCCGCCACGCAGACGACCAGGCAGCACATATCAAAGCCGCGCAGCTTTTCCGCCGCCGCGTCGGCGGTCGCGTATTTTTCATCGTCGATGACGAGCCCTGCGTCCAGCAGGTCATAGCCCATGGCTGTCAGAACGCCCAGCGCCTCGTCGTGCTTCATCTGCAGACGCTCGATCGGCGTGTTGACCTCGCCGAAGCAAACAAATCCTACCCGTTTATCCATGTGAGCCTTCCTCCGTGTTTTCATTTGCAGTTGTTATTGGGATCATGACCGGCAGCGGAACGCGCGGGACGATTGCGGCACAGTGCACAAACAAAGCCGCCGGCCAAGGCGATTTTCTATTCCTATTTTCCCATAGCCGAACGAAATAGTCAATGCGCAACCATGAAATAATTCACGCAAAACAACGCAAAATTGAGGGTTCCCGCGGCCTCAGGTTGTGTGGCGGACGACCAGATTCGGGCGCAGCGCGATCTGCTGCTGCGACATCTGCGGGTTTTTCGTGCGCTTGGTCAGGATGTTGACGGCGACGGAGAGCATGTCCTCGTAGGGATTGGCGATGGTGGTGATGCCGCCCTCGATATATTTGGACGACGTGAGGTTGTCAAAGCCCATGACGGCCATATCCTCAGGGATGCGCAGACCGCTTTCGCGCAGCGCGTGGATGGCGCCGATGGCCATCTGGTCATAGCAGCAGAAGATGGCGTCGGGCGGGTTCTCCAGCGACAGAAGCTCCTTGGTCCTGAGATATCCGCCGCTCTCCGCGCGCTCGGGGCCGACGCAGATGAGCTGCGGATCGACCTTCATGCCCTGCAGCTTCATGGCCTGCTTGAACACGGTGACGCGGCTGAGGGAGATGCGGTCACTGATGCAGGCGATGCGCTGGTAGCCGCGCTTTTGCAGGTGCTGCACGCCCATGATGATGCCGCTGTATTCGTCGAGATGGATGCAGTCAAATTCCAGCAGGGGATAGTATTTCGACGTGATCAGCATGATCGGCAGGCCGCTTCTGTGCATGGCGCTGATGAGCTGATCGGACATGTTTTCCTCGGTATCCATGACGACGAGCAGGCACTTGACGTGGATGCGGCTCATGGTGTTGATCGCGTCGAGCAGCTCCGCGGCCTTGAAATCCGTCAACTTCATGATGAGCGAATAGCCCTTCGCGGCGAGAAAATCCTTCGCCTTGTGCACCAGACGCGCGTAATATTCCGACGCGACCTCGGGGACGATGATGCCCGCCGAATTCCAATCCGGCGTGGCGCGGCCGCCGCGGCCCTGCAGAGTGTAGCCGAGCTCGTCCGCCGCCTTGAGGATCTTTTCCGTCATTTCCCGGCTGATTTCCTTGCCGCCGTTGAGCCCGCGGGAGACCGTGGAGACGCTCACGCCAAGCTTTTGTGCAATGTCTTTCAGGTTTGCCATGGAATGCACCGCCTTTCTCCGGACATCATAACATAAGCGCAACTGCAATGCAACAACCTTTCTGTTTTTCGCGTAGTTTTGCAGAGAACAGCGCCGCGCGGACTTGCCCGCGGCGGCGAAGCTGTGTTAAGATACAAACAGAGCGGCGCGCCTGCGCGCGGCCGCGGAAAAAGAGAAAGCTGGTGGTGATCGTTTTGCAGACGGGTCTGCGGCGGACGGACACCGACATGACCAGAGGCAGCGTCCTCGGGCAGCTGGTCGCGTTTTCCGTCCCGCTTTTGATCGGCAACATTTTTCAGCAGCTGTACAACACCGTGGACAGCGTGGTGGTCGGAAATTTCGTCGGCAAGGAGGCGCTGGCCGCGGTCGGGAGCGTCGGGCCGGTGATCAATATGCTCATCGGCTTCTTCAACGGCTTTGCGACCGGCGCGGGCGTCGTCATCTCGCGGCATTACGGCGCGCGGCAGCGGGAGAACGTCCGGACCGCCGTGCAGACGACCATCGCCATGACGATCCTGATGAGCATTGTGCTGAGCGTGCTCGGCGTGGTGCTGACGCCCGCGCTGCTGCGGATGATGCAAACGCCGGAGGAAGTGCTTGCACATGCGAGCGAGTATCTGCAGATTTATTTTGCCGGACTGAGCGGACTGCTGCTGTACAACATGGGCGCGGGCATCCTGCGCGCCGTCGGCGACACCAGACGGCCGCTGTATTTCCTGATCTTCTCGGCGGTGACGAACACGGTTCTCGATTTGCTGTTCGTGGCGGTATTTCATATGGGCGTCGCGGGTGTGGCGATCGCGACGATCCTTGCGCAGTTCGCCTCGGCGGCGCTGGTGCTGCTCGTGCTGACACGGACGAATGGCGATTACCGCATCGAGTGGCGGGCGGTGCGGCTGGAGAAGAACATGCTCGGCAGCATCTGCGCGCTGGGCCTGCCGTCGGCGGTGCAGCTGGCGGTCACGGCGTTTTCCAATATTTTTGTGCAGTCCTATATCAACCGCTTCGGCGCGGACTGCATGGCTGGCTGGACGTCGTATAACAAGATCGATTCCTTCGCGCTCCTGCCCATCACGACGATCTCGCTGGCGGTGACGACCTTCGTCGGGCAGAATCTCGGTGCGGGCGACCACGCCCGCGCGAAAAAGGGGACCCGGACGGCGCTTTTATTGTCGGAGGCAGTCACGGTGGTGGTGCTGCTGCCGCTGATGCTTCTGTCGCCGCAGCTCATCAGCCTGTTCAATCAGGAGCCGGAGGTCCTGCGTTACGGGACGCTGTTCATTCGGTACATTTCCCCGTTTTACTTAGTCATCTGCATCAACCAGATCATCTCCGGTTCGCTGCGCGGCGCGGGTGATTCACGCAGCTGCATGCTGATCATGCTGGGCTCGTTCGTACTGTTCCGGCAGATCTACCTGATGATCGTCTACCGGGTCTGGAGGACGGTCCTCCCGGTGGCGATGGGCTATCCGGCGGGCTGGGTGCTGTGCAGCGTGATCCTGCTGCTGTATTATCGGAGCGGCGCATGGAAAAAGGCAAGCGTCTTCAAGGAAAAAGCAGAATAAAGCACAAACGGCCCGCCGGAACGCTCCGGCGGGCCGTTCTGTCAAGCACTGGCGCGGGAGCGCCCCAAGGCTCCCCTCTCAGGGGAGCTGTCTGCGAAGCAGACTGAGAGGTTGCTGCGTCGCGGTATAACCTCTCCGCCTCACTGCGTTCGGCACCTCCCCTTCACAAGGGGAGGCTTTTTTCGCCAGCCCAGAGGCTCCCCTTGTCAAGGGGAGCTGGCGCGCAGCGCCTGAGAGGTGAACCCCGCCGCAGCGGATGGCTTCCCCTATGAGGGGAAGCTGTCGCCGGAGGCGACTGATGAGGTGGACAACGCTGTGTAGACGAAACTGCCCCACCGCATCCGTCACGGCTTCGCCGTGCCACCTTCCCCTCATAGGGGAAGGCTTTAGACGCCCTGCCTCAGATATCGAATACCCCGATCATGACGATGCCGATGACGACCAGGGCGATCATGGCGTAGTGCTTCCAGGAGAGCTTTTCTTTCAGGAAGATCCGGCTCCAGAGGACGGATGCCACGCAGTAGGCCGAGATGATCGGCGCCGAGAGCGCGACGTGCGCCTCGTCGGCCAGCGCGTAGATGTAGGCGAACTGGCCCGCCGTCTCAAACAGGGCGCCGGCGTACTTCGGCGCTTCGGCCTTGAAGACGAGCTTGTCCTTCTTGATGATGACGACGTAGATGAAGCAGATCACGGCCGCGGCCAGGAACGTCAGCTCATACGCGCAGTTGGCCGAATCCTCATTGAGCGTGCGCAGGACGAGAGAATCGGCGAACGTGCCCGCCGCGTCCAGCAGGCAGTAGGCCACCGGCAGACACAGCGCCAGCCAGGACTTCGCGTATTTGTAGTTGGAGCCCTCCTGCCGCTTTTTGCGCAGCTCGTCGTCCTCCCTCGACTCGACGATGCCGAGGCCGACCACGCCGATGCACACCAGCGCCACCGCGCCGATGACCATCCAGCGCATCGCGCCCGTGATCGACTCGTCCAGCGTGCCGGTGATGAGGCACAGGACCGCCACGAGCGCGCCGGAGGAATTGCAGATCGGCGACGAGATCGAAAGCTCAATGTACCGCAGGCCCACATAGCCCAGCGTCATCGAGCCGATATACAGCAGCGACACCGGCAGATACGTCCACATCACGTGCCACGTGACGACCGCGCCGCCCACGAAGATCTCATACGCCGCGTGGATGCCCATCACGACGCCGACGGCGATGACCATCTTGAGGGGATTATACTTGTCCCGCCCGTCGCGGCAGCCGATCTTGGAAAATAAGTCCGAACCGCTCCAGCAAAGGAGCGCGATGATTGCAAGCCAAAACCACATAGATCTATTCCCGGCGCACACCGCCGGGTCCTTTCTTTCTGAAAATGTTGTATCTTACAGGAAACCTGTTATTCCGGCAGCTTTGCCAGACCGGCATCCACGAGCTTCTGCAGGCTCATGAGGATGCCGAGCTTGGCGTGGTACCAGGTCAGACCGCCCTGGAAATAGACGGCGTAGGGCTCGCGGATGGGCCCGTCGGCAGAAAGCTCGATCGACGAGCCCTGCACGAACGCGCCCGCCGCCATGACGACCTCGGCGTCATAGCCCGGCATGGCCCAGGGTACCGGCGTCACGTAGCTGTCGACCGGCGCGGCCGCCTGGATGCCGCGGCAGAAGGCCAGCATCCCCTCCGCCGAGCCGAGCTCGACGGCCTGGATGATGTCGTGGCGGGATTCCTTCCCGTCCGGCACGACACGGAAGCCCAGCCGCTCGTACACGTTCGCCGCGAAGATCGCGCCCTTGAGCGCGCCCGAGACCACGTTCGGCGCGAGGAAGAAGCCCTCGTACAGGCTCGGGAGCAGACCCAGATTCGCGCCGACCTCCTGCCCGAGGCCGGGCGCGGAGAGCCGGTAGGCGCAGCGCTCGACGCATGCCGCCGTGCCGCAGATATACCCGCCGATCGGGGCCAGACCGCCGCCCGGGTTCTTGATGAGGCTGCCGACGATCATATCCGCCCCGACGTTCGACGGCTCGATGCGCTCGACGAACTCGCCGTAGCAGTTGTCGACCATGCAGATGACGTCGGGCTTGCACTGCTTGCAGAACGCGATCAGCTCGCCGATCTGCTGCACGGAGAACGACGGCCTTGTCGCGTAGCCCTTTGAGCGCTGGATGGTGACGAGCTTCGTTTTTTCCGTGATCGCGGCCCGGATGCCGTCAAAATCGAAGGTGCCGTCCGCCAGCAGATCGACCTGCCGGTAGCTGACGCCGTATTCCATCAGCGAGCACTTCGACGGCCGGATGCCGATGACCTCCTCGAGCGTGTCATACGGCGCGCCGTTCGGGCTCAGCAGCTCGTCGCCCGGCAGCAGATTCGCGCCCAGCGCGACGGCCAGCGCGTGCGTGCCGCAGGTGATCTGCGGGCGGACGAGGGCGGCCTCGGTGCCGAAGCAGTCGGCGTAGACCTTCTCGAGCACCTCGCGGCCCATATCGTCGTAGCCGTAGCCCGTCGTCGCGGCAAAGCAGCCCGCGGAGAGCTTGTTTTTCTGCATGGCGGCGAGGACCTTCGTCTGGTTGTATTCCGCCGTCTGGTCGAGCGCCTCGAAGCGGGGCTTCAGCTCCGCCAGAATTTTTTCGCCGTATTCATAGACCGCACGGCTCACGCCGAGCGACTCATACATCGTTGTCAGTTCCATCTCTATTTCTCCATCTTCCCGAAAATTTCGTTTGCCGCCTCGCGCAGCACATCCGGCTTGGTGACGATGATGCCGGTCTCCTCGTCGCCGAGGATGAGCAGCGTATCACCCGGCTGCACGCCGAAGATCTGCCGCGCCTCCTTGGGGATGACGATCTGCCCCTTTTCGCCGACCCGGGCCGTGCCGAAAATATGCCGCTTCGCCTTGCCCAGAATGTGTTTCCCACCTGCCATAGCCGGCCTCCTAACAATGGGTAATTTTCATACTTGTATAACTTACAGCCCGCATGCCGCTTTGTCAAGCCTTTTTGCCCGCGGGCAGAAAAAGCGCCGCCCAGCGGGCAGCGCTTTTCAAAATTCCAATCAGACCATCCGGCAGCAGGACTCGCAGTCTTCCTTTTTGGGGAATTTGCTGTGGTCGTAGGCAATGTGGTTCTTGTCGTAATAGTCCTGGATCGCGGACTTGACGGCTTCCTCCGCCAGCACGGAGCAGTGGAGCTTGTGCGCGGGCAGACCGCCGAGGGCGTCGACGACCTCCTGATTGGTCAGCGCCAGCGCGTCTTCGAGCGTGCGGCCCTTGATCATCTCGGTGGCGATGGAGCTCGATGCGATCGCGCTGCCGCAGCCGAAGGTCTCAAATTTGACGTCTTCGATCCTGTTGTCCTTGATCTTCAGGTACATCTTCATGATGTCGCCGCACTTGGCGTTGCCGACCTCGCCGACGCCGTCCGCGTCCGCGATCTCACCGACATTGCGCGGGTGCATGAAATGATCCATGACGGTTTGGGTATAAAGTGCCATAACGAACGCCTCCTTACAGCGTGAACTGCCGCTTGCCGCTCATAAGATCCTTCCACACCGGGGACATATCCCGCAGGTAGGAAACGATCGGCGGAAGCTCAGCCAGAATATAGTCAATCTCTTCTTCGGTGTTGTCTTCGCAGATGGTCAGGCGCAGCGAGCCGTGCGCGACCTCATGCGGCCGTCCGATGGCCAGCAGCACGTGACTGGGGTCGAGCGAGCCGGACGTGCAGGCTGAGCCGGAGGACGCGCTGATGCCCTTCGCGTCGAGCAGCAGCAGCAGGCTCTCGCCCTCGATGCCCTCAAAGCAGAAGTTCACGTTGCCGGGCAGGCGCGGGCTTCTCGCGCCGTTGAGCGCGCAGTGCGGGATCTTTGCGATGCCGTCGATGAGCCTGTCGCGCAGTGCGGTGACCTTCTTCGTGTTCTCGTCCATGTTGGCGCAGGCCTCTTTCAGGGCTGCAGCCATCGCCGCGATGCCGGGGACGTTTTCTGTGCCGCCGCGCTTGCCGCGCTCCTGCGCGCCGCCCTCGATGAGGTTCGTGAGGATGATGCCGCGGCGGGCATAGAGCATGCCGACGCCCTTCGGCCCGTGGAACTTGTGGGCGGAGAGGCTCAGCATGTCGATGTTCATCTCATTGACGTCGATCTTCACGTGGCCCGCCGCCTGGACGGCGTCGGTGTGGAACAGAACGCCCTTTTCCTTGCAGACCGCGCCAATCTCCCGGATGGGCTGGATGGTGCCGATCTCGTTGTTGGCGAACATGATGGTCACGAGGCAGGTGTCGTCGCGGATGGCGTCCGCGACCTGCTGCGCGGTGACGAGCCCGTCCGCGTGCACGTCGAGCAGCGTCACCTCAAAGCCCTGCTTTTCCAGGCGCTTGAGGGTGTGCAGCACGGCGTGGTGCTCGAACGTGGTGGAAATGATGTGCTTTTTGCCCTTGCGCGCGCCGAGATAGGCGGCGGAGGTAATAGCCTGATTGTCGGCCTCGCTGCCGCCGGAGGTAAAATAGATTTCGCGCGGCTGCGCGCCGAAGCAGGCGGCCATATCGGCACGCGCCGTCTCGAGCACTTCCTTGGCCTGCTGGCCGATGGTGTAGAGGCTCGACGGGTTGCCGAAGGTGTTGTTCAGGTGATAGGTCATCGTGTCGATGGCCGTCTGGTGCATTCTGGTGGTCGCTGCGTTGTCCGCATAAACGTGCATCAAAAATCAGCTCCTTTGCAGGGTGTTTGGCAGTTCCACCCGATTGTGCGGTGCTGCCTTCTTTCTGGCATGAGCATAGCATATATTCCCCATAAAGTCAATAGGTTTATAGGCTGGAGAACTTCAGAAAAACTTAAGCATTTTTTCCGCCCGCCTTCCTTGCGTTTTGGTCTGCTTTTGTGTATGATGGGTACACTTTTACAGGAACGACTATAATGCCCGGAGGTACGGCAATGGCGAATATTCTGGATTATCTGGACTGGCGCGGCGATCTGCAGATCAGTGAGCGCGGCTTCAACGAGGTGGACAATCTGCTGCTGGCGGAGCTGTGCTATCTGGATTTCGGCGGCATCGTCCCGCCCGGCTTTGACGCGCCGGTCCCTCTGCAGGAGGCCATGCGGCGCTATGACGTGCTGCGGGAGCATGAGAGCATGGGCGTGCTCGTCCCGGACCAGATCCCGGAGCTTGGCCGCCGCATGGCGGCGAGCGCCCGCTTCTCCGGGCTGCTGCTCTGCGGCTATGAAAATAAGATCGACGACGAGACGCAGACGCAGTTCTCCGCCCTCACGCTCCTGCTGCCGGATGGGACGGCCTATGTCGCCTTCCGCGGTACCGACGATACCATCGTCGGCTGGAAGGAGGACTTCAATCTTGCCTTCCTCCCGGTCGTCCCCGCGCAGCGGATGGCTGTGCAGTATCTGCAGGCCGCGGCGGCGGCCTTTTCGGAGCGGCCGCTGCGCGTGGGCGGGCACTCGAAGGGCGGCAATCTCGCGGTCTACAGCGCGGTTTTCTGCTCCGAAGCCGTGCAGAACCAGCTCATGCAGGTCTACAACAACGACGGCCCCGGCTTCCGCACCTCGCTCCTGCCCCTGCCGCAGCACAAGCGCGTGGCGGGGCGGATCGTCACGATCATCCCGGAATCGTCCGTCGTCGGGATCCTGCTGGAGCATGAGGAACGGTGCGAGGTCGTGCGCAGCACGCAGATCGGCCTCATGCAGCACGACGGCTTCTCCTGGCAGGTGCGCGGCGAGCGCTTTGAACACCTGCCGGACCGGACCGAGGGCGGCAAGCTCGTCGACGAGACGCTGCGCGCGTTCATCGTCTCGCTCTCGGATGAGCAGCGCGTGGCCTTTATCGATGCCCTGTTCGACATCCTGACCTGCACCGACGCCAATACCCTGACCGACCTCAAGGAGGGCGGCCTGCGGACCGCGGCGGCCATGGTTAAGAAATACCGCACGCTCGACAAGGACACGCGGCAGGCGCTGGGCAGCACGCTGCGCCTGTTCATGAAGGCCGGAGCGAAGACCGCCGCGTCCGAGCTCAACCCCGTGCAGCTCCTGCTGCGCCATCTGCCGCTGCAGAAGCTCGCCGAGGGTCTCGAGAGCCAGGAACCGGCGGACGCACCGGCGAAATAAGAACGCAAAAAATGCCTCTGCACAGATGTGCAGAGGCATTTTTTCGGAAGAAATTAAGCCTTGCCGGCGCAGCCGAGGACGTCGACCAGCTTGTGGCGGACGAGCTCCTTGATGTTGGCGCGTGCGGGCTTGAGATACTCGCGCGGGTCGAACTTGTCGGGATGCTCGTTGAAGAACTGACGGATGGTGCCGGTCATGGCCAGACGCAGGTCGGAGTCGATGTTGATCTTGCAGACGGAGAGCTTTGCGGCCTCGCGCAGCTGATCCTCGGGCACGCCGATAGCGTTGGGCATCTTGCCGCCGTGCTCGTTGATCATCTTGACATACTCCTGCGGGACGGAGGAGGAGCCGTGCAGCACGATGGGGAAGCCGGGCAGACGCTTGGAGACTTCCTTCAGCACGTCGAAGCGGAGGGGAGGCGGGACCAGGATGCCCTGCTCATTGCGGGTGCACTGCTCGGGCTTGAACTTGTATGCGCCGTGGCTGGTGCCGATGGCGATGGCCAGAGAGTCGCAGCCAGTCTTGGAGACGAACTCCTCGACTTCTTCGGGATGGGTGTAGGAGGCCTCGTGTGCGGCGACCTTCACTTCGTCCTCGATGCCGGCCAGCGTGCCGAGCTCAGCTTCGACGACGACGCCGTGGTCGTGTGCGTACTCGACGACCTTCTTGGTGATCTCGATGTTCTCTGCGAAGGGCTTGGAGGAAGCGTCGATCATGACGGAGGTAAAGCCGCCGTCGATGCAGGCCTTGCAGGTCTCAAAGTCGGGGCCATGGTCCAGATGCAGGACGATGGGGATATCGGGGCAGCACATGACAGCCGCTTCGACCAGCTTGACCAGGTAGTTGTGGTTCGCGTAGGCGCGAGCACCCTTGGAGACCTGCAGGATAACGGGAGCGTGCTCTTCCTGGCAGGCTTCGGTGATGCCCTGAACGATTTCCATGTTGTTGACGTTGAAAGCACCGATGGCGTAGCCGCCGTCGTAAGCCTTCTTGAACATTTCGGTAGAAGTAACCAGAGGCATAATGACATCTCCTTGTTTTATTCAAATTCCACGAAGAATTCTAGCAAATTTCAGCTATTTTTGCAATAGACGAATTTACAATTTCCGCGGGATGTGATATATTTTGTTTTGTTCAACATATTCTAATCGCATACGGAGGTAATTTATTATGTCTGAAGCATTAAAAGGCGCATTGATCATCGGTCAGTCCGGCGGCCCGTCTTCCGTCATCAACGCCAGCGCGTACGGCTGCATCCGCACCGCGCTCGACGCCGGCTGCATCACCAGGGTCTACGGCGCATATCACGGCATCAAGGGCGTTCTGAACGACGAGCTTCTGTGCATGGACGAAGAAGACCGTGCCGAGCTTGACCGCCTGCCCTATACTCCGTCTTCCGCCCTCGGCTCCTGCCGCTACAAGATCAAGGACCCGGATGAAGACGATACCGATTACAAGCGCATTCTTGAGATCTTCAAGAAGTACGATGTCCGCTATTTCTGCTACAACGGCGGCAACGACTCCATGGATACCTGCAACAAGATCTCCAAGTATATGAAGAAGGTCGGCTACGAATGCCGCGTCATGGGCATCCCCAAGACCATCGACAACGACCTCTTCGGCACCGACCACTGCCCGGGCTATGCGTCCGCCGCCAAGTATATCGCGACCTCCGTCATGGAAGTCTCCCGCGACGCGCACGTCTACGACACCGGCATGATCACCATCATCGAGTGCATGGGCCGTCACGCGGGCTGGCTGACCGCCGCTGCCGCGCTGGCCAACGAAGAAGAGCCCTGCTGCGACTTCATCTACCTGCCCGAGGTCAACTTCGACATGGACAAGTTCGTCGCCGACGTCTCCAAGCGCTATGAGGAGAAGAAGAACTGCATCGTCGCTGTCTCCGAGGGCGTGCACTATGCCGACGGCAGCTTCGTCTCCGAAGCCAAGACTGCCGCGACCGACGGCTTCGGCCATGCCCAGCTGGGCGGCCTGGCTGCGACGCTCGCCAACATCATGAAAGAGCGCACCGGCGCCAAGGTCCGCGGCATCGAGCTCAGCCTGCTGCAGCGCTGCGCCGCGCACTGCGCCTCCGGCACCGATATCGAGGAAGCCTTTATGTCCGGCAAGACCGCTGTCGAGCAGATGATCGCCGGTGTGACCGACAAGATGGTCGGCTTCGAGTGCGACCGCACGAACGGCTACACCTGCAAGGCCAAGCTGTTTGACCTCTCCGACGTCGCCAACTTCGAAAAGAAGTTCCCGGCCGAGTGGATCACCCCGGAAGGCAACAACGTCACCGAGGACTTCGTCAAGTACGCCATGCCGCTCATCCAGGGCGAGACGAAGCTCGAGAAGGTCGACGGTCTGCCCCGTTTCGCAAGACTGAAGAAGGTCTTCGCAAAGTAAGCACCCCGCAAACCCGAAGATCAAAAGCGACCGGACAGCCGTCCGGGCGCTTTTTTGTGGAAATATCAGATTTACTGCATCTGCTGCTCCAGCGCGGCCAGGCGCAGGCTGGTGCAGAAGATCTCCATCGCCTGCTCCAGCTCCTCGACCGGGGGCAGAGAGGGGGCGATGCGGATGTTGGAATCCTGCGGGTCGCGGCCGTAGGGGAATGTCGCGCCCGCGCCGGTCATGACGACGCCCGCTTCCTTGCAGAGGGCCAGCGTGCGCTTGGCAAGACCCGGCTTCGTGTTGACCGAGACGAAATAGCCGCCCTTCGGCCGCTGCCAGGAGGCGATGCCGAGCGGCGCGATCTCGGTATCGAGATGGCGCAGGACGCACTGGAACTTCGGGTTCAGGATGGCCGCGTGCTTTTTCATGAGCTCGAGCGTGTGGGCCTTGTCCTTGAGATAGCGCACGTGGCGCAGGGAATTGACCTTGTCGTAGGAGATGGTCTGGATGCCGATGAGCTTCTGCAGGTAGGCCTGGTTGGCCTCGCTCGTGGCCATGACGGAGAAGCCCGCGCCGGGCAGCGTCACCTTCGACGTGGAGGCGAATTCGTAGACCATATCGGGATTGCCCGCCTCGCGGCAGAGTGTCAGGATGTCCCGGAAGGGGACGAAGTCGCCGTCAAACTCGTGGATGCAGTAGGCATTGTCCCACATGAGGGCAAAATCGGGCGCGGCGGGCTTCAAAGCCGCAATGCGCGCGATGGTCTCGTCGGAATAGACGATGCCGTCGGGGTTCGAATACTTCGGCACGCACCACATGCCCTTGACAGCCGGATCCTTGACAGCTTCTTCGACCAGATCCATATCCGGGCCGGTCGGGGTCATGGGGATGGTGATGAGCTCAAAGCCGAAGGACTCGGTGATCTTGAAATGGCGGTCATAGCCGGGGGCGGGGCAGAGCCACTTGACGGTATCGAGCCTGCACCACGGCTTTTCCGAGCGTGCAAGGCCGTGCGTATAGCCCTTGCTGACCAGATCGTACATGAGCGTCAAAGAGGCGTTGCCGCCGATGAAGCACTCCTCCGGCCTGCAGCCGAGCACGTCCGCCCAGAATTCCTTCGCTTCCTTGAGGCCCGCCAGCTCGCCGTAGTTGCGGGCGTCGACGCCGTCCGAGATGCAGTCTTCCGGGGTCTTCAGAATGCTCAGAATATCGGAGACGAGATCCAGCTGTTCCTTGCCGGGCTTGCCGCGGGCCATATTCAGCTTCAGATGCTTGGCCTGCAGCGCGTCGAACTGCGCTTTGACTGCTGCGTATTCCTCGTGCGCCTGGGCGGGGGTCAGATCCTGGTATGCAATACTCATTCCGGTAAAGATCCTTTCTTTCTTCATACTTTGCAGCGCGGCTGCCTGTTAATTTCAGTATATCGCGTCCGGGCGGGAAAAGCAAGAAGAAAGCCGGAGGATGAAGGTCATTCCGGCTGGAAAAGCGTGAAGTCGCTGCGCTCGGCGCGCAGCAGCCCCTCGCGCTGCATCTTGGAGAGCTCGGCGGACATCGCGCTGCGGTTGACCGACAGGAAGTCCGCCAGCTGCTGGCGGTCGAAGGGGATGCGGAAGCTGGCGCTGCCAGTCCGGCGCGCCTGCGCGGAGAGATAGGCCAGCAGCTTTTCGCGCGTTGAGCGCTGCGAGAGATACCCGGCCTTCTCGTTCAGCTGCATGTTTTTCTCCGCCAGCACGCGGATGAGATTCTGTGACAGCGTCCGGTGCTGCGCGCAGCCCTTTTCGCACGGGGAAAAGACCGCGCGGGTATCGAGATACAAAACGCGCCCGTCCGTTTTGCACAGCACGCTCACCGGCGCGCGCGCCTGCACGCAGGCGAAGGCCTCGGCGAACAGCTCGCCGGGCCCGGCCGCGGCCAGCAGATTGCGGTTGCCCCAGAAATCCTCCTGCAGCAGCTCGACCTCGCCCGCCAGCACGACCCCGGCGAAGCGGACCTCGTCGCCCGCGCGCAGCAGAAACTGCCCGCGGCGAAAGCCCGCCTGCCGCGCAGACAGGCAGGGGAGAATGGCTGCGATCTCGTCCTGCGTCAGCCCCGCAAACAGCGAGCACGCGGAAAGTGCCGGAAAAACCTCCATAAGTTTCAGCTCCTTTGTTGGAAAAACAACATACTTTTTTCTGATAGTATCCTATACTGAGACCAGAAAGTCAAGGAGGTGCGCAGAATGATCATGGACGGCTGTCAGGGCAAGCCGCGGACCCCGACGATCGAGGACCGCATCTGCCCGAATTGCGGCAATCCCATTGAGATTTTTTCCACGGACACCGAGGTCGCCTGCGACAAGTGCGGCTTCGTCGTCTACAACGACAAGCTCAGCTGCGTGCAGTGGTGCAAATACGCCAAACAGTGCGTGGGCGAGGAGACCTATGAAAAGCTGATGATCATTGCCCGCCGCAATCAGGAAAAGGCGGACGCCGAGCGCCGGGCAAGACTGGAAGCCAAACGCGAACAGGAGGGCAGCACATGAAACGGACTATCATCACCATCGACGAAGCCGCCTGCACGGGCTGCGGCCTGTGCGCCGAGGCGTGCCATGAGGGCGCGATCGCCATCGTGGACGGGAAGGCGAAGCTGATCCGCGACGATTACTGCGACGGGCTGGGCAACTGCCTGCCGGTCTGTCCGGTGGACGCGATCCATGTTATCGAGCGCGAGGCCGCGGCCTATGACGAGGCTGCCGTGAAGCGCGCAAAGCTCGAAAAGCTGACGGCCGAGGCGGTAAAAAACGTGCAGGCGGCCAAAAAGCCCGGCGCGCCCGCCCCGGACAAGCTGGCCTGCGGCTGCCCCGGCACGCAGGTGCGTGCCATGCACCATCCGGCCGCCGCGGCGCAGCCCGCGCCCGGGCAGCTGCAGAACTGGCCGGTCCAGCTGCGGCTCGTGCCGGCCCGCGCGCCGTATTTTGACGGCTGCGACCTGCTCATCGCCGCCGACTGCACGGCCTATGCCTATGGAAATTTTCACGCGGACTTCATCCGCGGCCGCGTGACGCTCATCGGCTGCCCGAAGCTGGACACTGCGGACTACGAGGAGAAGCTGACCGCGATCCTCACGGAGAACGACGTGCGCAGCGTGATGCTCACGCGCATGGAGGTCCCGTGCTGCGGCGGACTGGAATACGCCGCCCGCCAGGCGATCGCGCACAGCGGCAGGGCCCTTCCCCTGCGCGTCGTGACGATCAGCGCGGAAGGCCGGATCCTGCAGGAGCAGACAACATAAGCGCCGTCAGGCAGACAAACCAGACCGGGACCCCGGCACGGCCAGCATAGGCCGAGCCGGGGTTTATTTATCTCGAAGTGGATCCTGATTATTTATTTTTATATTTATCAAATCAGACTTGACATTCCGATGAGAGCATGATGGAATCGCAGACACAGAGGAGGTGTGCGTATGACGCGCGAAACCATAGCAAAAATCGTAAAAGAAAGCGGCGTTTCGGCCGGAGAGCTGATTTTGATCCACTTCTGGGGCGAAAACGCCGACAAGACCGTCGCCGATCAGTTTGCCGCCGCCGTCGCCGCGCTGGGCGCCTCGCCGGTCGTTTTGCAGCAGGCGCGGTCCGTCAACCGGGAGATCTTTGCGGGCGCGAAGGAGAGCTGCTTTGATGACCGGTACTTTGGCCTGTTTTCGAAGCTCGACGCGGTCCTGGACGTATTCGCCTGCCAGCCGATCGTGCTCGGATACGAGCTGGAGGATGCGCAGATGGACCTGTGCGGATACACGCTGCTGGACGAGAAAATGGCGGGGACATTTCATATTGCCGTCGGCGCGAATACGATGTTCGGCGGCGAAAACCGGGCGACGGACCATGGCGACTTCGTCGGCCGCGGAGAAGTGGAGCTGCTGGCACGGGACACGACGGGCTACTGGCGCGTCAAACCGGAAAAAAACCCCTGCCCGGTGCGCTCACCGGGCAGGGGCTCGTTATAGCAGCGGGATCACCGCGTCCGCAAACGGCTGGGTCAAAAACTCTACACACCATTCCACGTCATCCTGCACCGGTTCAAAGTGCAGGGCGGAGCAGACACCGCGGCTGCCCTCCGGCCCGGAACCGGCCACGAACGCGGTCGGCCCGTCCGCACCGCCGATGATGCCGATGCAGGCGGCGCTGCTCTGCGCCTCCGGCGCATGGGCATCCGTGCATGGGCCGATCTCCAGCGGCTGGTCGCCCACATCGCAGTCACAGATCCGGATGTCCTCGCTTGGCGCGGGGGAGAGCGTGTAGCGCATGGCGGTGAAATGCGTCGGGTAAAACGCGGTGAGCAGGCCGCGCGGAAGCGTTTCCTGTGCCAGCTCCTGCACCTGCAGCGTATAGTCCGTCCCGCTGACCGGGTGGCGGAAGGTGAACGAATCGCCGGGCGCATGGACCTTGAAATGCGGGCCGGGCACGCGGCACGGCCGCTGCCGCATCGTGAGCGTCAGAGTCCGGATCTTCGGGCGGCGCTTGCGCGCCCACAAAAAGGAGAACCGGCAGAGCATCCACCCACAGGCGGCGTCCAGCCCGTAATGGCGGAGCATCCGCTCCGCCTCCGGCGAACGGAAGCTTCCCGGCAGGCAGGGGTTATGACACACCGTGCAGCCGTGCGAGAGCTGCAGCGGCTGGCCGTTCAGCGTGAGCTGTGGGTCGGGCCGCATGCCGAGCGGGTTGTCAAGATCGATCTGCAGCTGCTGCTCCGGCGTAAAATTGTCGCGCGAGTCGTTTTCCGGGCTCAGATCCCACGTTTTCAGGAACCTGCGGATCTCGTCCGCCTCTGCGCGCATGCAGACGTCCACGACCAGCCCCTTGCCGCAGGCATACGCCGCGGGGACGACCCAATGGCGCCCCGCCCAGTCAAACTGCCTTTCCAGCCGGAGCTCAGTCCCGGCCCGGCCGTTTCCCCGTCTGCCCCAGAAGCCGCCGCCAAAGAAGACCTTCCAGTCCGGCTCCGCTGGTTCTGCCGCCGGACATCCGGTGACATTGTAATATTCCTCTGTGTACTTGATGCTGCCGGGGTCAAAGGATGCCTGCAGCTCCCGGAGATAGGCCCACGGGTGTTCCATCGGGGCGAGACCCAGCTGCGCGGCGACGGCAGCCAGACATGCTTCCTGCTCCGCTGTGGGGGGATTTTCCCGCAAAAAAGCGTCAAACTGCGCTTCCCCCCACATCCACGCCTGCTCCAGCGCCGCCGCGTCGCCGCAGGCGAGCAGCAGCCGCAAAAAGTCCGCGAAATCCCTGGCCAGCGGGTGCACGCAGTCCGGCGCCGCGTTCATCGGGCTCACGGTGAAGACCATACCGCCGAAGCCGCGGATGAAGCAGTAGTGAATGCCGTCGACGCCCGCCCAGCCGAAGATGGCCGCACCCTTCGGCGTGCAGAAATACGGCAGGTTTTCCTCCCGCCGCTCCACGCCCAACGGGGCGAGGTCCAGGCCGCTGCGCAGGAACTTCTGAAATGTCCGATCCATAAAAACCTCACAAATGCTTTATGCCTATCCTATCATACCGATGAAAACAGTGCAAGGATCGCCGCAGCAGGGAGTCTGCTGCGGCGATCAGGCGTTTGCTTACTTGTTCGGGACGATCACGGCGAGGAAGCGGGTGGGGGCGGCGGTGTGGTTGCGGATGGAGTGGGTATGGCCGTCGGCGCAGAATTCCGCGTCGCCGACGTGCAGCTCGCGCGCCTGCTCGTCTTCGGTGACGGTGGCCGCACCCTCGAGAATGACGTAGGCTTCGCCGTTCGTCTCGTGCGGATGCACGCCGACGGACTCGCCGGGCTGCAGGGTGATGACGGCCATCATCTCCGCGCGGCCGCCGAGCTGCTCGGCCGAGAACAGGTAACGGAAGCTGGGGCTTCCTTCGCCGCCGCGGATGTTGTGCTTGACGGCGGTCTGCATTTCGTCTTTCATCTGAAACATTGCGAAAACCTCCTGCTATTTGTGGTATTTGCTGCCCGCCTGGATGGCCTCGGCGCGGTAGAGCTGCTCGAGCGCCATGACGCGGGCGAGATGGTGCGGAAAGGTCATCTTGCTCATAGACAGCTGCAGGTCGGCAAGTGCCTTGATCTCCGGCGCGATGCCGAACGACGAGCCGATGAGAAAGCACGCGCCCGACCGGCCGCCGAGCTTGGCCTGCCGCAGGGTATCGGCCAGCTGCTCCGAGGACAGGAGCCTGCCATCCGGCGTCAGCACGCAGAAAAAGCAGCCCTTCGGCAGCTTCGCGCGGATGAGCTCCGCCTCCTTCTGCAGGCCCTGGGCGATCTGCGCGGCGCTCGGATCCTCCGGCAGGCGGCATTCCGGCAGCTCGATGAGCTGGAAGGCGCAGTAGGCCTTCAGCCGCTTGGCGTATTCGGCGGCCGCCTCGGTATAGAATTTCTCCTTGAGCTTGCCCATGCAGATGAGCGTGATGGAAAACATAAAAACCTCCGCGTATTCAAAAAACCTGCCCATACGGACAGGTTTTTTGCTTGAAACCTCAGTCTGCTACGTAGGGCAGCAGGGCGATCTGGCGGGCACGCTTGATAGCGACCGTCAGCTGACGCTGATGGGCAGCGCAGGTACCGGTGGTACGGCGGGGCAGGATCTTGCCGCGCTCGGAAATGTAACGGCGCAGTTTTGCGGTATCCTTATAATCGATCTGCTGAACCTTATCCACGCAGAAGGAACAAACCTTTCTGCGCTTACGGCCGCGAGGACCTCTATCATAA
>ERZ825384.1502-NODE-1502-length-27268-cov-4.148569_pt1 | contig 27268 bp, 19 predicted proteins | sample MGYA00519931_ERZ825384 | MGnify/ENA primary metagenome ERZ825384 (study PRJEB31778, sample SAMEA3449200) | human gut metagenome | biome: human gut; feature: human-associated habitat; material: faeces | place: United Kingdom | collected 2010/2012 ...
CGTAGTTCTGGAACACCATTGCGATGTCGCGGTCCTTCGGCTGCATCGTGGTGACGTCCTTGCCACCGATGAGGATGCGTCCCTTGTTGACCTCTTCGAGGCCTGCGAGCATACGCAGGGTCGTAGACTTACCGCAACCAGACGGGCCGACCAGCACCAGGAATTCGCCATCCTTGATGTCGAGGTTCAGATCATCCACAGACGGCTTGTCATTGCCCGGGTAGATACGAGTAACATGGTCGAATACGACTTCTGCCATGATTTGTCATCCTTTCAGAGGCAGGTACGTGCCTCACGATCCGTTGTAAAGGGATTTTTGTTCGGTGCCCATCCTCGCGGCTTACTACTTTGACAAAGCCACAATTCAAAGCGTTAATTTATTTCTTTGGTTTAGCGAAGGTTCTCTTCGTTGAGCCACGTTCCATGATACATACAACGCTAAAACTGTCAATGCGTGTCGCGAGTCGCGCTGTTTGCCTCCGCTGGCAAAAGGGGATTAACAGCGTAGTAAATACACGCATTTATCGCCATCATGCAAGACAATGGTACGGAGCGAAAGACAGAACAGGGAGGTTGCAATGCGCAATATTCGAATCGGCGTGGTCGAGGACGATCCCGCAAGCTGCCAACTGGTACTTGACTATCTCAACCGATATCAACAGGAAAATGGCGAGCAATTTACCGTTTCCGTATTCGACGACGGCGCACGAATCGTAGAAAAATATACCCCCGTTTACGATATCTTACTGCTCGACATCGAGATGAGCGAAATGGACGGCATGGCCGCCGCGAGACGCATCCGCGAGCGCGACGACAAAGTCGTGATCGTGTTCATCACCGCTGCCCCGCAATATGCAATCAGCGGGTATGAGGTGCGTGCGTTGTCGTACTTGCTTAAACCTCTACCGTGGTTCGCGTTTTCGCAGGAGCTCAAGAAATCGATCGACATGGTGCGACGCAATGGCGACGATTCCATGCTCATCGAAACCGGCAACGGACAGATGCGCCTGAATCTTGCCGACATTCTGTATCTTGAGTCGATCCGGCACACCATCGTCATCCACACGCTTGACGGCAAATACTCTATCAACGGCACACTCAAAGACATGGAAGCCAAGCTCGCCGACCGGCACTTCTTCCGCTCGAACTCCTGCTATCTGGTAATCTCAAGCATGTGACGGGCGTTGCCGACCAGGATTGCATCATGTCCGACGACGAGCGGCTGCGCGTGAGCAGACCACGGAAGAAAGCGTTCCTCGCCGCCTTGGCCGACTACATGGGCGGCGGCCGATGATCACCAACGCGCTGCCCGACATCCCCCGTTCGTACACCGCCATCTGCGAATGGGCGGCATGCGTGGTGTATATCGCGGTACTGTTCCGCCGCGCGCCGCCGCGCCGCTCCGTCGTTGTGAGCGCAATCGGACTGGCGGCGCTCATCGCCGTGCAGTATTTCGACGGCAGCATGCCGATCTGGTTTTGGATCGTCGGCATGCTGCTCGCCTTCGGCTGCATGTACCTGACGATTCTGTTCGGCGCCGGCACCGGCAAACGCGAAGGACTGTACATCACGGCGCGCGCGTTCGTACTGGCCGAACTGGTGGCGTCGCTGCATTGGCAGATCGTCGCGTTCATCGGCACACATGACGCTCAAGCCACTTCATACGGTGTGCAGGCCATCGTCATGCTCATCGTCATCTACGCGCTGTGTTTCGGCCTGGCCTGGCTGGTGGAACGCGGCAATTTCAGCCAGACCACACCCACGTTGCCGACCGCCTCCGCGGCGACCGCGACGGTGGCCATCACCATCGTCACCTTCGCCATGAGCAATCTGAGCTTCGTTTCGACCAATACGCCATTCTCCGGTTCGATGGGCCAGGAAATCTTCTACATCCGCACACTGGTGGATTTCTGCGGATTCGCGATTCTATACGCGCAACAGGAGCAGGCTCGGCGCATTGAAGCGAGCGCGGAAATCGCGTCAATCAACGCGCAGCTGGAAAGCCAACATCAGGAGTACCTGCAGTCGAAGGAGAACATCGAATCGCTTGGTCGGCTCGCGCACGATCTGAAGCATCAGATCGCGGCATTGCGCGCCGAAGTCGATCCTGAGCATGCGGCGGCAGGATTCGAGCAGTTGGAGAAGTCGGTGCAGCGCTACAGCGCCCAGCAGCATACCGGCAATCCCGTGCTTGACGTCATCCTCACCACAAAAGAGCGCACTTGCGCTGATCGCGGCATCAGCTTCACCACCGTGGCGGATGGGTCGCTCTTGTCCAACATGTCGTCGATGGATATCGCTTCGCTGTTCGGCAATGCGATCGACAATGCGATCGAAGCCACGTCGAAGCTGGCCGATCCGGAACAGCGGCTCATCAAACTGGCGTTGTTCGAACAGAATTCCTTCACCGTGGTCCGCATCGAGAATTATTACGATTCGCGGCTGAAGAAAGATGCCGAGGGCAATCTGCGCACCACGAAGCGCGATGACCAGCATCGGCATGGCTTCGGCGTGAAGTCGATTCGGCACATCGCGCAACAGTACGGCGGCGAGGTGACGATCCGCACCGACGACCACTGGTTCGTACTCACCGTGCTGCTTCCCCGCCAGACAGGCCTGATGGCCATGTGAGGATGGCGTCCATGTGAGGATTGCGAGCCGGCAATGCAAAGGCTAACGATCTGCAGCTTTCGCCCGCGGTAGATGCCAAGCGGCAAGCGGCTTGGCCAGACGGGAGGCGGTGAACGCGCTGACGGCCACCGCAAGGCCGATTGGCACGAACAGGTTGATCGGAGCGTCGGCCAACTCCATCACCAGGCAAATCGCCATCAACGGCGCCTGCTGCGAGGCGGCAAGCAGCGCGCATGCACCCAGCAGCGCATACATGCCGATCGAATTCGTGTGGAACACCTGCATCCAAAGAATGCCCAGAATCGCGCCTCCGGAAGCGCCCAATGCGATGCCCGGCTGCAACACGCCACCGGAAGCGCCGGAACGAATCGTCATCAACGTGACGATCGCCTTGGCCACGAAAGACAGCAGCAACACCGGAATAACGGCCAGATCGGCCTTCGAGGAGAAGCTCAGCTGCGCGGTGGCGCGGCCATTGCCCATCACCTGCGGCACGGCGATCGCCACAACGCCTGTCAATAGGCCGGCAAGCGGCATCATCCACAGAATGCCCGCTCCGGACGGCTTGTTTTTCTCCGCCCACTGGGAACCGCGGCGGAATAGCGCGCCGGCGGTGCCAAGAATCAGGCCGGCAATCAGCGCGAACACCATGTAGTCGGGGGTAAACAGGCCGTCCGCCTTGCCAATCAAATAGAACGTGTGCGTGCCCTTGACCAGGCTCGCCACCCATGAGGCGAGCGCCGAGCAGGCGAACGCGAGCGTGACCGTTTCGAGCGTCACGTCGGCGAGCAGGATCTCCACCGCGAAGAACGTGCCCGCGAGCGGCGCGTTGTAGACTCCCGCGAGACCGGCCGCGGCGGTAATGGCCACCAGCATACGCGTGTCCTTCGCGCCGAGACGCACCCAGCGGGCGAATCGCTGGCCGAACATCGCGCCAAGCTCGCGCGGAGCCACTTCGCGGCCGATCGACATGCCGGTACCGACGATGAAAATCTGCAGCAGCACATGTACGATGGTCTGCCAGACCGGCATCAGCGCACCACCGACGGCTTTCTTGACGGATGGCACCGTTGTGGTACGCGTGCGCAGCAGCCACCAGATTACGGCCGCGATGGAGGCGCCGACCGTCACGGAAATCGCACGACGGATGGCAGGCACGTTGAACGGGCCGGATTCATGCGCATTCTCGATGTATCCAAGCGCGAAACGCTCGACCTGGTACAGCATGAGCGTCAGCAGTCCCGCAGCCGCGCCGATCGCGATGCCAACGACGGTCACCGCCGCGATCAGCGCCGGGATGCGGCTGATGTTCGGCCGTGGTTCCGTCTCGTCCTGCGATTGCTTCGACACCCTTGCCTCTCCCACGTTGCATGCACCTCGTCTTCAGTCCATCTCGTCATTCGTGTTGCCGCATCACCATCGTTCCATCCACGGCGGATTTATGCGCCAATATCCCCCACCAGAACATGAATTCCAATGTCAGTCACACAACTTGCGTCTGCATAGTGAACGGCCGATCAGGCTCGTCGTCCTCGGCAACGAGGCCGGCCACAGCCGCCAAACACCATAAGGCGTACAGTGGCAGATTCATCGGCGGCAAATATATTGGAATATATAGCATTCAAGACACAAGATGCACAAAATAGACAATTTCAAAGGCTTGTTTTTGCACAAAACAGACGATTTCTGCCACAGCCAAAAGCAAGGAACCGGACCTCCACCATACCTTTCACCACCCACTGCCAGTACCGCCGTGGTGCCCGGCGAGGCATTCGGCGAGGAAGGGCAGGGATTCGTGCGATTGTCGTACGCCGGCGATGCGGATGAGTTGCGTAAGGGACTGCGTCGTATGTGCGATTTTGCGGAGAGGAATCGCTGACGCCGTCAGGTGCATGCCCGTCCTTCGTCGCGTTCACCCACTTTATTGTGTATGTTTACGATTTGTATAATCGTAAACATACACAACAAAATCATACGATGAAACGGCGGCACGTTGGACGGGGGATGGACTCCTAGCTATTCGAATGACTAGCCGTGCACAATAGCGCGTGAAGTCGGAGCCCATGACAACATCTACACTGTCATGAGCGCATAGGCAATCCGCCGTTCGACGTACTGACGAAATAGTTGGGATACTTGTCTGAATCGTAGGTTGCACATATGTGCAACTCCTAGACTGTTCGCGCTAGATACAGGCATACAGTATTCGTATCATACGCGACCAAGGTGGTGACATATGCTCAGCGAACCGGTGAAAGCATTATTTGAGTCCAACACCAACGCCCGTCATGCCGGCGACGCAGACAGACTCGCCAAAGAGCATAAGCCGAACGGAGTGCATGTACTGACGGATCTCCCATATGGCATTCCGGACCAACTGCGCAAATTGGACCTGTATCGTCCGGAAACACAACATGAACCTCTTCCGGTCATCATCGACTTCCATGGCGGGGGTCTCTACCATGGCGACAAACAAAATACCATGTGTCGCGATATGTATTTAGCGAAGTATGGGTTCGCCGTGGTCAATGCCAACTATCGGCTGGTCCCGCAAATTGGATTCCAAGGCCAACTACACGATGCGCTTGACGCAATTATCTGGACGAATGAGCACGCGCATGACTATGGCATGGATACGAATGCTCTGTTTCTGATTGGAGATTCCGCGGCCACCCTGCTTATCTTGTACCTCACCGCCGTACTCCATTCACCGGTCGTCGCGTCACAGCTTGGCATGAAGGAAGCCTGCGGAACCGCCCGCATCCTCGCCATTGCAGGATGCAGCGGCATGTATCGCTTCGAGGGAGGCGTGCATGGAACTGCAATGGGATACTATGCGGAAGGCTACTTTCCAACGCTGAAGGAACGAATTCGCATCTCCCCCTATCTTGATGTCGATCGCCTTGTAGTTGATGGCAATCTTCCGCCCTTCTATCTGCAGACCAGCACCGAGGATTATCTCGCGGACAACACTCTGGAATTCGCAAGAATCCTGCAATACCGCCATCATGATTATGAACTGCGATTACTCCCGAAAGGTCTTGACCACGCTCTCGTACACGACTTCGCAGTCAAGGAGGTCGGCCTGGAGCATAATGAGGAATCACAGCAAATCGTAAAAGAGGCGGCGACGTTCTTCAAACGGTACCGCCCAACGACCAGCTAGGAAAGGACGCTATGGAAGAACGGATTCGCTCCACCCGCTCCTCACTGGCAGTATTCGTAGGCTGCTGCGCCATGTCCTTCATCGGCTTCGCTCTCATCACCAACACTTCAGGGCTGTATTTCGACGCCATCAGCCGTGATTTACATGTGGGTCGAGCCAAGGTCAGCCTAACCGTATCGATTCGATTGATTTGCAGTGCCATCTCCATGGCCGCGTTCAGTCGCTTTTCACATCGCATTCGCTTGCGCCCCACACTTATCGGCTGCATTGGTATCTGCGCCGTGGGATTCCTGCTTTGCAGTCGGGCGTATGCCCTCTGGCAGTTCTATCTCGCATTCGCTGTGATGGGACTCGCCTATGTTATTCCGATAACGCTGATGCCACCCATTCTGCTTGCGGCATGGTTTCCCACTCATTTCGGCACGGTCCTTGGCATAACCGGCTGTTTGTCAGGATTGGGAGGAGCCATATTCAATCCTCTGATTTCGCACGTCATCGCGTCATATGGATGGCGATCGGCATATCTACTGACCGGTGCGATGCTGATGGTGCTGCTACTCCCCTGCTCCTACCTGCTTAAACCATATCCACATGGCAAGCTCGACACTGCGTCTGCCCCAAACGCCAAACCTGCGCATGATACACGGACGAAAAGCGGGCATCTCATCGGCATGCTTCGTTCACCGGCGTTTCTGCTGCTGTCAGCCGCCATGATTTTGTTGCAAATCGTATCCGGCATCAATCAGCATATTCCCGCGTACGGGATTTCCATCGGACTCACGCTTACACAGGCCGCTTGGGTGGTCACGGCCCGCATGATTGGAGCCAGCGTCGGCAAACTTGCCATAGGTTCGACGCTGGACCGTGTCAGACCGCAATTCGCAATCACGCTGTTTGCCGCCATCGGAACCACAGGATGGTTCAGTCTGCTTTTCGGAGCCAATATGGAAGTTGCGATCACTGCAAGTTTTCTGGCGGGAATCGGCCAATGCCTGCTCATGATTGCACTTCCCTGGAGCATACGCCGCGTATTCCCGGGAGATGATTATGCCCGCGCGCTGTCCGTCATCAACGCCACCGGCCAGCTGACCGTAGCCATCGCTACCACAGTTCATGGATTGATTTTCGACATGACCGGCGGATATGGAGCGTCATTGACGCTCAACGTGCTGTTGTACGTGCTGGCAGCAATTGCAATCATCACGGTGGCGCACGGGCATACCCAATCCTTCCAGCATCCTAACGGTGATTAGTCCATATCCAATAACAACTCAGCCATTCCCTGATTGGTAGCGAGTGCCGACATCAGTCCACCGACCAAGCATGCGTGCAGTGCCCGCGCACGCCACGTCTCCCAAGCGACTCCAATGACCAATGGAATGTCACGAAACCGTTCGAAATCGATGCTGATGGTGCGCTCACACAGACTGGTTCGCACATGATTGCCATGCATATCGATATGATGTCCGCAAATATGCCCGACCACTCCCTTTTCCTGCAACTCCCGTGCTACTGCAGCGTCTTCGAACGAATGGAAAATCCTCCCAGAATGCCCCTGCCGAATCGCTCCTACACCGACAATGGCGATATCGGCTCGGTTACCCAAAGCCAAAGTCATGGCAATCAGTTTCTCCGAACGCACAGCCTGCGCAACTTCCGCGGATCCCATAATCAACGGTGCAGGAAGCAACGAGTAAGCGCATCCCAGACGTTCTGCCATCATTCGGCAGATTTCCGGAGAATCAGTCAACGAGTTGGCGGAAGACAACGAACCCAGCATCTGAGTCACATGCGCACGAGGGTAGTCAAGGGGAGGCAAAGCTCTGATTGTCGCCGCCATCGGCGTCCCGGTCGATGTAACGATCAACGAATCCGGTTTGAGGTTTTCCACCAGCAGCTGCGCCGCACATTGAGGCACTAGCGTCGATGCGATGCTGTCATCGTATGAATATGCGACGCGTACCGTTTTCAACCCGTATTTGTTCCGAAGATTCTCCTCAAGGGATTGCAATCGTTGCAATGGGTGCCCGATGGTAATCTGTACGATTCCGGTTTCCCGTGCTTCGGTGAGCATGCGTGACACCGATGACCGCGAATAGCCGACCTCTCCGGCAATCTGCGATTGATTGAGTCCCTCGTCATAATACATCTGTGATACACGAATCAGCTTTTCGATATGCTGTCTGGTCTGCATCGACGAAAGCGCGGAATCTTTGAACATATGTGCATGTTATCTCCAGTGTCCATACGAACACGCGCGATAAGCATACGTTTTAAGCCCATCATCAACCGATACTCCGGTAAACCAGCAGTGTGGCGAACTGCACATATTCTCATTCACATCCCAATGTCATTTCATCCTCAAATTAGTCTATAACCGGCTCCAGGAAGAACCGGGCCCCGCGTTACCGAAGGATGATCTTCGGGTGACGCGGAAGGAACAGAGGGAGAAAAATACCATGTCGAAAGTATGGCAATACTTGAAGCAGCATGCGTATGGCGCACTCACCATCGTTACGGTGTTGTTGTGCATTCTGGGCAGCTGCATCGCGAATCTGGCACAGACGGATTTCGGCAACGTCACCAAAGAGAATCTGACCATCGAAACATCATCCGGACATAGGCTCGGCATCAACATGCTCAAGCCCAAGACCGCCACCAACGACAAGCCGGCACCCACCATCGTGTTCGCACATGGCGGCAACGGTCTCAAGGAAAAGTGGGATCTATACCAGATCGAATGGGCACGTCGAGGCTTCGTCGTGTTCTCCTTCGATCTTTACGGACACGGCGACTCCGAGATTCTGAACAACACCGAATGGCTGGTCAACGGCCGTGGCCTGTATGACACGGTAAAGTACGCGACCACACTTCCATTCGTGGACAAGGACCAGATCGCCGTATCCGGCCAGTCCCGCGGAGGCAACACCATTCACGAGACGATCCTTCTTGACAACAAGGCCAAGAAGCAGCTGATCAAGGCCGTGCTGTACGTCAGCCGCGACGCCGTCTACAAAGACAACGAAACTCAGTCGTTCGGCTATGTGCCAGGCAAGACCACTTCAGCCCAGGCCGCCTCCAAGAATAACGGCGAGTACTTTAATTATTACGGCAATCGCAATGTAGGCATCATCGCCGGCAAATTCGACCAGTACTCCTTCAAGGAGACCGACAAGACGACCGGCAAGATGCTGCCGAATCCGGACTATCTCAAGCACAATAACGCCAAATCGTTCCTGAACTTCGGCATCACGCCTGACTCTTCGACTGCGGACGGCGTCAGCGGCAAGTACTATACGAAGAAGGTCGATGGCAAGGAAGCATTCCGTGTCATCTATCTGGAAAACGGCTTCCACACTTCGCAGCTCTTCCAGTCGTCTTCTACCGCAGCTGCCATGGAGTTCATGGTCAAAGCCTTCAATATGAACACCTCGTTGCAGTCGGGCGACCAGATCTACCAGTGGCGTATGATCGGCAGCACCATCGGTTTCATCGGCATGTTCATGTTCGCCGTGTTCTTCGCTCTGTGGCTCTCCCAGATGCCGCTCTTCAGGGGAACTTCTCGTGGCAATGCCGTCATGCGTATCGCGGAATCGCATCCGGGAACCAAGGCTTGGGCATGGGGCTGCCTTATCGTCAACACCCTGTTCGCCACCGTCAGCACGTTGTTCCTGTACTACAACGGCGTCGACACCCATATCGGCACATTCTTCAGGCAGGGGCAGGCACTGTTCGCAGGCTCCATGCTGGCGATTTCCTCTGTGTTCACCGCCATTGTCACCTACATCTGGTACCGCTGCTTCGCTAAGAAGAATGGTATGAACATCGATGAAATCGATTTGAAGACATCTGCTTTCAGCGTGTTCAAGACCATCATGCTGGCTCTCACCGTCACCGGCGGCACTCTGCTGTTGGTCTGGGGAGCGCAGTACTTCTTCAAGACGAACTTCTCGTTCCTGTACTGGGGCATCATGCCATTCGGCTCCTTCAAGATCGTGGACATGCTTAAGGTACTCCCGATCTTCCTGATTGGCTACGTGATTTCCTCCATCTTCATCAACTGCATGAACTACAACACTTCCTATGGCAAGAACAAGATCGTGAACATCCTGGTACTCGCTCTCGTCACCGCCGCCGTGCCGGCACTGGTGTCCGGCGCAGGCTGGGCCAAGTTCATGCTCACCGGTGTCAATGACCTGTTCGGTGCGGCCTACACCCGCATTCCGGACAGCATGTTCCTCACCGTATTCCTGCTGTTTATCACTCCGCTGACGGCTCGCGGCATCTATTCCAAGACCCGCAATCCGTACCTCGGTGGCATCATCAACGCGATTTTGGCCATGGTAATCACCTGCGTGAATTGCCAGGTCGTTTTCCCGGCCTGATCGCTAGATAGCACGGCATGACAAAGGGTGGTGGCTCATCGACTGAGTCACCACCCTTCTTATTTGCAAGGTACGCTACGCCTTCCAACGACATCAGGCGCGAAGCAGGCATGGAAAACCCGCCCGGAAAATCCGGGCGGGCAGGAAGAAAGGAATTCAGAATAGGGCTACTTGGCGGCCTCCTCGCTCTTGGCCGTCTCCTTGGACCCGCTCTTCGGCATGACCCAGAACTTGAGCAGCGGATAGCTGACGATCACGGCAAGCAAGGTGTTGACCACGGATGCGATCGTGCCTGCGATGCCGGCGTTCATGCCCCATCCCTGGCACAGACCGGTCACGTAGCCCGGCAGCACAAGGTTCACCACCACGATGATCACGGCGAGGATCACATACTTCCAAGCGGCGTCCTTGAAGCTGGAGTCGGACTTGAAGACCCACTTCATCTGCACGAAGAAGTTCACCACCTGCGCAAGCACCTCGGCAAGCAGGAAGGTGAGGAATCCACCCAGACCGTTGCCCTTGGTGTCATAGTTGAAGATCAGGAAGTGGAACGGCTGCGTGAGCCCCAAGCCGGAGATGAAGATGGCGGTGCCGATCCACGTCACCACGAAACGGGTGATGGTGGAGATGTTCGACAGCACATTGAACAGGATGAACTCCCAGATATTCGGATGATCCTTGATCCACTGGCGAATCGGTCCGGCCTTCTTCTCGCCGGCAGCGGTTTCGGCCGGCTTCGCAGCATTGTTGTCAGTCATGGTTCAGCTCCTTTGCGGTGCGCTTGTTGGCGGATTGGTTGCGGAAGAAGCCGGCGATCACGCCGCCCAATCCGCGGAAGGTATGCCCGTTGGCGATGTTCACGATGGCGTCGACCATCGCCGAGTCGACCATGCCTTGGGTCATCTTGCTCATGGCGCGAGGCGGCATGTTCAGGATGAACAGGGTGTTCAGATCCGGCGAGCCGGTCTTCTGGCGGATCTTCGCTTCGCGCTTGGTCAGCGTCTTGGCGACGGCACGCGCCACAAAGCCCTTGGAATCCACCCACGACATGATCGGATCGTTGACGCCGAACGTCGTCGGCTTGCCGGGGGCAAGCACCTCATGGCCGAACAGCACTGCCATTTCGGCGTCGGTCACGTCCTTGACCTGTCCGGTCAGATAGTGGCCGAGCGCGGGGTCTGCGGCGCAATCGGCGGTCGTGCAATCGCCGGCCACGGTGTGAGGAATCGCAAGCGGCAAATGCTCCGCATTGTCGCCGACCAGCAGCGTCCATTCGCCGCTTTCCGTCTTCCATGCATTGGCGGCAACATCGAAATGACGGAACGTGTAGCGGTCGAAATCGATATGCACACTCTTGCTTTCATGCGCGGCCAACTCTACCTTGACGAAGCCCTTCAGCTCACGGTCGGGATGGAGCACGCCACCCTGCGGCGCGCGCACATACAACTGGGCCACAGTGGAGCCGGCGACATCGGAATCATTGGTGACGACGAAATCCACACCGGTCGCGGTGGCGGTGATCGCGCTGTACGTGAACGTGGAGTAGCTCAGACCGTAGCCGAACGGGAAGCGTACGGGCACGCCCACGGTCTCGTAATAGCGGTAGCCGACGAACGGGCCCTCGCGGTAGATCGCGTCACGCCCGATGGCCGGATACCAGCCGGAGCTTGGGCAATCCTCGTATTGCATCGGCCAGGTTTCGGCCAAATGTCCGGATGGGTTGACTTCGCCGGTCAGCGCGCGCACGGTGGCGGAAGCACCTGCCTGGCCGGACAATCCTACGTACAGCATGGCCGCAACATCGTCGAACCACGGCAATTCCACCGGGGAACCGGCGACGAGCACGATCACCACCGGTTTGCCGGTCTTCGCCAACGCCGTTACGAGATCGTTCTGCACCTGCGGGATCGCCATGGTGGACCGGTCGAGGCCTTCGGATTCGCTGCGTTCGTCGAGACCGACGACGGCCAACACCACATCCACGGCGTCCTTCTTGGCGAGCGCGACGGCGTCGTTCAGCAGCACCTCATCCGGCTTGCCTTGGCGGTCGTAACCCTGCTCGTAGCCGGCCAATACCAATCCTTCGGCGTTCTTGACCTCGTCGAGGATGTTCTCCTCCTTGGTGGCGTTCACCTTGGATGAGCCGGAACCCTGATAGCGTGCGGTCGCGGCCATATCTCCGATGACGGCCACGCGAGTGCCCGGCTTGAGCGGCAGCGTGGCGGCGTTATTCTTCAGCAGCACGCTGGAATGTTCCGCGACCGTTCTGGCGATATCGTGGTGCGCCTTCGCGATGTCGTCCGACAGCAGATCGTCGCGGCCGACGCCGACGAGCTTGGTCGCCGCCGCGATTTTGGCGACTTCCGCGGCACGCTTGTTGATGTCCGCCTCGGCGAGCGTGCCCGCTTTGACCGCACCTTCCAGCTCGCGCACGGAGGTGAAACCTGGCGACGGCATTTCCAACGAGCCGCCGGCTTTGACGGCTGCGACGGCGGAGTTGGAGCCGCCCCAATCGGAGACGACCATGCCGTCGAAGCCCCATTCGTCGCGCAGGATCTCCTGCAGCAGATGCTTGTTTTCGTGGGCGTAGACGCCGTTGACCTCGTTGTAGGAGGTCATGATGCTCATCGGCTTGGCCTCGCGCACGGCGATTTCAAAACCGGTCAGATACAATTCGCGCATGGTACGTTCGTCCACCACGGAGTTGCTGGCCTGGCGGCGCAGCTCCTGGCTGTTGACCGCGAAATGCTTCGGGCATGCGGAGATGCCGTTGCTTTGGATGCCGCGGATCAGACCGGCGGCCATGCGGCCGGCGACGATCGGATCCTCTGAATAGTACTCGAAGTTGCGTCCGCACAACGGGTTGCGCTTAATGTTCATGCCCGGGCCGAGCAGCACGTTCACGTCGAGATCGTGCGCTTCCTTGCCCAGCGCCTTGCCCATTTCCTCGGCGAGCGCCGGATCCCAGGAGTTGGCCACGGTTCCCGCGGTCGGGAAGCAGGTGGCCGGCTTGGATGCGCCGAGGCCGAGATGGTCGCCCTCGCCAAGCTGGCGACGCACGCCGTGCGGGCCATCGCTCATGACGAAGCTGGGAATGTCGGCGCGATCGTTGCCGCGCGAATCCCATTCGGATCCACCGGACAGCATCGCCGCCTTCTCAACAACCGAAAGGTCTTCAAGTTCCATGGGTTCTCCCTCACAGTAGTTTGCGGAACCCGCTGGGCCCATCCTCGGCCTGCGCTGTTCGTTATGCGATTTCCCACCGCTGCACCGCATGTGAGATTTCGCTGCTAGTTTGATTGAACCAGTCTTCGGCCCGCCCATGGGCCCGTATTACACAACCTGTCGTTTTGCTGGCACAATCGGCTGTTCTTCTGTTGCGCACGGCAGGACGTCGTACGCCGGTGAAGTTGTCCTTCAGCGCGGCGGAGCCGTCCACGTCGGACAGACGTACCTTGCCGATCGACTTGATGGCTGCGTTCTGGTAACCGGCGTTGGCGATGAGGTTGTCCATATCGTCGAAGGTAAGCTCGTCAAGCAGCTTGTCCCACTTGGCGTCGTCATAATCCGCGCCGCGAAGCTCGGCCAGGCGGACGCCGTTCTTGGCGCCGGTGGTCGGCATCTTGTCGGAGGTCTTGTCGAACTTGGTCGGATCATTGTTGCCGGTGTTGTAGAACGTGGACTTGTCCTTATCGGACATGGAGTAGTCGGTCGGGCCTGCGAGCGCTGCCTTCGCGTTGGCGAAGTGGTCCTTGCGGCTCACATTGGTGTACGGCGGGTTGTAGTAGACCTCGACCACGTCCTTGCCGGCCTTATCTCCCGTATTGGTCACGGTCACGTCGAAGCTGACCTTGCCGGACTTGGTGTCGTACCTCACATCGCCCATCCTCTGATCGAACGACGTGTAGGACAGGCCATAGCCGAACGGATACTGCACGGTCGAATCGTAATCGATCAAACCCTCGTCCGAAGCGGTCTCGTAATAGCGATAGCCGACGTAGATGCCTTCGTTGTAGTTCACGAAATGCGGAAACGCTTGTATTCCGTTTCCGATTTTTTTGGACACTCACGCTCCGAGCAGGGTCAGCGGCACCACATGGACGCCTTCGGGAGTGGTATAGGAATACGCGCCGTTGCCCACCAGCACCATAAGGAACGATGGATCCCGCTGCCGGGCATAGGGATTCGCGGTGACCTTGTTTTTCACCCGCAACAGCGATTCAACCGCCTCGGGCACCTTGCTCTCGCCAAGTTTGATTTCGATGGCCGCCCACCGGCCGTCCGGCAACTCGAGGATGACGTCCGCCTCCAGTCCTTTTTCGTCCCGGTAGAACGACAGCGACGGCTTGTCCGGTCCATTCCAAGCCGAAGCGTAGATTCTCAGGTCTCGGATCACCAGATTCTCGAACAAATCGCCAAAGATCTGTCCCTCCGCAAGCAGGCGTGTCGGGTTTAGACCCAACGCGGCCGCCGCCAACGAGGGGTCGGTGAAGTACCGCTTCGGCTTGACACGCATCCGGTTCTTCGCCTTGATGGACGCATCCCAGCAGGGCAGTTCCTCGATGAGGTATTCGCGCTGCAGCATCTGGATGTAACTGGAGACAGTCGACCGCGCGGGTTCCTCATCCTGTGCTTGGTCATCCGCGTAGAGATCGCGAATCAGAGTCTTCATCGTCGCCGCTGTGGCGTTGTTTCGGGCAAGCGACATGATGGTGCGACGCGTCATGGCTGGGCTCTTGCCCATTCTGGGCGCGTTGTCTTCCACAACGGCGTTCAGGTATTGCCGTGGAATGTATAACGCCGCTTGCGGGGAACGATCTTTCGACGCGGGCCAGCCACCACGGCAAACCCATTCCGCGATGTCCGTCAATGACGTGGACGCGGCAGCGCGTGGGCAATCGGCGTCGAAAAGACCCTGTAGCGAGACCTCGCCGGAGGATGCTCCAAGTTCGGCAAGGCTCATGGGCCACATGCGTAGATGAGCGATACGGCCGGCGCCGCTATGCTCGTAGGATTCGGTCGGCGGCGCGCTGGAGCCGGTGAGAATGTATTGCCCCGGCCGGTTGGCGTTACTGTCGATGTCATGCCGGACGGCGTCACGCACTTTGGGCACGTTCTGCCATTCGTCAATGAGGTGCGGTTGATCGCCGATAAGGGCGATGGCCGGATCCGCTTCGGCCAGGGGAAGCACATTCTGGTCATCCAGACTGGTCATGCTGTTGGCATGCGCCTGACCGGACCACGTCTTCCCACACCATTTCGGCCCGTCGATCTGAACCGCACCGAATATCCGCAGCAGCGTCTCGATTTGCCCATCAATGAGCCTTGGAATGTAACCTTGTGGTTGCAATGCCATATTTCCGCCTATTTTCAACGATTAGGAACCGTCATCTTACATTTTACGCTGGTTTCATCTTACATTTTACGCCGGTTTCATCTTACATTTTACGCCAGCTCAGCGGATGTTAAACGAACGGTTCAGCGCGCGTTGATCTGCCAGACGCACCACACGGCGTACGAGATCAGCGGGCAGATGGTGGCCGAGACCATCACGTCGGTCGGATAGTGCAGGCCGAGCAGCAGGCGCGAGCAGGCGACCGCGAAAACCAGCGCCACGGCGCCGAGCACCGCCCTGCGGAGGAACACCCGCCGCTTGTTGGTTTCGTTGTCGGGAAAACGCTTGCGCGCCAGGTTGCGCACGGTGAGGATCATCATGACCGATACGATCACCGCGGCCGCCGTGTGCCCGCTTGGAAAGCTGGGATCGCCCGGCAGCAGGCCGCTGCCGACGGAAGTGATCGGCCGTGGCCGTTCGACCAGCCATTTCACGCCGGTCACATACACGATCGGAGCCGCCGAAACGACGACGTCGCGGAAAACCGTCCGCCTGCTGTCGGTGATGCGCAGGTCGATCGCAGCGAGAATGGCGACCAGCACGATGCAGCCGACCGTGGAGAACAGGTACGCCAGCACCGTCGAACAGTCGTACAGATATTCCGGCCATGTGGAAAGCGCCTGCAGCACGCCGGTCTCACGCGTCGTCGCGATCGCCGAATTACGTAGTGCGATGCCGATCATCGGCACGATGCAGCACAGTATGGCGGTCGCGGTGACGACGGCGACGGTTTTTGCGATGTTCCCGTTTTCCGTATGCATGTCACGGTATCGTAGCCGTGCATTCATCGCCAGTTCACCACCTAAGACGGCTTTTGCCAATATCCGCACGTTTCATCCGACCGTATCCGCCACGCATATGCTGGATATCGGAAAGGTTGGTTAAATATTTAAATATATCTAAATACGATGCCGCTATTTCCACCCGTTAATCGCAACGAACATTCAATGCCGGATAAGGACTATTTCGCAGTTTCCGGATCGTATTCCACCACGCTGAGCGCGACCACGCCATCCGCGGTGTGCACATACACGTTCGCCTTGCCGCCGATGTCCTCTAGTCCTTCAACAAGATGGGAAATCGGTTCGGAATCCAATACCGGCAGCACCTGGGCGACTCCGTCGGAATCGGTAACGGTCAGGGTGTCGTCCAGATACCCGGTGGCCAGCGTCTCATCGATGGCGTTTTCGAAGTCCGTCAGCTCGCGGATCTCCTTTTCCGCGGCCTTGTCGGCAAACGATTCGATGCCCCTCTCCACTGTCTCGTCCGCCTTGTCGTTTTCGCCCATCATATTCTTCTTCCCCATTGGTCTATGTGTCACACGTTGCGTGCCGAATGAACCCGTATCCGCATCGCGGAACGGACGCAAAATCCGTCATACCCCATGTATGCCGTCATACCCTACCGCCGAAAGGTGCCGAACCCGTTTCAGGTATAGAAAATATGAGACGCCATGATAATTGTGCGTGAAAATCCCGGTTTTCAGCCGATTTGGAGCGTCTGCCGTCGATGTTGCATGGATTATGCACGGCACATCGTTTGCATAACCGTGCGAAACGTTATCGGAACCGTTACAAACGAATCGTTAGCATGTGACCCCATGAACAGCACCGAAACAGCAAACGAAACCACCACCGAGCAAGCGGTCGAAACGGCTTCCGCCACGCATGAGACAGCAACTACGAGAACGAGCGGTCCTTCAACAGCCGCTGGCAGGCCGAGGAGGGCGATGCCACCTACTTCTTGCGCAACGTCGCCGACCTGTTCGTCGAATGCCTCGTCAACGAAGGCGTGCACGTCATCTATGGCATTCCCGGCGAGGAGAACATCCCCCTTATGGAGGCTTTGGAGCGCGACGGACGCATCCGCTTCGTCCTGACGCGGCACGAGCAGGGCGCCGGATTCATGGCGTCCACGCAAGGCCATCTGACCGGCGAACCGGGCGTGTGCCTCGCAACGCTCGGCCCCGGTGCGCTGAACCTCACCCTGCCGGTCGCGCAGGCCAACGCAAGCACCACACCCATGGTAGCCATCTGCGCCCAAGGCAACGTGACCCGCCTGTACAAGGAATCGCACCAAATCGTGGACCTGGTCTCCGTGTTCCGCCCGATCACCCAGTGGACCAGCATGATCACCATCCCCAGCGCCGTGCCGGAAATCGTACGCAAAGCCTTCTCCATAGCGCAGCGCAAACGTCCTGGCGCGACCTGCCTTATCCTCCCCGAGGACGTCGCGGGAATGCCAGTGCCGGCCGGAATCGGACCGCTGCCACTCCCCCACACCATGCATATCCGTCCAACCGACGACACCATCGCCCGCGCGGCCGACATCATCGGCCGGGCACGCCATCCGATCATCCTTGCAGGCAACGGCGTGGCTCGAGCGCATGCCGAAAACCGGCTGCTCGCATTGGCTGAGCAACTTAACGTGCCGGTCGCGACCACGTTCGAAGGCAAGGGTGTGATCTCGGATCACATTCCCAACGCGCTTGGCGTGGTCGGATTCATGAAGCACGATTACGAGAATTTCGCGTTCGACGAGGCCGACCTGATCATCGCTGTCGGCTTCTCAATTCAGCAATTCGACCCGAAGAAAATCAACCCGGACGACGACAAGACGATCATCCATATCAATACGTTCGTCGAGGACACCGACGCGCACTATTCGACCGCGCTCAACATCATGGGCGACATCGACCAGACGCTGGAGGCGCTGATCGACAGGCTGCGCGTGAAGGGCATCAAATTCGACGAATCGCATCCGATGATCCACGAGCTGCTCGACGGCGAATTCCGTTCGTACGCCGAGGATGATTCGTTCCCGATGAAGCCGCAGCGCATCGTCTACGACACCCGAAGGGCCATGGCCGACGGCGATATCACGCTGGTGGACACCGGCGCGCTGAAGATGTGGATGGCGCGTTTGTACCCGACGTACTATTCCAACACGTGCGTGATCGACAATTCCCTGTCGACGATGGCGTGGACGCTGCCGGGCGCCGTTGCGGCCTCGCTGGAGAATCCGGAACGGCCGGTGTTGGCCGCGATGGGCGACGGCAGCTTCCTGATGAACGTGCAGGAAATCGAGACCGCAGTGCGCGTCGGCGCGCGCATGGTCGCGCTCGTCTGGGTTGACAAGGCGTACGGCCTGATCAAATGGAAGATGAACATCCACAACGGCTCGTACGAGAACGTCGATTTCGACAATCCCGACGTGTGCGAGCTGGCGCGCAGCTTCGGCGCGCGCGGCCATATGATCGAATCCGCGGATGAATTGTATCCGACGTTATGCGAGGCACTGCAGGCCGGCAGTGGCGTCGACATCATTGCTTGTCCGGTTGATTATGGCGAGAATATGAAGCTGATCGAGAAGCTTGGCGAGGTGGATTTCAGCGACTGATGCGGAAAGGCTGCGATGGAAGTCTCCGGACCGGATTCTGTTCCGGAGACTTCCGTTCCCAGAACATCCCTGTTCTTGGAGCACTCATCGCAATATGGCCTTTCGCTGTTTGGTGTGGGTGAAGGCTGATTGGCGGTGAGGACGTTCGGGTAGTTTGGTGGTATGGATACCACTTCGTTGTTCACCGCCGCCTTGCAGTTGCCCGACCCGTGGAGGGTGTCGGGCGTGGAGTCCCGCGACGGGGCGGACTGCAAACGCGAATTGCATATCACGATCGGTTTCGCGTCCGGCTCGCGTTTCCACTGCCCCGAGGCGGGACGCGGCGAGGCGTCGTGCCCGGCGCACGATGCCAGGGAACGGGTGTGGCGCCACCTGAACTTCTTCCAGTACAAGGCGTTCATCCATGCCGGGGTGCCGCGCGTGGCGTGCCCGGAGCATGGTGTCAGAGCGGTTCCGGCGCCGTGGGCGAGGCCGGGCAGCGGGTTCACGCTCCTGTTCGAGGCCATGGTCGTGGAGCTCGCCAAGACGCAGCCGGTCGCGGACATCGCCGAACAGGTCGGCGAGCACGACACGAGGCTGTGGCGGTTCATCAGACACTACGTGGACGAGGCGCGCCGGTACAAGGACTACACGGGCGTGGAGGCCATCGGCATCGACGAGACCAGCCGCAGGGGCCACAGGTACATCACCGTGGTGGCGGACCTCGTGGAGCGCAACGTGGTCTGCGTGGTCCCGGGCAAGGACTCGAGCACGGTCGGGCGATTCGCCCGCGACTTCATGGACCACAACGGAGACCCCGGCCGGGTGCGCCTGGCGGCGTGCGACATGAGCCTGGGGTTCGCAAAGGGCATCCGAGAGCACCTGCCCAACGCCGCGAAGGCCGTCGACAAGTTCCATGTCGTCAAGCACGCCAACGAGGCCGTCGACAAGGTCTGCAAGGCCGAGGCGAGGGACAGGCCGGTATTGAGGAACACGAAGTACGTGTGGCTCAGGAACGAGGCAAGCCTGACGGATCCGCATCTGGAGGTCAAGCGGAACCTGGCGAAACAGCGGTTGAAGACCGCCAGGGCGTGCGGAATGCGCGAATGCCTGCAGGACATCTATGCCGCCAACTTGACTAAATACAGCTGGAACACGAAGAAGGACGGCAGCGGCGCGTCCTACGGGGACAAGGCCGCGATCAGGAACCTGGCGTCCGTACAGGACGAGGTCATCGTCCTGTACGCTCAATGGGCGGACGCCATGACAGTCCTGCCCGACACGGGCGGCCAAGCCGCCGGCCACGCGCCATTCGCGGCCGGCATGGCCGTGACGGCCGCCGCGTTGGCGCTTGCCGTCCTGGCGCGCCGCCGCGCGCCCCGGCATTCGCTCTGACGGCCTCCGGGCAGGCGTGGGACCGAATCCGCCACCCGCGTGGCATGGAACGCGTCGGCGTCTGTGTCCGTTCAATAAAAGTTAGGCCGATGTGGCGTAACTGTTCAGTCCGAAAAAGCAGTAGAAATTAGTCCAGTTCCACCGGAATGGCAGGATGAAGAGCGCCGGCCCGCCATAACCCGGCTATTTTCTCGAGTTGAAACGCACTTGGCCGACAGGGCCACTCGGGAAAGGCAAGGAATGACGAAACCGGCGTCGATACAGCAACGTATCAGGAGACGCTTGACACGTTAAGGGAGATGCGACCTTGCGGGAACAGCAGTGCTGCGTTTTCGGCGTATGCCAGCCGCGAGCATCGGCCGCCGGACGGACATGTTCTTCCAGATCGAGGGCTATACCCGTTTTCTATTGAATCCGCCAAATCAAACGAAAGGGCGCACGTTTCAAAACGTGCGCCCTTTCATGTAATGGATGGAGAGGAAACGGCTTCTATCTGGACATGACCCCCGTTCTCGCGATTGATCCCAGCCAGTCCAGGGATGGCTTCGGATGGCGTTCGAAGGTGTCCCTGTCCCAGGAGGCCAGGCCGAACGTCGGGGTGAACGAGCCCCATTCGTAGTTGTCGAGCAGGGACCAGTGGAGGTATCCCCTCACGTCGATGCCGTCGTCCATCGCGTCGTGCATGCCGGCTATGGCGCCGAAGGTGTAATCGATTCTCCGGCGGTCATCGGCAGTGGCGATGCCATTTTCGGTGACGATTATCGGCGTGCGTTTGGCGACGTTCCAAGTATGGCGGATGGCGATGCCCAGCGCCGGCGGGAAGTACTCCCAGCCGGTGAGGGTGCGTTCCGCGTCCTCGGGGATCGGCACGGGGCCATCCTTGCCGATGAAGGTCCTCAGATAGGCCTGCACCCCAATGAAGTCATCCCCGGCCGCGGCCTCGGTGAAGTAGTCCTCGCGCGGGTACTGGTATTCCTCCATCTCCCGTTCGCATCCGGGCATGGCGTGGAACGCCTGGCAGGCGATGGTCCACCCGGACTTGATACGCGGGTTCCCGGACAGTATTTCCCTGGCTTTCCTGTGCGCTTTGACGAGCGTGGCGGAGATGTCCGGATCGGGCGCGGGCAGCGAGGCGGCTACGAAGTCGCTGCCTTCGGTTCCGCCACGGGTCAGCGCGACCATGTTCGGCTCGTTAATGGTGCAGACCCAGGTGACGTCGTGGAGGATCGGCATCACGTACCGCACGTACCGGGCGAAGTAGTCGACGGCATCGGCGTTGAGCCATCCGCCCTTGGTGGCGAGCCACAGCGGCAGTGTCATGTGGTTCAGCGTGACCATGGGCTCGACGCCGTTCTCGTGGCACGCGTCGATCATTTGGCGGTAGTGCAGCAGCTGCGCTTTGGAGAAGCAGCCCTCCGCGGGCTCGATGCGGGCCCATTCGATGGAGAAGCGGTACATGCCCAATCCGGCGTCGGCGAGCATTCTGATGTCCTCGCCGTAGCGGTGGTAGCTGTCGGCCGCGTCTCCCGACGGTTCGCTGAGATCCGTGCGTTCGGCATGCTCCCTGGCCCACCAGTCGCTCGCGACGTTGTTCCCTTCAATCTGGTGCGCGGCCGTGGACGCGCCCCAGATGAATTCCGGCGGGAACTCGTATTGTTCTTTCATGACATGTCTTTCTATTTGATGCCCGTTCCGGCGACGCCCTGGATGAAGTAGCGCTGCAGGAATACGAACAGGAGGAGGATCGGGGTGACCACCAGTACCGCTCCGGCGAGCAGGACGCTGTAGTTCGTGGCGTTCTGGCCGGTGGAGTAGAGGGACAGTGCCACGGGCAGCGTGTACTTCTCCTCGGTCTGGGCCGCGACCAACGGCCACAGGAAGTTGTTCCAGGAGGACAGGAACGTGAGGATGGACAGCGTCGCCAGCGGCGGCCCGCACTGGGGCAGGACGATCTGGAAGAATATGCGCAGCTCACCGGCGCCGTCGACCCTCGCGGCCTCCATCAGCGCGTCGGGGATTCCGGAGATGAACTGTCTCATCAGGAAGACTCCGATGGGCTGGCACAGGAACGGCAGGATGAGCGCCGCGTAGGAGTTCGCGAGTCCCATGTTCGAGATGATCACGAACAGGGGGACGAACGTGGCCACGCTCGGAACCATGAGCGTCACCATGACGGCGCCGAACAAGATGTTCTTGCCGGCGAAGTCCATCTTCGCCAGGGCGTATCCGACCATGGAGCAGAACACCATGTTCCCGAGGACGGTGATCACGGCGACGACCATGCTGTTGGTGAAGTAGGTGCCGAAGTTCAGCTCCCCGAACCATTTCGCGAAGTTTGCGAGCGAGGCGTGCTCGGGTAGGAGCTTCGGCGGTTTGGCGAGGATCTCCCTCTGGGTCTTCAACGAGCCCAGCGCCATCCACAGGAACGGGAAGATCCAGAAGACTCCGATCACCGCGAGGACGCAGTAGGAGAGTCCACGCCCCTTGACGAATCGGCGCCAGAGCGACTGCTTGTTGCTTTGCGGCCTCGAGGCCGCGACTGTCGTGGCTGTCATCTCAATCCTCCTTGAGAATGCGGAACTGGAGCACGCTGACCAGCGCGATGATGATGAACAGCACCCAGCTGGCTGCGGAGGCGATGCCGTACTGTCCGAAACCGAACTTCTGGTACACGTAGTACGCGGCGGAGAGTGTCGAGTCGAGCGGTCCTCCCTGGGTCATCACGAAGGATTCCTCGAAGAACTGCAGGTAGGCGACGGAAAGGAGCACGGCTCCCAGCAGCAGCGTGGGCTTGAGCAGCGGGAGCGTGATGCTGCGGAAGGTGCGCCATTTGCCCGCGCCGTCGATGGCCGCGGCCTCCTTCAATTCCTCGGGGATGGCCTGCAGGCCGGCGAGGAAGATGATCATCAGCGTTCCCATGTTGCGCCAGATGGTCATAGCCATCAGCGCGGGCAGTGCGTAGCGGGTGTCGTGCAGCCAGTCCGGCCCGGCGATACCGAAGACGGCCAGGAGCGAGTTGAGCAGGCCGTCCTTCTGGAGGATGTACCTCCACACGACGGAGACTGCGACCACGCTGGCGACGACCGGCGCGTAGAACACGGCCCTGAAGAACGCGTTGAGGTGCTTGGATCCCTTGTTGAGGGCCACCGCGAATGCGAGGGCGATCGCCATGGTGATCGGCAGGCCGACAAGCACGAAGATTCCGGTGACGCCCAACGCGTGCAGGAAACGGTGGTCGTGGAACAGGGTGATGTACTGGTCCAGTCCGACGAAGTTGACGTTGAACGGGGTGCGAAGGTCCTTGGAGGTGATGTCGGTGAAGGACATCGCCATCGAGGACAGGAGGGGAATCAGCATGAATACGCAGAACACGACTGCGAAAGGCAAGGCAAATCCCCATGCGAGAATCGTACGGCGGCGGCGGAGGACGTTGCCCGAGCCCTCCGTCTTCGTCTTTCTTGTCCCGAGGCTCATGGGATCAGTTTCCCGTTCCGATGGAGTCGGCTTCGGACTGCAGGTTCTTCAAGCCCTCGTCAACGGAGACCTGTCCCTTGTTTATCTGCTCGAGGATGCGGTCGGCAGCGGAGGACACCTGGGCCCAGGTGGACAGCGCCGGCGGAGCCATGGTGTTCTTCAGCTGGTCGCCGAACGCCGCGAGCTTGTCGTTGCCGGAGAGCGCGTCCTCATCCCATGCCTTCTGAGAGGCGGGCAGGTCGGAGGACTTCTTGTACCATTCGACCTGCACCTCGGGCTTGCTTGCCCACTGGATGAACTTCCATGCGGACTGCTTGTTCTTGGAGTCCTTGAACGTCACGAGGTTGCTGCCGCCGACGAAGGACGTGGCAGGACCCGAGGATTCGTTCATCGACGGCAGAATCACGGTGGCGTACTTGGATTCGAAGCCATCGCCGCCCAATTCGTTGATCTGGCTGACGGCGGTCGGCCCCTGCAGCATCATCGGAGTGTCACCGGACACGAAGTTCGCTATGTCGGCACCGGAGCTTACGTCGGCGTTGACGTTCGCGACGCCGTCCTTGTAGAGACTGGTGGTAAAGTTCAGTCCCTTCTTTATGCCAGTATCTTCGAAAGTCCATTTCGTCTGTTCCTTGTTAGTCAAGGACGCCCCGGCCGAGTAGGAGAACGGCAAAGTTCCGAGGAACGCGTCAGTGCCAGATGGGTTGAGGTTCATGCCGTATTTGACCCCATCGACCTTCTGCATGTCCTTAGCCATCTGCTTAAGCTCATTCCAAGTCTTCGGAGCTTTGTTCCAACCAGCCATCTCGGCGATGTCGGTACGGTAGTACAGCACTCTGGTGTCGATGTACCAAGGCACGCCGAGCTGTTTCCCGTCGACCTGGCCAGTAGCCCTAGACCCGTCGGAGAAGTCGGACATGTCGAGGTTGTCAGGCACGGTGGAGAACGAGTTGGAGAAATCGGCCATCCAGGTGGTGCCCATCTGCGCAAGGTCGGGACCGTTGCCCGCGGCGATGGCGGTCTGGAGTTTGTCGTGCGCTGAGGACCATGGGATCGCGGTGACCTTGACCTTGACGTCGGGGTTCTCCTTTTCGAATCCCTTGACGAAATCACCCAGCAGGTCGCCCTCGTTGCCCATGGCCCAGATGGTCAGGTCGCCGGTGGCCTTGCTTGAATCGATGGTCTTGACCGCATCGGAATCGGAATCCGCGTTGTTCGCGGACCGTCCGCACGCGGACATACCGGCAATCATCGCCACACTGGCCATGCCGGCCACGACCGCTTTGAAAAATGGCTTCCTCATTGAAATCTCCTTTGATTCATATCAATCTAACCGCTTAGATTGATATTACAATTTAAGCGCTTAGATTTAAGGAAGTCAAGGCGACACGCCCATATGATTTATGCGCTTAGATTTTTTGATTGCATCCGCAGCTGCCGCGCACAATGAGGCGAACCGGGAGTACTCGTCTTTCAGCCTTCTCCCAAGGCTCCCCGTTCCTGGAAAGCAGCATGCGAGCCGCCTCGCGCCCCATGTCCTCCATGGGCTGGCGGACGGTCGTCAGCTGCGGTTCCATCAGCCGTCCGGCGAGGATTCCGTCGAATCCGGTGACGATGACGTCGTCGGGAACCCGGACACCGGCCTCCTCGAGGAGTCTGATCACGCCGAAGGCGGTCTGGTCCGTGCCGCAGACCAAGGCCTGCGGCAGTCTGCCGGATCCTATCGCCTCGCACAAACCCACCATGTATTCATCGGACGTGGCGAAGGAGTCATACAACAGCGCGTCGCTGGAATCGAGACCACGTTCCTCGAGGCATTTCCGGAAGGCGACGTAACGGGCGACGACGTCGTCCGAATCGAAGCCGCCGACGAACGCCATCTCGTCGACATGATGGACGTCTACAAGATGGTCGACGATCTGCCTCATGCCCGATGCGTTATCGCATTGCAGGTACGCGGCCGGCAGTTTTTCATCGCCCACACCCACCATTACAAGCGGGATGGTCTTCGCCAACATGGAAAGAGGAAGCGCATCGTTATATCCGCTTGGCATCAGCGACAGTCCATCAACGCGGCCGGCGATATCCGTTACCGATCTGTGATCATCCCTTTCCGAGGCGGCTCCCATAAGTATTCCCTTGCCGCTCTTCCAGCATTCGAGTTCGAAACCACGAAGCACCTCATCAACATATAACGGATATACAAGAACGTTGGGTTCGTCACCGTCCAGAGGCTCGTCGATGGATCTGGGGGAAACATCAGGCCAATCATCCTCAAGGTTGCTTCCCTGAGGTCTTTCCAGCAGCATATCGAACGCGTACATGCCCAACGTGCCCGTCCTGCCTTTGGCAAGGCTACGTGCGTTGCCGCTGGGAACGTAGCCAAGCTCCTCGGCGACCCTGAGGACCTTGGCCTTGGTATCATCCTTCACTTTGTCGGGATGCCTGAAGGCGAAGGAGACCGTCGCGGTAGACACACCCGCCTTCTCTGCAACGTCATACACCGTAACTCTTGCCATAAGACCAGTCTAAGCGCTTTGATGCATGGGACACACACGAGGTCCCAAAACCATAGTTTTTCCGGTCTTCTAACAGGAATCCGCGGCGCCGAAGAGAAAAAACCAGGAGTGGAAAGGATTTCCATGCCCCTGCGGGAGACCTGGGAATCAGATGGAAATCAAGGATGGAAAGACGGGGTCCCCGGAAGCCAAGCCCCACGGGAGTCCCGGAAGGAAGAAGGAAATACGGGAAATAAAAAAGCCCTTCCGGGAACCCGCATGGGGTCAGCCGGAAGAACCGGGAGGAGGAACAAAAGATTCGGGGATAAAAAATGGGGTTCCCGGAGCAGGATGCTCGACGGGAACCCCCAACGTGTGAAGCGGCGGCGTGCTACTCTCCCACACCCTCTCGAGTGCAGTACCATCGCCGCGCCTGGCCTTAGCTACCGGGTTCGGAATGGGACCGGGCGTCTCACCAGGGCTATGACCACCGCAAATCTAACGGCCACGGCAAGGAAACCAAAGGAATCCAAACCGGCATGTCACCGGTGGCGGTTTGGGAACCGGCTAGCGGACGCGAGGCAAACGCCTATCGTTTAAATCGTATTCGTGACCATCCCAACGCATATTGCCGTCCAGGACGATCCAGCACAGGAAAGACGCGGAACCAACCACCATGCGGTTGGAATGTTGTGTCGCCGTCGCCCGTTAGTACCGGTCGGCTCCACCCCTCACGGGGCTTCCACCTCCGGCCTATCAAACACGTGTTCAACATGCGGGCTACAGGATCTCGAAGATCCATGGAATCCTAATCTTGGAGCAGGCTTCCCGCTTAGATGCTTTCAGCGGTTATCCCTCCCGAACGTAGCCAACCGGCCGTGCCGCTGGCGCGACAACCGGCATACCAGAGGTTCGTCCACCCAGGTCCTCTCGTACTATGGGCAGG
>ERZ825384.1529-NODE-1529-length-26879-cov-7.902662_pt1 | contig 26879 bp, 21 predicted proteins | sample MGYA00519931_ERZ825384 | MGnify/ENA primary metagenome ERZ825384 (study PRJEB31778, sample SAMEA3449200) | human gut metagenome | biome: human gut; feature: human-associated habitat; material: faeces | place: United Kingdom | collected 2010/2012 ...
CCGCCATCATTGGCCATGTCTCCGCCAAGACCACGCTGAATATCTACACCCACATCACAAACGAGATGCAGGAAAATGCCGCGGCAAGTATCGACCGCGGCATCGCAAAGGCAGAAGCATCCCGGCAGAAAGCGGAGACTGCACCGAAAGCGCAGACGTTTGAGCCGTACACACCGCCGCGCCGCAGACCCGGCACAGGGTACATCAAGCAGCTTAAGGAAACTCTGTGGGAGGGACGGTACTCGCCCGTCTGGCCAGATGGAAAGAAGCACTCCCGCAATGTGTATGGCCACACGAAGGAGGAATGCGAGGAAAAGCTGGCGAAGCTGATCCTGCAAATGAAATCGGAGATCGCCGCCCTGCGAAATGGGACGGCTGCGGAGTATCCGGACTGTGTCAGCCCCAAGAAAAAGCAGCTGGCGGAGTATCTGCGCCAGCACCCCGGCGTGAGTAATAGAAGCTATATTGCACGGGAAACAGGCATGGACTGCACCACGGTGCAGAGATATTATGACGAGGTTCGGGCGGAACTGGCGGCACCGGCAAACACATAAAACGAAAACCCACAGGCGGTGAGGGACTGCTGCTCACCGCCTGCGGATCTCAAAAGTGGTCAGGATCTCCTGCCGTCTGTGGTATAATTGTGGTCAAACGAAAAATCACCGCCAATTTGGCGGTGATTTTTCTCGAAATGGTGGACCCAAAGGGATTCGAACCCTCGACCTCTCGGATGCGAACCGAACGCTCTCCCAGCTGAGCTATGGGCCCATATTGCCGCTTTTTTGCAGGGTTTTCGCAACAAAAAGCAGATTTTCAAGTCTTTCGATTTTAGAAGATTTCGGAGGAAATTCTCTCCGAAATTGTGGGCTGAAACTCGCAGGTCGATGTCTGACCATAGGGATGCGAACCGAACGCTCTCCCAGCTGAGCTACAAGCCCGTAACGTACCTTATCATTATACACATCTCGCCGCAAAATGCAAGAGGTTTTTCGCAGCTTCTTATTTCTATAAGTTCAGTTTTGCTAATGATCAATATAAATGTTTCGTATTTTACTTATACAAAATGTGTGCTATACTAAGAATGTTGTGCAGCGGGATGCGTCTGCTGCGCGGCCTGAAACTTTGATCGCAAAGGAGCATCCGCTATGAGCAGAACACTGGGTACCGTGGTGCGCGGCGTGCGCGCCCCCATTTTCCGTGAGGGCGATGACGTGGTGCGGATCACCGCCGACACTGTTTTGAACGCCCTGAAGGACAACGGCATCACCGCACGGGACGGCGACATCGTGGCTGTCACCGAGTCCGTGGTGGCCCGCTGCCAGGGCAACTACGCCACCGTGGAGCAGATCGCCGCCGATGTGACGGCCAAGACCGGCGGCCAGACCGTGGGCGTCACGTTCCCCATCCTCAGCCGCAACCGCTTCTCCCTGCTGCTGCAGGGTATCGCCTCCGGCGCGAAGAAGGTGGTGCTGGTGCTCAGCTATCCCTCCGATGAGGTGGGCAACCATCTGGTGTCCATGGATCAGCTGGACGAGGCCGGTATCGACCCGTGGCACGACGTGCTGTCTCTGGCGCAGTTCCGCGATGCCTTCGGCAGCGTTATCCACCCCTTCACCGGCGTGGACTATGTGGACTACTACAAGTCCATCATCGAGTCCGCCGGGGCGGAGGCCGAGATCGTATTCGCCAACCGTGTGCAGGCGGTGCTGGACTACACCGACACCGTGATCTGCTGCGATATCCACACCCGTCAGCGCAGCAAGCGCCTGCTGACCGCCGCCGGCGCCAAGCTGGTGCTGGGCCTGGACGACCTGCTGACCGCTCCCGTGGACAGCAGCGGCTATAACCCCCAGTACGGCCTGCTGGGCAGCAACAAGGCCGACGACCGCCGGGTGAAGCTGTTTCCCCGGGACGCCAAGCCCGTGGCGGAGGCCATTGGCCGCGCCATGAGCGAGGCCACCGGCAAGCGCATTGAGGCCATGGTCTACGGCGACGGCGCCTTCAAAGACCCCGCCGGCAAGATCTGGGAGCTGGCCGACCCCGTGGTATCCCCTGGCTACACCAGCGGTCTGGTGGGCACTCCCAACGAGCTGAAGCTGAAGTACCTGGCAGACAAGGAGTTTGCCGGTCTGTCCGGTCAGGCCCTCAAGGATGCCATTTCCCAGAAGATCCGCGAGAAGGACGCCAAGGTCAGCCTGGTGGGCAACATGGTATCCGAGGGCACCACGCCCCGCAACCTCACCGACCTCATCGGCTCCCTGTGTGACCTGACCAGCGGCTCCGGCGACAAGGGTACTCCCATCGTCTATATTCAGGGCTATTTTGACAACTATACCAACGAGTAAGCTGTTTCTATCTCCTCACAAATGGAGCAGAGAGGCGCGGGCCTGACGGGCCGCGCCTCTCTGCTTTGTTCTGTTTTACGCTTCACCGTAGGGCAGCTGCACCAGCGCGTTGTCTGCACGCTGGTAAAGCCGTCCGTCCCGGGCATAGTACGTCTCGTTGCCCTCGTCGCACGTCACCGTCCACACCTGCGTGATGAGGTAGCTGCCGGTGCCCTTGGCGTGGTCGAAGTAGCAGGTGACTGCCGGCAGGCTGCCGTCCGGCTGGACGCTGCGGACATAGCGGCCGATGTGGATGTGTACCGGCAGCGTGATCTCCACTGCGCCGCTGGGCATGGTGTAATGCGCCCGTTCCGCGCCACGGTACGTCTCCGGCATGGTGATGGCCAGCCCCGCGGTAGGGGCCTTCTTCAGCTCGCCAGTGAAGCCGCCGATGGCTGTGACCTTCACGCCCTGCACCGTGTCGGGGATAACGTAGTCGATGGCGTCGCCGGTGCCGTCCCAGCGATAGGTGCTGGCAAAGGCCGCCCCGTGGTCCTTCCGCAGGTAGAGCAGGACACCGTTTTCCTCCACGGCGTCCGCCGCATCGTAGTTCCGCAGGCTGGTCAGCCACAGGGTAGCGGCGGTCAGCACCAGCGCTGCGGCGATGCACAGCAGTCCTCTTTTCATGACACGGCCTCCGTGTCCACCGTGGTGGTGTTGGTGAAGTCCAGGCTGCCGATGAAGGACTGCATACGGGTGCAATAGCCCATCGGAGTCAGGCTGCGGCTGACATCGCGGCCATCCACCATGGCGTAGATGACGATGTTGTAACGGTATACGTCCCATGCCTCCGTCTCCGCCGGGAGGGTATCCTTCTTAGCCGCAGCGGCGTAGACATCATCGCTGTTCGCGGCCATGGCGGCCAGCACATCGCTGTCGGAGACATCGTTGGCGTCCTGCTGGGCCAGACGGCACAGCTCCGTGGCCTGCTCACGGGTCAGATCCACCGTGGCGCCGGTCCAGTAGTCCTCCACATAGCCGCTGCGGACGGCGTCCAGCCCGGAGGTCTCCAACCAGTCGATGCCCATGGCAGAGCGGCGGAACTGGGGCATGTTCAGCAGCTGGTTGGTCAGGCGGTACGTTTCTGTGCCGGAGACGCAGGCGATGGTGTAATCCCGCCGGACGGTGTCGCCGTTTTTCAGCTCATAGCGCAGGCGGATGCTCATATAGCGGTCCGAGGAACCGGTCATATCCTCGCCCTGAGCCAGGGCGGCACGGTGCAGTGCCTGCACCCGCTCCAGCACGGCGGGATCATCCGTTTCGCAGTGGCTGCTGTCACCGGCGTAGAGCTGGACCGACACGGTGTCCACCTGGGACGCGCCGGGTATGCGATTCTGGACGTCGAAGAAGTCCTGCCGGATGCACAGGGTGATGGCGGCCAGTGCGATCACCAGCGCCAGCGCCTCCTTCCAGCTGCGGCGGAAGACGCGGAACGACTTCTGCAGCAGCATTTGAGCGGCGAAGAAGCACAACAGGCCCATGACCGCCTGGCACAGCAGGAGCTGCACCACGCCGCCGACCAGACCGCCCAGCAGCGCTACGCTGAGGAACAGGCCCAGGCCCAGACCGCCGCACAGACCCACGGTCCACCGGACGATGGGCCGCAGCCAGCGGAAGGCGATGGCGTCACCGGCGGCCTCACTGGGCCGTCTGCGGTACAGAAGCCAGCCCAGAGCCAGCAGCGCCAGTCCCACGATGGTATAGACCAGCAAGGAGGTCATGCCGCCCTCCGGCAGGACGCGGAGATAGACCTCCTCCCCCTCCCGCGGCACCAGAACGTCGGCGTAGCCGCAAACGGCGGTGGACAGGCGGGCGATGGGCGTCAGCCAGATCACCGCCATGGGGAAGGTGGTGCTCTCAAAGCCGAAGTAGAACCAGCGCTGAAGGAACTGCACCACGACGCATACCAACAAAACAATGCAGTTGGCCGCGCCGTACAGCACCGGTATGGCCAGCAGCCAGCCGGTGGCCATGGCGCACAGAGTACCCAGAGACAGGAAGAACAGCTCCAGCAGTTCCGTCACCAGCAGCCACAGGCCCAGCGCGGCCCAGTCCACGCTGCCGGAGGGCATCATAGCCAGCGCTGACAGCAGGAAGATCAGCAGATTTCCCGCTGTCAACAGGCCGAAGCCGCTGAGAAAGTGGGTGAAAAACTGGGATGTGCGGGTGACGGGCAGGGTGTGCATCAGCCCCACAGCCCGAGGCGTCATCAGATAGGCATACACCGCCATGGGGATTACCGCGCCCGCCAGCACCGCCAGCACCAGCGAGCCGGTCATGGCGGCATAGACGTGGTTGTGCAGCTGCGCTGCCAGCTGAACCGTCTGCTCAGACTGGAAACGCAGATAATCCCTGGCTGTCTGCAGCAGGGGGATGGGCAGGATCATCAGCCACACCAGCACATAGAGAAAGCCGGCGGGCCAGTAGTGGCGCACGTCGCTGCGCAGCAGCGTCCCGTTACAGCAGGATGTCTTTCGCGGCATAGTCCACACCTCCCAATTCATAGATAAAGATCTCCTCCAGCGTCAGCGGGATGGATTCCAGCAGGATGGGCTCCGTGATCTCCATGCGGCGCAGGATCTCGGCGCGGCTGCCCCGCACGATGTAGGTATACACCCGTCCCACGTGGCTGCGGTGCAGGATGTTCAGCTCCGACGGCAGCATCGGCTCCGTCACGCCGGCGTAGGCCACCTGCAGCTTCACCGTGTTGTCCTGCAGGTCGGACAGGCTCCGCTCCAGCAGCACCTGCCCGCGGTTCAGGATGCCCACGTGGTCGCACACGTCCTCCAGCTCGCGGAGGTTGTGGCTGGACACCAGTACCGTGGTGCCCCGCTCGGACACGTCACCCAGCAGCAGAGACCACACCTGGCGGCGCATGACGGGGTCCAGCCCATCCACCGGCTCATCCAAAATGAGGTACTCCGGCATGCAGCACACCGCCAACCAGAACGCCGCCTGCTTCTGCATACCCTTGGACATGCGGCGCAGCATCATCTTCTCGTCCAGTGGGAACACCTGCTTCAGCTTTTCATAGCGCTCCCAGCTGAAGGCGGGGTACAGTCCCGCGAAAAAGCGGGCCATCTCACGAATATTAGCCTGGGGGAAATAGTACCAGTCGTCGCCGATCACTGTCATCCGCCGCTTGACGGCGGGGTTCTCGTATACCGGCTGGCCGTCCAGCAGCACCTCGCCGCTGTCCTGACGGTAGATACCGGCCAGATGCCGGATGATGGTGGACTTGCCCGCGCCGTTGGGGCCCACCAGACCGTACACCGCGCCCTTGGGAACCGTCATGTTCAGACTGTCCAGCGCCCGAAAGCCGTCAAAGGTCTTGACCACGTTTTTCGCTTCAAGCATGTGTCTCTCCTCCTCTCCACAGCTGCAAAAGATCCTCCTCCGTGCAGCCCAGCGTCTTCAGCTCCTCCAGCAGAGGGGCCGCCTGCGTCTTCAGCTCACGGATACGCCGCTGCTGCTCGCCGCCCTCGGCGGCGGCAAAGCTGCCCTTGCCGGGCACGGAGTAGATGTATCCCTCCACCTCCAGTTCGCTGTATGCCCGCTGGATGGTGTTGGGGTTGATGGCCAGCTGTGTGGCCAGACTCCGCACCGACGGCAGCTTTTCGTCCGGCGGCAGCAGCCCCGTCAGCATCATCCGCCGCAGATTGTCCTTCACCTGCTGGTACAGGGGGCGGCTGTCCCGATAATCCAGGGAGATCATCCGCGCTCACTCCTTCCTGCCATTGCGTATTAACTGTATTGTGCGTGTTAGTACAGTTACCATACCATGGACAGCTGCGGCTGTCAAGGGAAAAATGGGAAAATGCGGGAAGCACCGTCCGAAAGGGACGGTGCTTCCCGCATACTTTTTCCCGATACGGGGCAAACTGCCCATATCCTGAATTTGCTATGGAGGGAATTTTTATGGAAGCCATCGTATTGCAGAAGGCGTGTATCCGGTGCGGCCTGTGCCCCACCATCTGTCCGGAGGTGTTCTCTCTGGAGGACGGCGAATCGGCGCAGGCGGCGACCGGGCCGATACCCGACGGTTTGAAGCTGGCCGTGCAGGAGGCGGCGGACGCCTGCCCCGCGGCGGCTATCGAGGTGCGGTAAGCCTTACCGGAGGACGGTGCCGTCCGCCAGGGTGATGGTGTAGCCGTTGAAATTGATGGCGCCGTTGTTGGTGAGGCGCCGGACGTAGAAACGCTTGACGAACCGTGCCTCCTGTACCAGCAGGGTCACGGCCAGATAGGCGGCCAGCGTTACCATGGCTGCGGCCGTGGCCCGCCCGCCCAGAATGTCGGTGAGGCACTGGGCCATGCGGCCCTCAAACCAGGGCCCTGCCAGAAGTCCCACGTTGATCTCCGGGAAGAAGGGAGATCTATCAGTGGAAGGAGAGACGTCATCCGCCGGATAGGCGAGCCGGCCATGATGAAGATGCCGGCCTGCTCCGTCTCGCCGAACACCTCCGCGTACAGGCCGGACGCGCCAGACAAAGCAGATAAGGTGCAGATGTCTTTGCGTTGACTTTTTCTTCCCCGCATGATACCATCAAAAGCGGTGAAAAAAGCCAACGTTTTCATAAAGGAGAGAGTTTATGGAGAAAAAACCAACCCCCCGGGCGGTGGCCCTGCTGCCCGTGGCTGTATTTTTGGTACTGTATTTGGTACTGGGCATTATTCTGGAGTATGTTCTGAGAATCGAGATGGGCTTCTATCAGATCCCCATTGTCGTAGCTTTTCTGGTGGCGCTGCTGGTAGCGTGCCTGCAAAACCGCGGTGTGAGCTTTGATGAAAAGCTGGAGCTGATGGGACAGGGCATCGGCGATAAGAACATCGTCACCATGATCCTCATCTTCCTGGTGGCGGGCATCTTCGTGGGCGTCACCGGCCGCTCCAGCGCCGAGGCCGTGGCCTACTTCCTGCTGTCCATCGCCCCGGTGAAGCTGGCGGTTGCTGTGCTGTTCGTGGTGGCGTGCTTCGTGTCCATGGCCATGGGCACCTCCGTCGGCACCATCACCCTGCTGGCCCCCATCGCCGTGGCGGTGTCCGCCGATTCCGGCTTTGACCTGCCGCTGTGCATCGCCTCCGTCATGGGCGGCGCCATGTTCGGCGACAACCTCAGCTTTATTTCTGACACCACCATCGCCGCCTGCTCCACCCAGGGCACGGAGATGAAGGACAAGTTCCGCGCCAACTTCAAGATCGCCCTGCCCGCCGCGCTGGCGGCGCTGGCGCTGATCATCGTGGTCTCTCTGGGTACCGATGTGCAGAGCGCTGTATCCGGCGGTCACGATCTGGTGCTGATCATCCCCTATGTGCTGGTGCTTATCGGCGGCATTGTCGGCCTGAACGTGTTCGTGGTGCTGCTCATCGGCATCGCCGCCGGCGCTGCCATCACCCTTATCACCGGGCAGGTCACGGCGCTGGAGCTCATGGGCAACATGGGCGGCGGCGTGTCCGGTATGTTCGAGACCATTCTGGTGACCCTGCTGGTGGCCTCCCTGTGCGGCCTCATCCGCGCCTACGGCGGCTTTGAGAGCATCCTCGCCTTCATTCGCCGGGTGTTCCGCGGCAAGCGGGGCGGCCAGCTGGGCATCGGCCTGCTGGTGGGCCTCATGGATATCGCCACCGCCAACAACACCGTGGCCATCGTCATGGCAGGCCCCATCGCCAAGGAGGTGGCGGAGGAATACGGCATCAGCCCCAAGCGCTCCGCCTCCCTGCTGGACACCTTCTCCTGCATCTTTCAGGGCATCATCCCCCTGCTGTTCTATCCCTTCCTGCTGTGCCTGTCCAGCCTGCTGTTCATCCTGTTTGACAAGAAATAAAGCGTCTCATTTCGTGTGCTTACAGCGAGAGCCCACCTTCTCAAGAAGGTGGGCTCTCGGCGTAATGCTTCCGCGATACCTGTATGACGCGGTGCTGTGGCCGCTGTCCACTGAAATCGCCATGTAAAAAAGACAGCTTCCAAGGGATATAGGTTTAAGCGCGGCAAATGCTCCGGCACACACTCTGCCAGAAGCCGCCGGTTGGCTCCCCCTTATTCTTCCTTCAAGTGCTCCTCCATCCAGTGCAGGATCTCGCTGAGTCGGCTGATGCGGTTGGAGGGCTTTCCCTCTCGGCTCAGATCGTGGTTCTCGCCGTAGAACATGCACAGCTTGCTCTCCACGCCATGGAGCTTGAGTGCCGCGAACATTTCCAGACCGTTGGCCAGCGTGCAGCGGTAATCCTTATCTGCGTGAATAAAGAGTGTGGGCGTCTTAACACGGTCGGCATAGGTGAGGGGCGACGCCTTCCACAAACGCTCCGGATGCTCCCAAATGGTGCCAAGCTGCTGGTCAGGCACATAATAGTAGCCGATATCCGAGAGGAGATAATCCCCCACATAGTTGGCAATGCTTCGCTGGGACACGGCACAGCGGAAACGATCCGTGTGACCGATGACCCAGTTGGTCATAAAGCCGCCATAGGAGCCGCCGGCAACGCCCAGCCGATCTGCGTCTATTTCGGGATACCTCCGCAGAACCTCATCCGTGAACTCCATCAGATCCCGGAAGTCTACCTCTCCGTACTTGCCCTGAAGATCGGCAAAGGCATTTCCCTTGCCGCAGCTTCCTCTGGGGTTGCAGTAGCATACGAAAAAGCCGGAGGCCGCCCAAAGCTGCATCTCGTGGTGGAAGCCCGGGCCAAACACCATCTTCGGCCCACCGTGAATATGAAGGATGCCCGGATACCGCTTGCCCGGCTCGTAGCCCACCGGCTTCATCACGAAGCCGTCGATATCCACGCCGTCCGTGTTGGTAAAGGTGAGCCGCTCCGGCACGGAAATGGTCACGCCCTCCAGTGCAGCCCCGTTGAAATCCGTCAGCTGCTCCAGCTGGCCGCCATCCCAAAGGTACACCTCAGGAAGCTTCAGACCCACAGCCGCAGAGAAGAGGAACCTCTTTCCGTCCTTGGTATCGAAATCAATAAGGTAGTCGTCGCCGCCGAAGATCGTCTGTACACCGGCCTCCCGCGTCCATACGCACAAGCCGGAGCCCACGCCGTCCGTGTTGAGGAAATACAGCGTCTCGCCCACCATTCTCTGTCCCGTGACGGCGCCGGAGAAGCAGTCGGTGACCACCTCGGAGTTGACCCGGCGGTCATAGCGGCCCAGATTTTCCTCGCCATTTTCGTCCACCACAAAGAATGTGGGGTGCTCGTACACGCCATAGTCCCGCATGACCAGTCCCAGACAGAGCGCCTTCCGGCCTAAATGCCCCACATAGTCGATGCTGTATTTGTCGGGCGTGATCAGCGTCTCCGTCTCGTTCCGCTCCGCATCCCAGCGATACATTCCCTCGGTGACCGGCTTTACATCCCGGAAGGGGAACGCAGTGAAGAGCACCTGACCGGGCCGGACATTCACATGATTCACATCATAGTCCTCCGGCGTGATCCGGCGATATTCTCCGGTAGCCTCCAGATAGAGAAACAGCGTAATTCTGGTCTGATTAAACATCCCAACCCCGTTCTCACACAGGGGTAATTCCGTCAAAACCTTATAGCCCTTGGTCTGCTGACGGCGAACGAGCTCCTTCTCCAGCGCCTGGCCCGTCAGCTCCAGAAGATTCGGCCGGTCCAAATGGGTCTCGCCCGTGAAAACATAACGGCCCTCGTCCATTTTCCAGAGCCCGGATACGGACATGGGGAGACGGAATGCCTCGCGCTCTTCGCCTGTACATACATTCAGGCGGTGATACACCGTCCACTCTTCCTCAAAGCCCCGTGCCCGCATAGCTTCGTCCAGCTCTGTGGTTTTATAGAGAATATGGGTGTTATCCTCCCAAACCGCCTGCCGCTGGTCGTCTCCTCTGGTAATCTGCCGGCTCTCTCTGCTCTCCAGATCATACAGCCACAGATTCCACCGGTAGCCGTCCCCTTCCCTGTCGACCTCCTTGAGTGCAAAGGTCAGATATCTGCCGTCCGGAGACAGCTCCAGTGCAGAAGGATACCGATACTTGGCAAAATCCGTCAATGCCAGCTTCTTCATACCTGCGTCCCCTCCTTTTCCATCACCTTGAACGTCTCATAAAGCATCCGCGTGCCAAATCCGATGCCGCCCTTTGTATAGATTCCCTCACATTCGGTGGTCCAAGCGGTACCGCCGATATCCAAGTGGATCCAAGGCGTCTCCTCGACAAACTCCTTAACGAACATGGCGCCCACCGTGGCATATCCGCCCACGCTGGAGCCCATCGCGCTGTTTTTCAGATGGGCCACGCGAGAGTCCAGCACCCGGCGGAGATTCTCGTCACAGGGCAGCTCCCACATCCGCTCACAGGCGGCGGCGGCGCCCTTCTCCACCTGCGCGGTCAGGGCCCGGTTATTGGTAAAGGCTCCGCAGCGGCGATTTCCCAGCGCCGTCTGAATACCGTCGGTGAGTGTGGCAATATCCACGATGCGATCCACGCCGCAGCACTGCTTGGTATACGTCACGGCATCAGCCAGAGTGATACGGCCCTCGGCATCGGTGTTGTTCACCTCGATATACCGCCCGGACATGGAGCGGATCACATCGCCCGGCACATAGGCCGTGGCGGAGAGCTTATTCTCACAAGCCGCCACCACACCGGTAATATTGATCCGAAGGCCCCGCTTCTGCGTCGCCCACAGGGCGCCCATCACGGCGGCCGCGCCGCTCATATCATGCTGCATGGTTTCCATAAACTCAGACGACTGGAGGGAGTATCCGCCGCTGTCGTAGGTAAGGCCCTTGCCGATCAGCCCCAGGCGGCTCTCCACGTCCTGCGCGCCGGTATACTCCATGACAATGAGCTTAGGCTCGTAAATCGAGCCCTTTCCGACCTCCAGAAAAGCGGTGAGCCCGATGCGCTCCACCTCATCTCTGCCGTAAACGGTCACCTTCACAGGCGTCTCCTTAAAAAGCTCCTGTGCCGCCTGCGCCAGCTTGGCGGGGGTAAGCACCGTGGGGGGCTCATTGATCAGATCCCGTGCGATGCAGGTGGCCTCAGCAGACACCTCCGCCTCTACCAAGGCGGCCTCGTAGCGCTCCGGCATCTCGCAGAGAAACGCAGCCGTTTCGATCCCCGGCGCCGCAGGGGTCGTCTTGTACTTGTCAAACCGGTAGCCGGTAAGAGCGGCAGCCTCTGCCGCCTTTTGGAAGAGCGCCGGCGTGAACTGCGGACACACGCCCCGCAGATCGGTACACACCGCACGCAGATCCAGCTCCTGACACTGACGATATACCTTGGCACAGCTCTCCAGCACCTGCTCCAAACCCCAGTCTTTTCCCAGACCCAACAGGAAAATTTGGGTCAGCACGCCCTCTGAAAGAACAGAAAAGCGGAAAATCTCACCCGTTTTCCCTTCAAAGCGCCCCGAGGCACGAACTGCGGCGAGCTCCTGCTCCCAAGGTCCCTGATAGCTATTCAGGTTGCCTTCTCCCAGCGGGACCACCACACCGTCCCATGCTCTGGCGTCATACTTTTTCACAAGTTGCAGTTCCATTTTTCCTTCCTCCTTATGGTCTATTCCATGATAGAGAATTAAAAAGCGGGGGCGGCATAGCCGCCCCCGCAGGGGTATGCGAGGTGATCCACCCGCACTAAATCCCCTTTTTTACAGCAGATGGCAGGCTGCGAAGTGTCCGGGCTCCACCTCTTTGAGCTCCGGGACCTCCCGTGCGCAGTCCGGGCAAGCCATAGGACAGCGGTCATGGAAGGGACAGCCGGAGGGCAGATGGATTGGGCTGGGAATCTCTCCACGCAGCTCCTGAGATTCGGCAATACTGCCCTCATCAATCGTCAGCGCAGCGGAAAAAAGCGCCTTGGTATAGGGGTGAACCGGGTTGGAGAACAGCAGCTTCTTCGGAGCCCGCTCCACAATAGTTCCCAGATACATGACACCCAAGCTGTCGCTGATGTGCTTGACCACGCTCAGATCGTGTGCGATGAACAGATAGGAGAAATGAAATTCATCCTTCAGATCCATAAGAATGTTCAAGATCTGAGCCTGAATGGACACATCCAAAGCAGATACCGGCTCATCCGCTATGATAAATTTAGGCTCGACCGCCAACGCCCGGGCTATGCCGATGCGCTGACGCTGACCGCCGGAAAACTGATGCGGATACCGGTTGGCCTGCTCAGAGCTGAGTCCAACACGCTCCAACAGATGGATCGCCTTCTCCTCCGCCTCCGCCTTGCTGCTGCACAGCTTGTGGAACAGCATCGGCTCGGTGAGGATCTCCATGATCTTCTGCCGGGGATTCAGAGAGGCATAGGGATCCTGAAAGATCATCTGCATCTCTCGACGGATGGGGCGCATCTCCTGCGGCTTGAGCCGGGTAATATCGCGTCCGTCGAATATGATCTTGCCGGACTTTGGCTCGATCAGCTTGATGATGGTGCGGGCCGTGGTAGACTTTCCGCATCCGGACTCTCCCACCAGGCTGAACACCTCGCCCTCCTCCACATCAAAGCTGACGTTGTTGACCGCATGAACCACTCGATTTTCCAGTGAAAAATGGCCGTTTTTGAATTTTACCTTATCCAGAAAATCCTTGGTGAGATTGAACTCCTGCACCAAATTCTCCACCTGAAGAATCTTACTCATGGCTCTCGCCTCCTGTCAGCGGAAAGTGGCAAGCCGCACAATGCCCCGGGCCAACCTCATGGTTTTCAGGCGCCACGGTACGGCAAATATCCTGGCAGTATTTGCATCTGGGAGCAAAGTAACATCCTTGGGGCAGATCCAGCATACTGGGAACCATACCCGGAATGGATTCCAGGCGTTTTTGCTCCTCTCCCATTCTGGGGATGGAGTTAAGAAGTCCCTCGGTATACGGATGGCTGGGGCGGCGGATCACGTCATCCCGGGAGCCGCTTTCCACGATTTTGCCGCAGTACATCACAATGATGCGATCCGCCATCTGGGAAACCACCGCCAAGTCATGGGTGATCAGGATGAGAGAAGCGTCCTGCTCCTTCACCAGCTTATCCATGAGCTTGAGGATCTGCGCCTGTATGGTCACATCCAGGGCAGTGGTAGGCTCATCGGCGATGATGAGCTTCGGATTGGCAGCCAGGGCGATCGCAATGATGACCCGCTGCCGCATACCGCCAGAAAACTGATGGGGGTAGGATTTCAGCCGATCCTCAGGATTGGGGATACCTACCATATGCAGCAATTCCACACAGCGCGCGTGCTTTTCCCGTTTGGTCATCTGCTTCTGGTGGAGGTCCAGCATCTCGGTGATCTGTTTCTCAATGGTATAGAGCGGGTTCAGGGAGGTCATCGGATCCTGGAACACCATGGAGATCGCCTTGCCTCGGATCTTCATCATTTCCCGCTCGCTCTTTTTACTAATGTCCTCGCCCTGGAAAAGAATCCCGTCCGATTCCACCACACCGGGCGGCTCGATCAATTTCAGAATGGAAAAGCTGCTAACGGATTTACCGCTGCCCGACTCGCCCACGATGCCCAGCACCTGTCCCTCATCCAGGGAAAAGCTAATGCCGTCCACCGCCTTGACTACACCGCGGAAGGTGTGGAAATAGGTCCGCAGGTTTTCCACCTGCAGCAGTGTTTCGCTCATCTCGCTCCCCCTTACTTCAGCTTAGGATTGAACTCATCGCGCAGGAAATCTCCCAGAAGGTTGATTCCGAACACAATCAGCATGATGTAGAGACCCGGCATCACCGCGATCCACCAGTATCCGCTGAACAGCACGTCGAAGCCGTTCTTGACCAGCATGCCCAGAGAGGGTTCCGTGACCGGAACACCTACGCCCAGAAAGCTCAGCGTGGCTTCCGCCAGAATAAGGCCGCCCACCTTCATCGTGGAAAGAACGATGACGGTGGTCATTACGTTGGGCAGCACATGCTTGGCGATGATCAGGATATTGGGGAGGCCAATGACTCTGGCCGCATCTACATATTCCATCTGCTTCACCGTCAGCACCTCGGCGCGGACGGTACGGATGTATGTGACACATCCGATGATCGTAAATACGACCAGCAGCTTGCTTACACCCCGTCCAAACATGGTCATGATGAAGAGTGCCACGAGGATATCGGGAAAAGAGAGCAGGATATCTGCCAAACGCATGATGACAGCGTCTACCTTTCCACCAAAATAGCCAGAAATCAGTCCCAGCGTGATACCTACGGCGCAGGCCAGCAGCGTACCTACAACGCCGATAAAGAGGGAGATACGGCTTCCGTAAATAAGAGAGCTGAAAATATCCCGTCCCTGACTGTCGGTACCGAAAATAAACCGGGCGTCACCTCCCGCCTCCCATGCAGGCGGCTTGTAGGAATCCGTAAGGGAGAGAGAGGCTACATCATAGGGGTTCTGCGGAGCAAACAACGGCCCGAAAAGGGCAATGAACAGTACCAGTACCACGATCACCGTACCGACGATAGCGGACGGACTGCGCTTGTAATTGTGAAAGAACTCAGACTCAGCGATGCGCCGGAACAAGCTCTTGTTGGGGGCCGCGCCCCTTTTTTTCATTTCACCCATAGCGAATCACCTGAATTTGATTCTCGGGTCGATAACTGTATACAGAAGGTCGACCACAAAATTGATAAACACAAACAACACCGTAGTCAGGATCAGATAGGCCACAATGACCGGCCGATCCACCGAGTTAATGGAGTCGATGAGAAGCTTGCCGAGTCCCGGCCAGGAGAAGATGGTTTCCGTCACCGTCGTAAAGGCGATAAGGGAACCGATTTCCATACCGAACACCGTAATAACCGGGATCAAGGCATTTTTCAGGGCGTGTCCAAAAAGGACCTTTCGTGTGGACACACCTTTGGCTCGGGCAAATTTGATATAATCCTGCCGCATATTCTCCATCACACCGGCGCGGGTAAGGCGCACCAGAGACGCGATGTTGGTCACAGACAGCGTAAAGGCCGGCAGGATGATGTACTTAAGTCCACCGGGCGCAAACAGGCTGAAATCCATCCCCAGGAACGGCACGGTCGCGCCCCGTCCCGAGGAGGGGAACCAGTGCAGCTTCAGAGAGAAGATGTAGATCAGCATGATGCCGATGAAGAAGGAGGGCAGGGAAATGCCCAGAATGGAGCCTCCCATCACCAATGTGCTGGATTTTCGTTTGGGGAAAGCGCCCGCATATACGCCCAGCGGGATAGAGATAACGAGCGCCAGCACGACTGATACAAAAACCAGCTCCAGCGTAGCAGGTACCCGCTGGGCAATCAGAGAGAGCACGTCCACCTTATAGATATAGGACTTGCCGAAATCCCCCTTGAACGCATTGGTAACAAACGATACATATTGCTCCAGGATCGGTCTGTTGAGCCCCAGTTCTTCTCGAACCTGCTCTCGAACCTCAGGCGGAGCCTTGGGCGAGACCAGCATATTGACGGGATCGCCAATAAAGTTGGCCAGAACAAATACCAGAATGGACACAATGAAAAGTGTAACTAGCACTTGCGCCAGCCGCTTCAGGATATACTTGAACACGGTAACACCTCATTTACGGGCTTACACCCTTTTGGCGGGAGGCAGAAGGGAAGATCCCCTCCTGCCTCCTCCCATTGACTGTTCTTATGTACGCTTAGAAGGTGAAGTCCCAAGCCAGAATATGGTCATCGCAACTGGGGGTGTACTGAATGCCGGCGCGCACGCCGAAGATATTCTCCTTGAAGAACAGGGGAATGTAGGCGGCCTCGTCCCGGGCGATCTGATCCACCTGTTCCACCAGCGCTGCACGCTTGGCCTGATCGGGCTCAACAGATGCCTGATCCAGCAGCGCATCCACCTCGGCATTGCTGTAATGGCCCCGGTTGCCTTCGCCCATGCCGGGCTTGCCGTCGTAGGTATAGAGCATATCGTTGAAGATGACCATGCCCTCGCCGGAGCTGTCGCCCCAGCCCGCCATGAAGAAGGAGGACTGGAGGTTCTCTGCGCTTGTCTTCTCATAGAAGGAGGCGCGAGGCAGCAGGTTCACCTCGGCCTGGATGCCCACCTTCTCCAGATAGCTGGCAATGGCCTGAGACACCTGATCGGCGTTCACGTCACTGTCGTTGCGGGCATCGATGCGGAGATAGAAGCCATCGGGATAGCCAGCCTCCGCCAAAAGCTGCTTGGCAAGCTCGGGATCGTAGGCGGGACGCTCTGCGTCGGCATTATATCCCACACAGATGCTGGGCATATAGGAGTTGGCCACGGTGGCGTAGCCGTTCATGACGGTATCGATGATTGTCTGAATGTCAATGGCGTGGTAGATAGCCTGACGAACCTTCACGTTGAGGAGCGGGTTGGGATCGTCGGTGCCGGCAGAGCCATGCTCATTGAGCAGATCAAAGCCCATGTAGTTGCAGGACAGGCTGGGATTGGTAATGACCTGAACGTTGGGGGCGTTCTCCAGACGGTTCACGTCCATCACAGGGATGTTGGAGATAAAGTCCACCTCTCCGTTGATGAGAGCGGTGGTGCGGGTAGCTGCATTGGCGATCACGCGGAACTCCACGGTCTCTGCATCAGGCAGCTCGCCCCAATACTCGTCGTTGCGGACCAGCTTGATATAGGATTCCTTTACATGCTCCACCAGACGATACCGGCCGGTACCCACGGGGTTCGCGGCGATCTCCTCGCTGGTAAGTCCCTCACAGGTCTCCTTGTCAAGCATCATGATATGGACCAGGCTGCCGGGAAACACGGGATAGGGGATCTTGGTCACCAGCTGCACGGTGTAATCATCCACCTTCTTGACCTCCTGAAGACGCATGAGGTACACGCCCATCTCCAGAGTAGGATCGTTGAGGATGCGCTCAAAGCTGAAGACCACGTCGTCGGCATTGAAGTCGTTTCCGTTGGAGAACTTCACGCCCTGGCGAAGCTTGAACTCCCACGTCACGCCGTCATCCAGAACTTTCCAGCTCTCTGCCAGACCGGGCTTCTTGTTCATATTTGCATCATAGTCCACCAGAGGGTCGTACAGGTGAGACGCCATCTGCATCTCGATGGCGCTGTCCTTTACCGCGGGGTCCAGCGAGACAACATCATTCAGCACCGCGATGGTCAGGCTCTTTTTGCTGTCATCAGAGGGGTTGCTCTGCTGCGATTTGTCTGCCCCACAGCCGGTCAAGGCCACCGAGAGACACAGAGCTACGGACAGGAACATTGCGATGGTTCTCTTTTTCATAGCTGTTTCTCCTTTAAAAAATTTCTTATCTCACAAGGTGCGTCGTTTACAGGTATCACTGAAGCGACAGACCGTTGATCGCCTTTTCCATCTGCTCCAGAGCCTTTGTCAGGGTACACCTGGGACAGGCCACATTCATGCGCAGAAAAGCCTCTCCCTGCTTACCGAATTCATAGCCGGCGCAGAACGCCACCTTGGCCTCATTGATCATGAAATGCTCCAGCGCCATGCCCCGGTAGGGCAGCTGGGAGCAGTCCAGCCAGACCAGATACGTACCCTCGGAGGGGATCATACGGATCTGAGGAATGCGCTCCCGCAGGAACTGCTCCAGATACGCCTTGTTGTCGGACACATAGGCGATGGCCTGATCCAGCCACTCCTCACCGTCGTTGTAGGCGGCTATGAGGGCGGCCATGCCGAAGATGTTGTCCAGCCGTGTCTGGGCAATGGACATCTCCTCGTTGAACTTGCACCGCAGGTCGTCGTCTGCCAGCACGAGAGTGGCCATACCCAGTCCGCCCAGATTGAAGCCCTTGTTGGAGGAGTAGCAGACCATGGAATGGCGCAGCACCTCCTCGCCCAGCAGACCAAAGGTGGTGTGGGGATGCTCCGGCGGCACGAAGTCGCAGTGGATCTCGTCCACCAGCATGAAGATGTTGTGCCGCAGACAGATCTCCGCCACGCCCTCCAGCTCCTGACGGGTCCATACCCGGCCGGTGGGGTTGTGGGGGCTGGAGAGCACCAGTACCCTCACGCCGGAGGCAGCCTTGGCCTCCATGTCGGCGAAGTCGAAGGTGTAGCGTCCATCCTTCCAGACCAGCGGCGTCTCTACCAGCTTCCGGCCGCCCCGGGTGACCATGTCAAACAGCGGGTCGTAGTTGGGCATGGGTACCATGACCCTGTCGCCGGGCTTGGTGAGGATGCGCAGCACCACGTTCATGGCGTAGATCACGCCGGGAGGTGCAAAGGCCAGATGCTCATAGTTGACCTCAAAGCCGTGGCGCTTTTTCAGCCAGCCCATCACCGCGTCATAATAGGGCTGCTGGCGCACGCCGTAGCCGTAAACCGGGTGGGCGGCGCGCTTCTGTACGGCCTCTACGATGCAGGGGGCGCAGGCAAAATCCATGTCCGCCACCCACATGGGGATCACATCGTCCCGGCCGAAATAATCCATATCGCAGTCCCACTTAAAGGAGAAGGTATTTCTGCGATTGATGGGGGTATCAAAATCGTATCTCATGCGGCGCCACCAACCAGTGCAACGACGACCCACAGAATGATGGACACTGCCGCCGCCAGCAGCGCATAGGGGAGCTGGGTGCGGACGTGGTCAATGTGGTCGCAGGCGGCGCCCAGAGAGGAGAGCACCGTGGTGTCGGAAACGGGGGAGCAATGATCGCCGAACAGACCGCCGCTGACAACGGCGCCCACAGCGGCGTAGACCAGCGTACCCAGCTGACCGCCGGTGAAGGAGTAAGCCATGGGAACAGCAATGGGAATGCAGATGGCGAAGGTGCCCCAGGAGGAGCCAGTGAAGAAAGAGATCACGGCGCCCGCGATGAAGGCCACAGACAGGAACAGGGCGGGGGTCATCCAGCTCTCGCAGACGCCCAGCAGGAAGTCTGCTGCGCCCATGGACTTGGTGATGGTGTTGATGCAGTAGGCCAGGGCCAGAATCAACGTGGCGGACATGACACTCTTCATGCCCTGCACGGCGGTGTTCACCAGATCGGTCACGCTCTTGAACACCTTACGGATGCTCAGCTCAATGGTCATGTAGATCACGGTGATGATGAAGCACTCCAGGATCTTCACGCCGCCCTTGGCGATGTACGTCCAGATGGCGGTGGCTACCAGGATCATGATGGGGACCAGGAAGTCCAGCATGACGTTGGGCTTTACATCACTGTCGTTGCCCTTCTGCAGCTCCTCCAGCTCGGTGCCCATCATGGGGACGGCGCCGTCACGCAGCAGCTTGCCAGTGGTGCGGGCGCGCTGCTCCGCCTTGCGCATAGGCCCGAAGTCGGGGAAGATCTCCAGTGCGGAGAGCAGCGTGATGAGCACCATCAGAATCGCGTAGAAGTTAAAGGGGATGGCGTTGATGTAGACGCTTACGCCCTGCTCATTGGATGTCACAGGGCCGCCCAGATCCGCCACCAGACCGGCCACGTAGGCGCCCCATGCCATAAAGGGCATCAGGGTGCACACGGAGGCGCAGGTGGAGTCGAGGATAAAGGCCAGCTTCTCTCTGGGCACGCGCATCTCATCCGTCAAGGGACGCATGACCACGCCGCGCAGCAGGGGGCTCATGTAGTCGTCGATGGTGAACAGACCGATGAACCAGGTGGCCAGCTTCACGCTGCGGGGGGATTTCACCTTACCGGCGATCATCTCCGCAAACGCCTTGACCACGCCCGCCTTCATGAAGAACGCGATCATAATGCCGATGAATACCTGGATCAGCAGGATCCAGATGAAGTCCTCGTTGCCCAGAGCCTCCTTCGCCAGAGCGGAGAAGCCGAAGGCGGGGTCATGCCCCAGCAGCAGAACGCCGGAGAGACAGCCCATGAACAGGGCAAAGACCGCGTCCTTCTTCCAAAATGCCAACAGCAGGGTAAGCACAAGGGGAATCAATGACAAGATACCGTAGTTTGCAGCTTCCAATACAAATACCTCCTTAAAAATAGAATGCGGGGGGTGACCTTGAGCCTCCCTTCTGATAACTTTGTTACACTTCTGATTATAATTTATCACACCGCCCTTGTCAACCCCACATATGTACCAAGAAGCCTGATAATTTTTTGTCTAAATCGCTGTCCCGAAGGCTCTTTTCGCCTCGCTCTGCAAAAAAAATGTTATATCCCCGCCGCTTTCCAGCATATTAGGTGTTGATTTATCCATTTATTTTTGATACACTGATTTTCAGCAGCACCATGTAACAGTTTTTTATCAGGTAAGGATTATTGTTGAGAAAGTAGGGATACAGTGAGCAACTACGCCAGTCTTGAGCGATACATTCCCTTGGTGGAATTCATGGGGAAGATCTGCGGGAAGAATTATGAGATCATCCTCCACGACGTTTCCACGCCGGAGCGCTCGGTGATTGCCGCCTGCAACGAGCATCTCAGCGGCCGCCGCGTGGGTGACCCCATGACGGAGTTGGCCAAGGAACTGCTGCGAACCGGAGCCTATAAGGAGCACGACTATGTGGCCAACTATGAGGGCCGTACCCGGGGAGGCAAGCGTTTCGTCTCTTCCACCTATTTCATTAAGGAAAAGGGTCATCTGGTGGGGCTGATCTGCGTGAACCACGATGTGGAAGATATTCTGGTGCTCTCGGAGCATCTCTCCAACCTGCTCCATTCCTTTTCTCTTCCGCAAGAGGAGGAGAGCTCCGCCTATACCGAAGACCTGGACGATTCCATCCCGGAGCTGTCCAGCAATCTGATCCACTCCACCATCCTCGGCTATGGTATTCCCTCCGGTGCCATGCATACCGCCGACAAGCTGGAGATACTCCGCTCTCTGGAAGCGCAGGGGGTATTCCAGACCAAGGGCTCCATCGGACAGGTCGCCAGGGAGCTGCACATCTCCGAACCCACGGTCTACCGCTACCTGCGGCGTATCCGCAGCGAAACGTCATGACCTTCCGCCGCGGTGCTTTACCCGCAAGCGGGACGCTCTGACGTCTCGACGTGTAAAGCGACCAGCCAAGCACATCCAATTTAACAGCAGCTATTGGCGGATCCCAGACATTTTGCCCAATACTTCCCGATCCCTATGGCTCTGCATTTATTACGATTACGCTTCTGATAAAGGAGGACTCAAGCATGAAATTTTACATTCTTTGTGACATTGAAGGCGTGGCTTCTTTGACCTGCTGGGATGAGGCACGTTCCGCCAACGCCTGCTATGCGCCTATGGCGCAGGAAATGGCGTTGGAGGCTGCCGCCGCGGCCCGCGGCCTTTTCTCCGGCGGAGCCGACGAGGTCGTCATAGAGGATATGCACGGAGACGGCTGCAACATTGACTGCGCCCTGCTCCCCAGAGATGCCCGTCTCCTTCGGGGGATCACCCACGATATTGTGGGCCTTACCGGTATTTTTGACGAGAGCTATGACGGTGTGCTGATGGTCGGCTTTCACGACGCCGCCTCCGCCCCCGGAAATCCCACGTCCCACACGATGGTAAGCTCCCGCATTTTCCGCCTTACGGTCAATGGCGCGCTGTGGGGGGAATTCGAGATGTACGCCCATGCCGCCGCTTACCGGGGCGTTCCCACCCTATTCGCCAGCGGCGACGAGGGGATGTGTGCGGCTGCGGCGCGCACCGTACCCGGCCTGCTGACCGTACCAACCAAATCCGGCCACGGCTACGGCGTTCTGACAAAGACCCCGGAGCTTGTCCGCGAGGAGATCGAGGGCATGATGGCCGAGGCTGTGGCGGCGGCAAAAACAGCCACACCTCCGGCACTTCCCGATCACTTCCACGTGGAGGTCACCTATGTACATCATTATGACGCCTATGGATGCTCCCACTATCCCGGCGCCAGCCTCATCTCTCCCACCACCGTGGCCTTTGATGCCGATGATTACGGTGATGTGCTGCGCTTTTTCTACTTTGTGATCTAAGAAACGGAGGTATATGCTATGGCTGTTATTGCCTATCAATACCGCGGTGAGCTGGTGGATCAGATCCACCGGGGACATATCGCGGTAACGGATCACACAGGCCGGATCCTTTGGAAGCTCGGTGATCCGGAGCGTCTTACGTTTGCCCGCTCTTCCGCCAAGCCCCTTCAGGCGATTCCCGTGGCAGAGAGCGGTGCGCTGGAGCATTATGGCATTACCCCGCAGGAGCTGGCCGTCATCTGCTCCTCCCATAACGGGGAGCCCTTTCATGTAAAGGCCGTGGAGAGCATCCTGCACAAGGCAGGTCTCTCCCCCGATCAGCTGTGCTGCGGGTCGGAATACCCCATGTATGTCCCCGCCGAGGACGCCTTGAAGATCGCCGGCATCCCCCGTGCGCCCATCTACTGCGACTGCTCCGGAAAGCACGCCGGTATGCTCATCACCGCCCGCCATTTAGGGGAATCCCTGGAGAACTATATTTCTCCGGAGCACCCTGTTCAGCAGCGTATCCTCTCGGTGTTCGCTGAAATGTGCGGTGTGGAGACCTCCGAAATCCACCTGGCCGTGGACGGCTGCGGCGTTCCGGTCCACGCGCTGCCCCTTTACCGGCTGGCACAGGGCTACGCCCGCATGTCCCTCCCCACGCTTTTCGCCCCCACCCGGGCCGCTATCCTCCGGCGCATCACATCCGCCATGACAGCACATCCGGAAATGGTGGCGGGAACCGATCGCATCTGCACCCAGCTGATGGCCGCCTTCGGCGACCGAATCTTCTGTAAATCAGGCGCCAGCGCATTCTATGCCGTGGGCATCAAGGATAAGGGGATCGGCATTGCCCTCAAAATGGAGGACGGCGCCTCCTCCATCGTCCCGTATGCCATCCTCTCGGTTCTCACCCAGCTCGGCGTCATCACGCCGGAGGAAGCCTGCTCTCTGCCCCGCTACCACGACAAAAACCTTTACAACAACCACCACGCCGTCGTGGGCCGCACCGAGCTGACCTTTCAACTGGAGCAGCTCTGCTAACGGCACGGGCTGCACGCAAAACAGAGCGCATCTGTCCTCTTGCCAGAAAGCAGCATAAACAAAACCACCTGCCAAGCAGGTGGTTTTGTTTATGCCGGCATGGTGCTCCGGATAAAGCGTTTCCCCGATTTCCGGGCATAGGTCGAATGGTATGCTCTTGCGAAGACGCACCGCTTCGCGGTCATACGCTCATGTGATTCGATTATTGTTATACCTCATGTAAATACATACATCCCGTCTGTTCAAAGAAGGTGACTTCTTGAAACAGACGGGATGTATGATTTCTGTGACTTATCGGACTGCTGTGCGCAGCACGATAAGCCTGCCGTCTGATTGGAAAAGACAGCAGGAACAGCATGCGGTATTCACAATCATCTGCTTTCTGTGCGCATTCATATCTCAGTCCGAGGATAAACTGCTTCATTTGGAAGAAAACAAAAAAGAGACCAAAAAATGGTTCAATGCCTTAGGGCGCTCTACGCCGTTCGGGGGAACCAAGTTTGGTCTTACTCGCAGTATATCCAATGTCAGTGAGAATGTCAAGCCGCTGCTGGTTTCGCTGAAAGCTTACTCGGAGGCGGAGAAAAAAGACCATGCAAAATCCGCAAAGGAGTTTTTCGGGGAGACGAACAACTGGAACGAAAACGGATACATTACCACGGACGGCACGAAGCTGGATTTTTCTGATCATCATGAGGGCGCACCCGGCGAGCATCGCTACGTAGACCACAGGGATACCCGCGGCGAGGCGGCGGTACAGGTGGAGCTGGAGCGGTACTACGGCGGGGCAAAGGCACTTCTTGCTCAAAACGAAGCATTTCTGAAAGGGATCACAGAAGCGCTGCTCCTGACACTTCACCATACGCGGCGGGGAGAACAAGCCCGCCGCGTATGGACAGATTTCAATCCACGCCCCCCGCGAGGGGGGCGACAGCGCCCCTCTACCACGGCCATGCGGCCCTTGGAATTTCAATCCACGCCCCCCGCGAGGGGGGGCGACTACGGCAAAGACTTTGCGGAGCTGGAGGCGGTGGCGCAGAAGTGGCAGGAAGCATTTGACGCAGCGGAACAACGTGTTATAATGAAAACAGAAAGCACTTTTACGGAGGGAACAGAGTATGAGCGAAAAGGACGAGCTGGTAAAGAAGCTTATGGACGCGGCGAAGGAGAAGGGAGAACAACCGGACGAGGAGAAGATCAAACAGTTCGCGGAGAGTTTTCTCCTTCTTCTGAACGATACGGAGAAGTAAGTGCGGATTTTGGAGAAAAACCTTATCGCGCGTGGGTGAACGGCAATACTGTTACACCTGCTCCCGGAACAGTGTCTTATGACGCACAGATTTCAATCCACGCCCCCCTCGCGGGGGGGGCGACAGCCGATTGTCGAGCTGCTTCCCACTATCGTCCCAATTTCAATCCACGCCCCCCGCGAGGGGGGCGACGTATGGACGCCGCCAAAAGAGCTTGATACCACCGGCATTTCAATCCACGCCCCCCGCGAGGGGGGCGACACCATGTTTTACTTCACGGTAAATAGAGGATGGAATTTCAATCCACGCCCCCCGCGAGGGGGGCGACCGCGCAGGGCGGGGAAGACGTAGGTGCCTGAGACATTTCAATCCACGCCCCCCGCGAGGGGGGCGACCGCGCTTTTCCCCTATGCTTTGGAGGTTTCTATATTTCAATCCACGCCCCCCGCGAGGGGGGCGACTCGTCTGTGGCGTCTCCTCCGTCTCTCCCCAAAGATTTCAATCCACGCCCCCCGCGAGGGGGGCGACATCAAAAGGATCAGCGACACGATCAGCACCGCTATTTCAATCCACGCCCCCCGCGAGGGGGGCGACGATAATTCCCTTTTCGGTCATATCCTGAATTGTGATTTCAATCCACGCCCCCCGCGAGGGGGGCGACATGTGCTGCTGTGCACTTGTAGACAAGTATCAGCTGATCATTTCAATCCACGCCCCCCGCGAGGGGGGCGACGTCAGCAGAGTTAAGGGACACAGCGTATCCACAAGATTTCAATCCACGCCCCCCGCGAGGGGGGCGACGCTATTTTGTTGGTGATTTTGAAACGACTGTTTATATTTCAATCCACGCCCCCCGCGAGGGGGGCGACAAGGCCGCTGTGCTTAGACGTCGAACTTGCTGTGTAATTTCAATCCACGCCCCCCGCGAGGGGGGCGACGGCATTGACATCCGTTTTCGCCTTTGCCATAGATATTTCAATCCACGCCCCCCGCGAGGGGGGCGACGTTAGTTAGAGTGCTCTAACTACGGCCTCATGGGGATTTCAATCCACGCCCCCCGCGAGGGGGGCGACTCTGATACAAGCAAGGTTCATGTGCACAAGGATTATTTCAATCCACGCCCCCCGCGAGGGGGGCGACACCTCTTTAAGCGGACATGACCGCACCCGTCACTGATTTCAATCCACGCCCCCCGCGAGGGGGGCGACAACTACGGCCTCATGGGGGGGAAAGTGGGGTACCCATTTCAATCCACGCCCCCCGCGAGGGGGGCGACTTAATAGGCTCGATGGTCTGAGGGATAACACCTACTTTATTTCAATCCACGCCCCCCGCGAGGGGGGCGACCAAGATTTGTGTTTTGGCTGTGCACGGTGCCAGGTATTTCAATCCACGCCCCCCGCGAGGGGGGCGACGTAGACAAGCTGTTATCCGATATGCGAAAAATTATTTCAATCCACGCCCCCCGCGAGGGGGGCGACCCCGACCTGCACGTGATACATGGTTGTTTCACGTATTTCAATCCACGCCCCCCGCGAGGGGGGCGACTTTAACGATATGTCTTGGCCGTCGGGGATTACGATTTCAATCCACGCCCCCCGCGAGGGGGGCGACTGCAATATTGCCCCAGCAGTACAGCACATACAAATTTCAATCCACGCCCCCCGCGAGGGGGGCGACAGCTTACGCGGTCAACGGTCAAGTTGGAGTTAGCATTTCAATCCACGCCCCCCGCGAGGGGGGCGACCGGATGCAAATTTGTCTCAACAGTTACAAACTCCGATTTCAATCCACGCCCCCCGCGAGGGGGGCGACTACGATCCTGTTTTACCGGCAGAGCCGAAGAGTATTTCAATCCACGCCCCCCGCGAGGGGGGCGACTTTTTATAAATGCCACCGTATACGCTTCCACCGATTTCAATCCACGCCCCCCGCGAGGGGGGCGACCATGGCGGGACGCTTTTCAATCTTCTTTCTGGCGATTTCAATCCACGCCCCCCGCGAGGGGGGCGACTTCCCAAGCTGGCTCTTGTTTTTATATGCGTCCGAATTTCAATCCACGCCCCCCGCGAGGGGGGCGACGGAGAACGTTGTCGGAGCATTCAGCAGCAACAAAGATTTCAATCCACGCCCCCCGCGAGGGGGGCGACGCAACAAACTTAATAACGGGGACGGTGCAGGATTGGTCATTTCAATCCACGCCCCCCGCGAGGGGGGCGACACGCTTAAAAAGCAATTCCGACAAATAGTCCTCATTTCAATCCACGCCCCCCGCGAGGGGGGCGACGTTTTGCGTACAGGTTGGCGCATTTTCTGACCGATTTCAATCCACGCCCCCCGCGAGGGGGGCGACACAAACTTAATAACGGGGACGGTGCAGGATTGGTCATTTCAATCCACGCCCCCCG
>ERZ825384.1533-NODE-1533-length-26862-cov-7.901891_pt1 | contig 26862 bp, 30 predicted proteins | sample MGYA00519931_ERZ825384 | MGnify/ENA primary metagenome ERZ825384 (study PRJEB31778, sample SAMEA3449200) | human gut metagenome | biome: human gut; feature: human-associated habitat; material: faeces | place: United Kingdom | collected 2010/2012 ...
AGATCTTCACTGCTATACATAAATTCTAAAATTTTTGTTCGCAGCGAAGATAGAGATTTCAATTATGAGCCAATTTTTGACTGCTTACAAAATTATTTCTCTAATGACAAATATTCTGTTGCCACATAATCAGTAAGCCATACTCCATTTCTTGACAAATAGAACTTTGCACCATCATTGAACATTTTATGAGAGTCGACTTTAAAGACAACTGGTACGCCGTGTCGTTTTCCAACATTAATAGCTGTTTTAATTGTTGATGACAGATGCACATGTAATCTGTTCTGTGATTTTAATCCATCATTTAAAATATCAGTTACAAAGTGTTCTGCCGTTCCATGATACAGAATAGATGGTGGGGCACATTCATCTAACTCCACATCCACATGTATCGAATGCCCTTGTCGTGCTCGTATATACTGCATATCAGAAGAGAACTCGAATCTCTGTTTATTATTCGTATTGACAATATCTTGTAACACTTCAAGAGTAAAACCGTGATTACATATCAAGTCTGACACTTTTCGCCACCCATTAGTGTCGAACTCGTACTTTCTATCATGGCGAAGCAAATATGCCAACCGTTTACTCTTATTATTTAAATTCATGGTTCTCTAATTATTTGTTTGGTACAATAGAGTATGATAATAATAAAATCTATCTATAATCCTTCACCCTTTTGTGCTTTTAATCAATTCTCTTTTTCTAAGATTAAATGTATCCTTATCAGGGATTGGTATAATGTCGTTTTCTGATAAGTATGTATATAGACTATTAAGTCTCCTATAGATCTTATTATGAAGTCGGCTCTCTACAATCTCTCCGTTTACTACATGACCTTTTAAGAATGGAGGAGGAATGCCATTGTCAGCACCATGAAATACCCAATAAATGGTCAAGGCCAAATCTGTACGATGTAAACCCATGGCACAAGCTATATAAAAGTTCCCATCGTCAATAATACGAAAAAACTCTTGAAGGTTAGTCGCAATTACTTCGTCAGGAATACTATGGCTATCCATTGGAAATGCAAAGTATCGGATACCGTATTTTTCGCACATTTGACACAATCTATCAGAATGATCATTGTCACGTAACTCAACAATTGTCTTAATACCACTTTGAACTACCGCCTGCCAATGACGCATATTGTGACGTGAGGATAATGTAGTGCCTCTTACTCCACCATAAACTATATCTATATTTTCAATGCCAGTACTTAAGATTAAATCAATGTTCATCTTTTTAATCATTTATTTGTTGCAAACAGCATATATTTACCATCACCGCTATAATATAAAATTGGTAACAAGTGCGAGGGGATTTGCTCATGTACCATACAGAAGTTACCTCTATGTGAAATATTAAATGCAGCTTTCATCTCTTGCTCTGTAATCTCACTCTTCCTAAAAATATAATTTTGATAAGTACGATCATCTCCTAAGTCGTAACTATCAAAGATTGGATAGTTTTCATAGAGTTCGCCTATATGAATGTCGGAATATGCAATTGTTTCTTGAGGAGCAAAACACTCAAAGCCTCTAAAACACTCCTTGCCAAGAAGTTCTCTATGTTTAATGATGTCTTCTAAGCCATCAAATGTATGCCCCATGATTGTTATCTTGCATTTGATATTAAAGCATTGTATATCATACGCAGCAATAGCTTCTTTAACCGTCCATTCACGAAGATGATTTAACGCTTTTTTATCTTCAGAAAGTTCGGGAACCTCTTCTATCATCTTTTTAATTAGAGAATCTATGCCATGCTCTCTCAAGTAATCACGATAAAAGACATTGTACCTCACAATCTCAGTCAACGTAAACCAAGACCAACCATATTCTCTTTTTCTTAAATAGCGGAATGCTTCATTTAATGAAGTGAATTCGCCGCATGTATGATGTGGGAAACATATTTCTGCCATAATATTACTGTTAGATGTTTGTAGTATAGAGGTAGTGTTTCACTTAGTGTGTCCGTTCTGAGTTCTCAGATTCTTTAGACTTTACAAATATATCAATTTTGTTTGGAAGGAAAGAAGCCGCGGCTTCTTTCCTTCCGCCGTTTTCATCAGTCCGGGAACAGAGTCTTGTCGAGATCGATTCTCGGCACCTGCCTCAGGTATGACTTCTTGTCCATGGCTGTCTTGCCCATGAACAGCAGTACGGACTCTTCGTTCGGCATCGCGCCACGCATCCTCGTTACCCTTCTGAAGTCCTTCTGGAGCCTCTCTATCCAGTTTGTCGTGTATATCATAGACTGGATGCGGTGGTCGTAGTTCAGATACGTGAAGTATGCCTTGTAGGACGGGTCTTGTCCGCGTTTCATGATACTACGGTAATACTTTCCCCATTTCTCGCAGAATGTCTGCCATTCTCCCCAGGCTTTCTCTACCGTATAGTTCCGGTCTCCCGTACGGAACACCTGCCGCAGGTCATCTGCCACTTCTCCCTTGTCCCCATTACGCACGTCACTTACTATGTTGCGTTTGAGGTGCGTGGTACATCTCTGAAGCTTCGTGCCGGGGAAGACCTCACAGATGACATCCTCAAGACCTTTCAGTCCGTCTGCGCATATCAGACCGGCCTTGCATACGCCACGTTCATGCAGGTCATCCAGCATCTCACCCCAGCCCGTAGCACTCTCTGTCGGCTTGTTGTATATGCCCAACACCTCCCGCGTCTTGTCTTCCTTAACGGCAAGGATGACATAGAACGCTTCCGTATCCACACTCCGCTTGCGGTGGATCTTGATATGCACACAGTCAATGAACACTATAGGGTAATATGACTCCAAAGACCTTGACAGCCACTGGGATACATCCTCGCGCAGGTAATCCAGCATCCTTGATATGCTCGCCTTGCTGTAGTGCTCTCCGTAGATGTCTGCGAACACCTCGCTGACCTGCTCCTGCGTCAGGCCTTTCGTATATAGAGTGCCGGCAAGACGCTCACATTCATCCTCCTGGTCCCGAAGAACAGCCAATATACGGGGATGGAAGTTTCCGTACCTGTCCCTCGGAATACGGAAGGTCAGAGTACGACCTATTCCGTATGTCCTGCCCGGACGATAACCGTTCCCTTTGTTACCGCGCTGACCCTCTTCTCGGAGATATTCCCGACGTTCTGACACCATCATGCTCTCCAACATTATCTCCATCAAGTCCTGAAGTCCATTTTCTCGCTCCGAATGCTTGCATATAAGCTCGGAAAGTTGTTCCTTTGTCAAATCCATAAGTCTACTGTTTTTTTAGTTTTTGTTGTTTTCCTTTTACAAATCTAAAAAATCTGTAGACTTTTTCTTTATCTATCCAGACACACTATTTGAAACAGTATCAGTATAGAGTCCAGATTTGCCACATATCTATCACCAAAGAGGAGAGAATGTGCCCATCCTCTCCTCTTTCCATTATCAAGCAACTTCGTATATGTCTTATCACTTCTTGACCATAGTGTATTTCTATCGTTGTATAAATTCTTTATTTGAATTCACATTCCTAATTTCATAGTCATATTCCTCCCAATAATCATTTTTAGCTTGAATTAGTTTCTCTATTTCTTTTTTTGTTTTATTATGAGAGTCAAACATACCAACCATTCTATGCTCTATTTTGTCCCAAACTTGATAAACATAATTTGACATATTGTTCAATGCTTTTTAAAAAACTTATTATATTCTAGGATTTCACAAAAATATTGTAGTGCTAATTTTAATTGTATCTTTTCGACATTGCAGTATTGAATAAATTCGTCATCATTATTATTCAATTTTGTTGCACAAATTCGACATAATCTTTTTGCCCAACATGTTGAACAGTATTTATTTTTTCTTTCAACAAATGTCTTATTCAATTGCATACATTTACTTTCCTCTATTCCATGCCCCAAATCACCAACGAAATGTTCCTGACACATTCTTTCACAAACATAGAGCAGACCTTTCGCTGTGATAAAACATGAATATGGCTCGTGCAAGCATGTTATAAATCTCTGTTGAGAAGGGATGGATACAAGTGGTCTATGTTTAATAATATTTGTGAAGCGCCGTAATTCGTTAGTTAGAACATTGTCCTCATTATTTATATACGAATTAAATGCAGCTTGAAAAAAACAATTAAACGGCATGTCATCGAGTGATATGCGTTCTCCCTTGGAAAAATTTGGAATGAGCGATGATATATGTTTTGGAACACTTTTATTTAGCAGTTCATTATTCATCCAAAACTTATTCAGTTCGATAACATCTTTTATACTTCTAACGGTAGAGATAAATTCGACCTTCTGCGAATACAACTCAGGGTACAATTCATTGAATGTATTTAGGTTCTGCATAATAACATCAAATGAACCATGACCACTACGCGTTATACGATTCTTGTCGTGCATTACCTTATCTCCATCAATTGTTATCACGACTTTTAAGTTTGGAGTATTACATATCCACTCTATATTATGCTTATTTAGTAAAAGTCCATTTGATGATATTGAAAATACGAACTCTACATTAGGGTGATTTATTCTTAACAAGTTTATGATTTGCTCAATCTTTCGTCGAGACAAAAGAGCTTCTCCTCCATAAAAGCATATTGTTATATATGGACTCTCTAAATCCATATTTTCTCCTATAAACTCGACACATTTAATTAAGTCTTTTTCGGACAATTCTACATTTGCATGAGATCGTCTATTATCATAATTGCCAGAGTAGCAACAATACTTACAACGGAGGTTACACTTTTGTGTAACCTCAATTGTAAATGTGGAAATTTTCTTTAATAAGTACGATTCCGATACCACATACTCCACATCAGTTGTATTTATATTTTGGGGAGCCCGACCTGGATATATGCGGTTGTTTATGGATGTATAATAGTACTTATTACCTTGTCTTGTTTCAAATTCTAACATAAATTAATCAGAATAGCCATAATTGGCATATTTGTGAGTGTGCCCTGTATTGTACTTGCACTCTGATCGACAATCGCAAGATTTAAATGCGATATTCTCACCTTCCACTTCATCAACAGGGGCATTAAGTTCTTCTTCTGATAAGCTAGCTACATCTTGTGATGCTTTGGCAAGTTCAGAGGCTTCTTTCAATGAATGTTCCTTCAGTTCGTTCATAACTTTACTTTTTATTAATTGATTCAATATATTGCATAAGGCTGTCAGCGACTTTAACAATAGGTCTATTAGGCAATAATAGGAATACTGCGCCAGTAGCATCCTGAGTGTAAATCAGTCCATCGACTCCGATGTTCTCAATAACATAATGATTCGGTGGAATCGCAAGTATTTTCCTTTCGTTTTGCGTTAACAGAACTACAGATGTTAATCTTTTATTTGATAATCCAGAAAGTTCAATTCCATCTGCTTCTACCTGTCCAAATTTAGATAGGTATAATTTGTAATCTTCCGCAAAAGTCAAATTTAGCGATGTTTCAGCATCAGAAATTTCTTCGGATGTAACACCTCCTGTAAATTGTAACCCAGGCAAAAGTCCTATGTGGTGTATAAGTTTATCCATTTTTTGAATTTTCAATTATTGCTGCTCTATTTTTCCAATATGTTTCTCTTTCATTTCTAAAGGCATATCTATCGATCTCAGATTCTATAGTTTTGTCATGTAGAATCATATCATTTCCCGGTCCACGATGTTCAATTGTCGTCAATTCAGCAAATGGAGAGCCAGGTTTCTGTCCGATATGATGCAATTCAACCAACTGTTCATCCTTAGTCATTGGAGCTTTTCCTCGTTTCATTCGTTCGAGGTTTGTTTCTCCATCAATAACTTGCTCGTAATTGATATCAGTTCTAATTAGACAGTCTTTACCGTCCACAGATTCTACTGACAGATTGGCATCTTTATATATTTGAGCTTCATCTTCACTCCTTATATTATCAAGGATAGAATCTGGCCATCCGGTCTCCTTCTTAACTTCACCTTTAGATTTTCCAAGACCATCAGACGGAGCGTCCTTTGCATGTATACTATACAAATCAATAGGTTCGTTGAGACTTTGCAAAGAATCTAGTGGGACTCTAGACGCCAAATAGTTGAGAGCAACGGCTTCTGTTATTTGTTTAAGTCCGTCAAGGTTAAACATACAGCTTGCTATTTATTATTTGGATAAAAGCCAATTTGGTTTTCTGCCAAATGCTTAAAGTAGTCAGAATTCTCTTTAGCATCATTCAATAGCATAGCATATGCTATAATGATTGCAGGTTCCTTCATACATAACTTGTCTCTTAAAAAACTACTATCAACACCTTCGATAGCCTCAAATATTGGAGTCTTACCTTCGTAGATCCAACTTACGAACAATTCGTTAGGCTTACCTTTCAAATCGCAGAGTCTATTGATTGTTGCATCAAGGGCTTGTGTGTCAGAGTAGCCAGCCTCCAGTAATTTCTGTTTAACTATTTCCTTGTTCATTGTACTAAGCAAATTGACCATTAATATAATCCTTTGTTAACTCACGCACAACCGATTCACCTGCATATCTTGCATCAGTCTCAAGGGGATTATATTTATACCCCCAAGGGTCTTCCGCCCACGGCATCTTATTGGTATAAGTTTCCATGCCAGCAGCCCATTCTAGTCGCGTCTCGGTTGGGACATAATGATATCCTTTAACACATTCTACTTGATATTGATGTCTCAACTCATGTGTTAATGTATCTACCACTTGTAGGGGCGATAGTTGCTCCTTTATCATTCGATCTGTTAAATGGGCAATCCCATCACCGCAATTGTAGCCATTCGTACCTGCTTCCATAGGTTCAAATATGATACCCTTGTAGTTAACTAGGTCGAAATTCTTTGCCACACAGTCCCCATACTGTGTGGCAATCTCTTGCCTCTGCTCTGGGGTCATTTCTGGCCACTTAGCAATTACATCAGGTGTGAAGATTCGCTTGGCATCATCTTTGCACTCATTTATACCAAATTCGCGAGTATTACGACCAAAGTAGTCTATGGCCTCATTAAGTCGCCCCGTTTCAATTGGAGTATCACTTGACAGAGCTTCTAATTTGGATGTCCCCAAATCATTTATTAAATCTTGAAATTGTTTCTCGATCATAATTTTGCCTTTTTAATGTCATTCAACCAAGCGTTGTATATCTTCAACTGAGAAGTACCCAACTCGCCATAATTACGCATCATGACCTGTCTAAGTGTCAAATCCATATATTCAGGAATAGAGAACATATTGTTTAACATCTCCGAAAGGAGACGATTCAACTCTTCAAAAGATGAAGCTCGTTTAGCAAAGTCTACGACTTTTTTCTCAACTCCTAAAAGGTTAACAACTAATGTACAAAGTTCCTTAAAGTGTTCATCTTTCCATATTTCAAGTTTGCCAGTATCCTCGTACTCATTAAGTAGCTTTAGATACTTAACCTTGTTAGACACGGGAATGTTAGCCATTTCAACACCCTCACGGATTGCTATCACATCAGGTTCTTCTTGCTTTGACAATCTCCCCTTTAACAATAATTTAAGCAGGTCATTTGTAGGTATAGAGTATTCTATTGACTGCTTTCTATCAGGTGTAGGCATATATGGTTTTCTCTCTTGCTGAGACATCTTGACCTTACACATAACTGGTTGCAACCAATCGTTCTGGTACACAACTGCTACTCCGGTAGCTAACTTTGCCAATTCATCGATTTCGTTATCCTTCAAAGCGGCTGACTTTCCAGCAATTCTTCTATCATCGCCATCCGGAAGTCTCATTATGATTTTAGTATTGGTATTCTTTATAGCTGCAGAATGTACTGATGTTGGAGACTGGTCAACAATCACGAAACTCTCTCCATATGTACGCATTTCTGCAATCGAGTTAATAAGCATTTCTACAGACTTGCCAGTAACATTGCTACCTTCCATAGACTGCTCTGTTGAAGTGCGAGTAAGAATATTATGAGCCTCCTCCAATACTGTTACATGTCGTAGTTTTGAATTAGCCTCCTTCGCATTGACAACTCGGTATTCATTCAGTCTCATTATGAGTATACCCATAATAAGTGCCTTAGTTTCTTGTGCACCAATTCGACTAAGATCGACTATTGTATTTTGATCGAATAAAATATCATCTCCAACCTCATTTGACGAGAAAATTTCGCCATTGATGCCATTTGTTAATGATTCAACTCGAGTAACCAATGAGCCAGTGTAATTGCCTTTGACTTCCTCAGAGTATGCAGATTCATTAATAGTTGTTTCTAGTTCTTTCAGGAGATCTATAAATGATGGGAATATTGCATTGCCATAGTTATTTGTAGACTCATACAAATTCCATCCACAAGCCTCATATGAACGAATAACTGATTTTTTCAAGACCGCAGGCATTGCAGCGTACATTGGCCAGCACACATTGAAGATTTCTACTAATCTATCAATGTGTTCCAACACATGTACTCCATTAGGGAACTTGAAAGGGTTAATTCTGATAAGAGGACTTAATGACGGATTCGTTCCAAACACATTGGCATCTCCTAATACAGATTTATATTCACCCTTGGCTGGCTCAATAATTAGGTAGGTAGCACCTGCCTTAACAATTTGCTCAATCAAGCGATATACCGTTTCACTTTTACCGCATCCTGTTGAACCTGTTACAAAGACATGCTGAGTAAGACTTTTGGTATCTAACATAACTTTGTTCATAGTATGCTCAACGCCTTGATCGAAAATTACTCCCAAATCAATAGAGCCTTTTGTTATGTTCCCTCCTAGTTTTACGACTTCCTTACCTAAAGAAATATGGTCAATAACAGGAAGACCTGGAACTGACTTTCTTGGTAATCCCATTAGCATAGCAAGTTCTTTACTAGAAATTAAGGAAGTGCCATCTACTAAAACATCGTTTCCAAGTTCACTTGCGTATTTGAATACAGGGTGCGACAACGCAGTGATAGACTTAAGCAGATTTTGAGAATCTGCATCTTCGGAAAGTTTCCACGAGTTCAATGCTGATGTTTCAATGCCGGACCTATCCCCCTGTACAATTGAACGGAATATCGATGCACCTGTTTGAGAGTTGGCATAGTCATCACCATATGATAAGAAATAGGTACTGGTTGACCACAATCCATTGCTTTCTGCTGCATCAATGCGTTCAAGTTGCTTATCTATGCGTTTTAGTATTTCCTCTACACGTTTGTTATGCAATGTCAATGTAAAGTTTTTAGAAGAGCCTATTGAAGATGTATGACCTTCTGAATCTGTGAGTGTTTCTCCATGTGAGTTACTTTCAGTTTCATTATGAGTTGTACCGTCAGATATGCCTGTGCCATCCGATACACCTTTGTTCTCGGATATAGTATGACTTTCAGACGAAGATTTCGTTTTACCTGCAACTATACCACCTATGCTTAACACAGCACTTGTTCCCATCATTGCGGCACCAACTGGTGCTCCAACACCAGTTGCGACTAACCACGAGCCCGCCATCATAAGAGGTCCAGCCAATTGTGAGCCTTTTGACCAAAAATTAGGTTCACTTACACTCTTTGATGAACTATCACTCTTTGATGTCCCAGAAGTTTCTGTATGATTGTGTGATTCATTATGAGACGTACCTTCAGAAACAGAATGCGATGTTGTATCAGTTGTTCCATGACTTCTTGTAAGTGCGTGAGCTAACGACTCGTTAGTTGAATATGCAAGTTGCTGTGTGGCCATACATGACAACTGTGAGTATATACCCTCATACGCATTTCTCATAGATGTTATAGATGAAGGCATTTGGTTTCTGGCAATTACAATTGCTGTATAACGTTTACCTAGCATCGCATCGACCAACTTCTCTACACCTTGTATATAGGTCATATTTGTATATTGACCGTCGCCCTTTAAAGATGGGAGACCTACATATGAACTGACAGAGGTTGCATCCCCGAGATCTCTTATTACTCTATGCTGAGGTGAGTTAAGTTCTCCTATTGGAATTACTGAAAGATCAGTCAATTTAATACCAGGAAACTGACCTTTCAGGGAGTTTTCAAAGGTTTTTGATATTGAGCTTGTGCTATTTTCGCTTTCGTTCTTAATACCAATGTAGAAGTCTGTGCGATCTTCGTGTCCATCAACAATTAAGAAAACCGTGTTGCTTGTAAATGTCATTGCGGTAAATGCACTTACAAACTTGTCCGTGGCATATTCATCTTTATCATACGCCATAAGATCAACTTTGAAGAGAGTGACATTATTCTCATCCAATTCTTTTGGTGCAAGCACATTCATCTTATGAAGATTTTCAAGATAACCCTTTGACACAATGTCATCTACCGCACCCAGAGCTTGTTGTGCTGATGATAAATAACCTTGAATATCCGGTAACTCCGCCATAGGCTTATGAGGAATAACAACCTTCGGTTGAACCTTTGGTAATTTTTCGTGTTCTGTCTCTACACTCAACACCTTAGCCTCCGAAGTATCACATGATTCAGGACTAATGGACATACTAACTGTCTGACCAATAGGTTGACTACCGTCTTCATTAACACCCTCTGTCGCTGAAGTCTCGTTTAAAACAGAACTATTAGTAGTCACTGCATCATCCGAAGTAAAATCGGCTTTATTTTCCTTCTTGAATGGGTTGTCATCATCCCATCCATAGGTGTTATTATACTTTTCTGTCATATCTACATCTTTTTATTCTCGCTTAACAATACGATACCACCAACAACAACAGCAGCTCCACCAACTAGACACAGCAAGGTCTGGGCAACGCCTTCTACGCAAACTCCAACAATGGTCAAAGCTGCACCACCACACAATGAAATCGTTCCCATTGTACGTTTATCAGTGGTTTGTCTTCTTCCATTTCTATTTGCATTACTTATGTCGTCCCTTTTTGAATTATCTCCATTTTTATCAGAGGACGAACCGCTAGTGTTAGATGTTCTTCTTGTATTTAAAGTGTCATCTGAACGATAACGCTCTCTATTTTCCTCTTCTGCAAGAGCCTTAGCCTTATCTTTGCCTATCTCCATTGCAACTTCCTGGAATAAAGCTAATTTTTCAACTGAAAAGTTAGATATCAAATCCTGTTTGATAGTTGAGGCAAGTTTAAGATTCCAAGAACTTCTATCATCAGAAAACTCATAATTAGCTGCCTCGTTAGGTTCGAATAAATCGGGCAAATTTTCTTTTGCATATTTAAGCATTTCAGAGAACGTTATTCCTCTTGGATCAAGGAATAATTCATCTGCTAACATTATCCTAACTTTATCAAGGTCGTGACTTGACACCGCATTTATATATTTTTGTTTCATATCTTAATAATTTATAAGGTCATTGACTCTATTAATTATGCCATTCATCCATTGCAAATTAGATTCCTGCTTCTTAATTTCTGTTTGAGTTTGTTCCCTGCTATCTACTCTTTTCTGAAGATCATCAAGTTTTTGTGCTAGCACTTTTTCTACTTCTGCAATTTGTTTTTTGAGTTTATTCTTTAGACGGTTAGTTTCATTACGTACATGCTTGGGAATGCCTTTTTTAGCATTTTTTAGATCATTGTAAATAGGTGTAAGATACTCACTCACAACCTCATGCATATCTACATAATCCACATAATTGGCAATCCATCTCTTTTTTGTGACAGTTTTCTGTTCCGTTGTATACTTGCTACCAAACCAACGAAGTGGATTCCATTTTGAACGCTCAACCTTTATTGTTTCAGTTTCAGTATAATAATCCCATTCACCTTCATCTTCAACTGAAGTTGCATCAGTGATAATACTATCAATATCTAGTAATTCTTGACCAATAAAATCAATTGGATTAAACTCAAATGCATTGTCATCGGTTTTAAATCCCAATCTAGATAATTTATGTTTATACTGATTCAATATAGAATCGTAAGTCTGTTTAAAATTACTATTAAATATTGAGTGAATCCTACTATCTAGCTGAGCAATAATATCATCTCTTTGAGACTCTAGTTTTTGAACTTGCCTTTCAGCTTCACTCTTTAGAACCTTTGTCTTATTTGTATAGCGAGTTATAATTTCGTCAATTCGAACTTGAAAATTGCCAACCAAGTTAGAAACCTCCGTCTCAACATCTTCGGCTACATCTATGTTGTCAATAAGTTCCGCATACTCTGTTGCAGATTGGCCTGATTTAATCTGTTCCTGTATAGATGAAATCTCAGAGATTAGTCGCTCCTTTTCCGCTTGATTCTCTCTAAGTTCTTTTTCTAGATTTGCAATAGCTCTTAACTCAACTAAACGTTTGTTGAAAGAGTCTACTAAATCACGAACTTTCATAGTTCTTGCATACTTATTGACATACAAACGAATTGCCTCCTCTATTGAAGGAACGCCTGTGTGTATTTCTGTTTCTGTATGTCCATTTCTTGTATCTTCAAGCCTATGACGTGAGGATATAGGAAGATGATTTAATTCATAGTAAGTGTCAAATTTAAACTCATCAGTCTCTTCCAAAATAGATTCGTATCTGCGTAAATCTCTCTTTTTTAATTCCTTATCTCTAATTTGCAAACAAGGAAGTGCTGCGGTTGGAAAAAGATTTGGCTCTACTATATCTCTTTTGTCCAATGTTTCTTTTACCGCATCTAATACAGTGACTATTCTTTCGTTATCAGGATCATATGTGTCCAACTTATTTACTGCAAATATGTACCTGTCGCGAGATTGCTTTCCACCTTTTTTCATACAGTCACTTACATAATCCATGAGAGCAGATTCATCGTCTGTAGCCTGTTGATTTGCATTTATAACAAACAGAACCAAAGATTTTTCTGACGACTCGAGCATACCATATGTCATCGCCTTGTGACGGTCATCTCTAGAATTATTTGGACCAGGGGTATCGATTAAGACCAGTCGCATACCTATATTATCTACGCATGGAATCGGGCCATAGATATCTATTGACGATATTCTTTCATCATCATTCCATGTTTCCATTGTCTCGTATGTAATATTCTCATCACGTGCAATTTCTTCGTCATTTTTCCCTTTTGCAATTGCAGAGAACTGTTCTTGAGTGGATGCGATGATTCGAACAATGGTTGCCGTAGTAGCCATATTAGCCATAGGCATAAGTTTTTTACCAAGAAGAGCATTTATAAGCGTTGATTTACCAGCACTCATAGTTGCAACAACATTTATGCAAAATTGCGCACTAGTAGCTTGCTTAAAAGAATCAATAATCACTGGATCCTTAAGAGCATCAACAGGTCCAGCTTGAATTTCATTGAAAATTTTTATTACCTCTTTTTCTACTTCTTCTACATCTTGGATGCAATTATGGTTCCATTTAGCAACCTTAATTATTTCAGAACTTGCTTCAATGGTTTCTTTTAGGTCATTATAATCATCAAGAGAGCCTGTAAACTCTATGGTTACATTTGCATCACGAAACTCGTCCAAAAAGATCTTAACAAACTTTTCTGCCCACTCTTGCAAACGCTGCTTACCGAAGTGTAATGAACTATTGGATTGAGACTCCTTACCATCGATAGTTATATCTGTTTTTAGCAGATATGGATTGTACTTAATTTTTACGGTCTTCATATATTAAAGTTTCTAAATTTAAAATTCCAGTATGTTTTAATAGTTCGTCATCATTGTCTACTATAACATTATCGCAGTATCTGTCAAGATGGAATAGCAATTCTTCATCATGCCACTTGGCAATTTTATAGCGTTGAATTGAGCAGTCACCGCCATATTCGCGTTTTATGGTTAATGCCCTTAATGGAGAAACTATCACTATTGTTGGATTGTCAATGCCAACTTCTGACAATTGTAGCTTTATATCTTTCTTCAAATAATCTATAAGACCAACCACATCATCTGTTTCTGGATCAAAATCATCGCAACGAGTTAAGCAAAAGATAATTTTTATTCTTTCTGTGACTTTGGCTAAAGCCTTGTAGTCTTCAAGAAAATTAGGATGAGATGCTCTTACCACAAAAAGTATTGTTGTAATATTGTTGGTCAAAATTATTTGCTCAAGAATTGGAATATCATCCTGCTTAGATCCCCAAGGTGTATCAACAAAACATATACTTTTTTTTGATAAGTTTGTGCAGAATTTTACGCCAATATAGTTATTGCAATTATAAATGGTTGGGGGCTCATTATACGCCTCTTCATTGTAAACACAGGTTATCTCAGATGTACATTTGTTAGAAAGAATTTTTCTTCCTATCAATGCATCCAAGAGTGTCGTTTTTCCAGCTCCACATCCTCCTACTAAAAGTATTCTATTTTCTTGCATCATATAGCTTTTATTACTGACTCAAGGTTGAGTATACCTGTATGAATAAGCAAGTCTCCACTATTCCTCTCATCTACTTTATTACTACAATATTGCTCCAAATGATAAAATGAATCACGCATATCATCCTTCAAATACCTTAACTCAGTTTGTTCAGACTTTGTCAGTTCAAACTTTTGCTTTTCGAGTTTTAAAAGCAATGCCCATTGTGCTGATACAGTAACAAAATAAGGTTTCTGGATACCATTTTTAAGTAAAGTAGTTTCCCATATATCAAGCGTTTCCTTTATGGAATCATCATCTGGGTTAAATCTATCACACTGATTGAGGCAAAATATAATTTTCTTCTTACAATTACGGATAACAAATTCCAGTATATTAGCATCGTCTTCTGTTAAAAATTGTGTCGCATTAGAAACAAATAAAAGTAAATCATAGTCATTTGCTTTGACCGCATTGCGAGTCATTTCGCCATGTGAATGGTCTCCATTAAAATTGACACCTGGAGTATCGATTAGACACAAGTGTTCGTTTCCCAGAATTGATTGAAAGTGCACACATACATTTTCCACAGAATCATGTTGTGCTATTTTGTGGCTTTCTGTGTATACATACCTTGGGCCAGCACACTCTAACATCGCTCCCTCATCTAGTGGTTTGTTGTAAACCAAGCGAACCTTATTAGTACATACGGTTGAGGCAACCTTGTTGATTTTATTGCCTATCAAGGCATTTATTAAGGTGGACTTTCCAGCAGACATCGTGGCCACAACAAGTACCTTTTTCAATGGTTTGTTCCAAAACTCAATATCAACCGTTCTGTGTTTTAAAAGTTCTGCAGGTATATTGCTACCATTATTTGCACCCTCAAAGTAACCGTAGATATGCTCAAGCATGTCTACCGTGAAATAGCCACCAATTTTACGCGATAAGAAAATATGAGATTTTTGCAAAAAATACCTATTAGCTTTTTCGGATAGATAGAAACAATCAAACACTAAACAGGTGCGTAATATATTACTTTTATTATCATTCTTATCATAGCCTAACACCTCCTTCAAATGCATAAAATTTGGCGTAAACATCCAATTGCTCAACACATCTGTATTTATTATTGAGTTTGCCCAATGTTCATATATAATTTTCGCATTCCTGTCAGCGTGCGTTATATAACACAAAAACTCGCCCAATGCTTTTACATATTTGCATTGGATGAGTTCATCATATTCTCTAATCGGGTGGTTCGATATAGTATATGTTTGCGTTAAAAATCTATCCTCAATCATAATACCACATCTTCTGAACCATTATCTATATCTTTCTTTAGCTCCTTAAAATCATCGAATGGCTTAAGATAGTCATCTATTGTTTTGGAAATATCAATAGCTTCTATATTATCCATAACATCAGCCTCATCATATTCTGATGCTATCTCAATGGTTTCACATATATTCTCATCATTGAGTTGCTGCTCAATAATCATATTCTCCAGTGGAGTACTAGTGCCTTCAATATAAGCTGCCAGCATCTCGTCACTGATGTAGTCATTCATATTAGTCATAATAGTCCTCCTTTTTATTCATAATAGATTTTAATTGCAGTAATGCTCTACGATGCAGATTGTATAAATTATCCACAGTGATTCTATGTCTTGCAGCATATTCCTCTGGTTTCATATCTCTAAAATCTAATTCGTAGATTACATCTTTATATCTTTCTTTTTTCATCTTTTCAATTGCAGCTCTCACATCCATCTGTCGTTCTTTTGATGAATATGGTTGATACGACTCTTTGATTTTTTGTAATAGAGCCTCTTCCGAATCTTTTTCTGACAATTCGTCTCGTTTTTTTTGAAAGAAGCGTGTTGCTACTACAGATATCCATGTCATCAAGGAACTTCTAAAATCGAATTGCTTTAGTTTATACCAATCATCTTTAGCAATGTACAGAAACAATTCGCTTACTAATTCTCTTCTATCAACTCTATTATCAAATATCGAATATGCTATATAAGACAATAGACCTGAGCATTTCTCACAAAACAAGTATTCAATCATAGCTCTGTCATTTTTGACAACAGCAGCCACAATTTCTTGGTCAGTATGTTGTGAACATATACTTTTTTTCTTGCTGTTCATAATTATAGCCCTTCTTCTATTATTTTCTAGGAGTTGTTTGCCTAACAACAGTATCCATAAGCATTAACTTCATCATATCAAATATCTCCTCACTTGTTTTCTGAAGATCTTGTGTATATTCCAAAATCTTTGTATGTTTCTCTACCATGCCATTCAAGGATTTTTCTTGTCCAAGAATATCTTTATCAAGCGATATTAACTTATTGTATAAAGTATTGAGTCTTCCTAGCAATTCTTCAAGAGGTTTTATAGAAGTAAAATGGTTATTCATATTCTTTGTAACCTCCTGAACACATTTACCAATATTGGTTTGTTCTTTATTTACAGAAATGAATTGCTGCTCAATAAACCTATGCTCTTCATTTCTCGCAACATTAACCTTCGTTTCTATACTAGAAAATGATTGCGCTTGAGTTCTCAATATTTCATCCTTAAATTCTCTTAGATTTTGGTTAATCTCTGTTAATTCGGCTTCGATATCACTAAGTTTACTTTTAAAACTTTTTGAAAGACCCGAGTGCGAGTGTTGAATACTATTCTGTATCACATTCGTTGCAGATTGAACCTCACCAATAACTCGTTCTTCAAGATAATTAAATCTTCCATCGCTATTTTTTGATGCCTGAGTAATCGTATTCTCAATTCTTTGCTGATTCTTAGAAATTAACGAGCGTAGGGAGTTATCCCTAGAAACTGCACTCTTCTCATTATTGAGAACGTTACCTGATATAGAGTTAATTCCGCTAAGAACCTTTTTTAACTCACTTAGCACATCTTTATTTCTCTTTTTTCCTAGCCAAATATGAAGGCTTGTATTAACAACTAATACAAAAGCTATAAACAAAACTATTAAATAAATAAAATCTTCCATATCTTATATTTTCGTTACAAGGTACATTATTATTACTTTTCTAAAGACTGTATAAGTTTTTTAATAGACTTACTTTTTAACTCATCTTCATTGTGCTTTCGAGTTATTATAGAATCAAGTTCAATCATTCTTGTAGTCAACATTGAACTATGAATAGAATAATTTGAAGAGTATGTAGCATTCCTTTTGTGAATATTTAGATATATATCCTTTAAATCCCTCAATGCTTGTCTATCAAAATCTCTAATTGGACCTGTAACGATACAATTAGAAACATTTGGCAAATTAGTCATTGATTCTATCTTATCAAAATGCTCTTCCATGCATCTTTTTAGAGAATTTGCGTCAATTCCATATTGGTATGCAACGGCAGTTCCAAGAGTCCTACACAACACTTCAGCTAAATAGTCTACATTATATTCTTTCTCCCAGAAAGTAACATCATTCTTCGCATTATGAATAATATTATAATACCATGCTGACACATATAGCAATCTATCTTCAGCAATACTTCCTGAATTATAATATGACTTAGTCGAAAAACATTTTATAAATTCAGGACTTGTATTTGCATCCCAATATTTGGTAAAATCCTTTGGAATGTCGTATTGAGTTCCAATTACATAAATCTGTTGTTTATCTTTTACTAAAGAGAATAAATCAGCATACTTATTAAGTTCATCTGAACTCAATTTAGCCTTATCGGCTTTAATACATAGCAAGATTACATCAGACTTGACAAGACATTTGTTAGAGTGTTCAATTCGATATGATACTGGATCGTCTATGCCTAATGCATTAACTATTACAACATTCTTAGGCATAGAAAAAACAGTCAGCCCAATTTCTACTTCTTTAACAAAGTAGTGATACGGACTTTCGCATGACATGTATTTAGATGCTATGCCCTGAAGTTCCTCATCACTAGAACAATATAAAACTTCGTCTGCTCGATTAAGCAATTTAGCTTTAATTTCATTTACAGAAAGCCTATTGAATTCAGATAAGTAGTCTCCGTGGTCATTTCGAATGGAGTTTTGATTAGCATTTATTACACTTTCCCAAAGAACATCCCACTCATCAGTTTTATAGTATGACAGTTTTATATAATTACCCTGTTCTGAATATCTGTATTTTGTTAATACGGTAGTCTCAGAACATATGCTTGTAAAAGTAATTATATTACCCAGAAGTGCACTTATAAGTGTCGATTTTCCAGCACCTATTTTACCAGAGACTGCGATATGACAATCTTTCGTTTGACACTTGGCTACTAATTCTTCTAAAAGACTAATTAGAGATTGTGAATCATTGTTGTTTATTGCCGTAATATTGTTAGATTCTTCTTGAAGAAACAATATGTGCTCATTGAACTTACTAAATATCGCATTAGTTAAAACATCTTTATCTGAAAAAGAAGAAATATCTACTTTTTCTAACAAAGCTTTTCTGACAATAGCTTTAATATATGATTGTAATCTATCTTTCTGATTTTTATTACCCTCTAAAAAATGTGGATATTTCAAGACCAAACCACAATTAGGACAAAAAAACAATTCAGTAGATATGTTGCAGGATTTGCATCTATACATGATTACATATTTATTTGATTATGGATTACACCAATATCACATTTAGCTATTTTGACACAGGCATAACCAAGACCGTCAATCATAACTCCTACGATAGAACTTTTCTCATCAGCCGCACTAACCACGCCCTCAAGCCCTTTCAATGGTCCAGATACTACTCGAACAGTATCACCAACTTTAAGATTACTTACAAGAGTCACCTCGCTTTCTGCATTTTCTAACAGAAACTTCAAACGCTCAATTTGGTAATCAGGAATAGGAGTTGCGAATTTCTTTCTATCCTCATCGCTGCCAGGTAAAGCCAAAAGTTTGAAGATATACGATTGCTCACGGAGCCATTCCTCTTCAAGAACAGTAGCACGAACAAAAACAACCATAGGCATAATGAGGCGGTCAACTTTTTTCTTGCGATCGCTCCATTGGTGCACTTCTTGTTGTGTCGGAATATAGGTTTCGTATCCAGCCTTACCTAGTTTGATCGCAGTTCTCTTTTCACAATTTACTTGAACAAGAACTGCAATCCAGCGTTTTGGGTACGCTTCGCGGTCGTTTGCCCCATTGACAAACGAACCTTTTCCCTTGCGAACATCGCCCTCCTTTGTTATCTCGTTCATAGCAAATAGAGTTTATTTTCTTGTGTAGTTCCACAAAAGAACTATAAGCATTGTGTAAGTTGTTGATTTAAAATATTATGCAAAATAGTTTACTGATATTTTTATAACATTTTTAATCATAGCAAACTGATTTATATAAAATTACAAAACGAGCAAAAGAAAACGATTTGTCTCATTAAAATGAAAACATTTCCATAATTCATTGAGTATGAATTCATTCTATGCCATCATTTAATTTATTGTGGAAGTAAAAATAATCGTCTATTTCTTCCCCGCTTTAAGAAATTTTGTGTAATTTTGCAACCATGACATAGTTCTTTTGTGGAACTACTCTAGCAATGACATAATAAGTCCTTGATTGGCATCATCTATCACCGAGTTTTCCAACATTGTTAGATAAATCTGAGTTGTCTGTTCCGAGGAATGTCCCATACCTGCACTTATGACGGAAATAGGCACGTTGTGGTTTCTTGCAGCAGTAGCCCAACTATGCCGCGAGGTGTATGATGTCAATTTGCAACCAGCCGGCAACATCTTCGACAGCCGTCTCAACAAACGATTATGATTGTTGATTGCCACCTGATACTCTTCGTATGCCTCTTTCGTTTCCATTGAAGTCAATATCGGGAAAACATATGGCGATAATGCCGATGAGTATCGGTCAATAATCCGCTGTATGCTCGGTTCTATCCTGACACTTAGCAGTTGCCCGGTCTTTCTACGAGCATAGCAAATCACACCATTCTGGATATTCTCTTTCTTCAGATATGCAATATCCACGAAGGCCATTCCACGGGTACAATAACTGAAAATAAATATGTCTCTTGCAAGGGCAAGAGGTGTTCCTTCTGTCAGTTTCAGTTTATACAACTGCGATATTACAGATTCTGAAACAGCACGCTTGCGGGTGCGGTCAATACCTGTATAAACCTCCGTAAACGGGTGCGATTGTTCAACAAGTTTTTGTCTGACTGCCTTGTTGTAAACAGCTCTCATAATACGCATATAGAATGAGATGGAGTTTCTCACCATTCCTCGTTGCACGAGAAAGGCGTTATAATCAGCAATAAGTTGTTCTGTCATCGCCGAGAATGGCAAATTAACTCCACCAAGAAACTCGGCGAAGTTCTTCATTGTTTTCTCATAATTCAGTGCCGTTCCCAAACGATTGGCATTACGCATCAATCGTATCTGGTTCTGCATAAAGTCCAACACCGACACATGACATTCAGGCGATTTGTACCGTTTGATAATATCCTCGACAGAATAGGTCGCTCCGCTGTTCTCCAAATCCTTGACAATTCGCTTCAATAGAGCGGTATCACTATCTATACGATTCTGAATAATGGATCTGTCGGCAACACTTACAGCAACCTGTTCTCTCATTGCATCCCACTCGTTGGGCTGCAATCGGATATTGGTTGTTATCTGCTGTGTCGCTCTGCGATGAGTAACTTGATAAAATATCGTTCCTGCACGTCCTGTTACAGATGAAAGACGTAATTTTACTTTTATTGTTGCCATAAGCGTGATAAACGGTTTAAGATGATACAATTAGAGCCTTCTCTCAATTGCTTAAGGGAAGGCTCTTTAAATAACGGCTACGGGATATACAGCAATTGAAACCTAATTTTTACTGTAATTTCTAATACATGCCATCTCCTTAATTCTTTGATTTAGTGTTATCATTTGGCTGCTCCTGCTTTGCCTTAATGGACTTGGCTTTGGTTTCTTGCTCCTTTGCAGCCTGCTCTTTGAGTCGTGCTTGCTCGGCAAGGGCGGCTTGTTTGCGAACTGCCTCTTCATAAGTTTCCACATCTTCACGCATCTGCTCAATCTTTTGGTTATCTCGGTTGAGTTCGAAAACGTCCTCCAATGTGGCTATCTGCTCTGCTGAGGCATCGCCTTTCATTTTGATATAGCGATATTTGAGGTCGTTATCGATGCGTTCATAGTTCGGGCGTTTTGCCAGATACAAAGCAACTGATAAGACTGCAATGGCTGCCGACATGATTACAAAGGTTATCAAGACATGAGGTTCATCAATACTGATACGAAGATGCTTGGCATTGGCTATTCCACTCTCGATGTTTTCATTGGTTTCTCGGAACATCTTCTTGACCTTATCTGATTCCTCCTGCTGTTTGGCCTTGATTTCCTCCAACGAGTTTAGCACATCGCCTGACGATTGCGATTTATTGATAATAGCTTTTACATCTCTTACAGCATCGCTTATGGCACTGAAGTTTGAATTGAGAACCTTAGTCTGCTCTTCAATCTTGCGGTCTGTGTGTCGGCAATTAAGACCTGTGGCATTGCCAACAAGCCCCTTAATCTCCTGGACTAATATTTCATTAGCTTCGTTATTAACTGCCGAATTGCTCACGTTCGGTTGAATCTTTTTCAATTCGATAATACCGGCTTCGATTCTCTCCATGCATCCGTAGATGCCTTCTATGCACGACTCGTGGTCGTTATTTTTGAAATTCTTGTTGTTCATAATAAACTCTTTTTAAGTGTGAAACATTTTGTTTTTACAGTCCGATACCTCGGCGTTTTTTCTTCTTATCCTTCTTTTTCTTTTGCCAAGAAGGTACTTGTTCATCCTCTTGCGGAGAATCCGATGGGGTGAATAAGCCTAATCCGTTGCTCTCGATAAGATTGTCGGTAATGCTGTAATTGCGTTCTTCCTCTTGTCTTATCAGTTGCTGCTTAGGTTCTATTTCGGTTTGTGTTTGTGGCTTATTCCACATCAATTGTGCTCTTAATTTTTCGAAAGAGAATTGACAGCTTATTTGAGAAGCCTTAAACGTCAGACCATCTTTTTGAAATCTTATGCCTTGCACATCATCTAAAGTCCTAACCTCCTTTCTTCTTCGCACAAACTCTAAAAGAACACCTCTGCGCTTTAAATCCTCGTTAAACTCATCCCAAGTTCTGCAATATTTCAAAGCAGCCTTAACAGCATTATGAATCTCATACTTTACTCGCTCAGGGTCGTGGAGTTTTTTCACATTGGTCTTGCTCTTATCCTCTGCGTAGGTCAATCCGTATTTGTCTTTCAGTCTCTTTGTGGCAATCTCGTTTCGCTTAAAATCGTTTTGCGAGGAGATTACTCTTCCATCGTAATTGATGCGATTATAGACCAAATGACAATGCGGATTGTCGGTATTGTGATGCCTTACCAAGATGAATTGCGTGTCCTTAATGCCCATTAGTGTCATATACTCTAATGCGATTTTAGCCATAAATTCATCTGTTAATCGTGGTGCATCTTCGGGCTTAAAGCTTAGTGCAATATGCCCTAACGGTTGCTTAATTTTCGGATTTAAGAGGCATTGACAGTTGAAACTATCAATCATTTCTCTGTTTGTTCCGAGCAACACTCCGTCCGATGCAAGGATTTTGGCATCGTCTTTACCCATCACATAGCGTACACATCCGCCAAAGGATTTACCCTTCTTGATTTTACCTATCATCGGCACCTCCTTTCTTCTGCTTTATAGTCGCTTAACACTTCTTTCAACTTGGCAAGCAGTTCCATTACTACATTCTTTGTTCGATAGAATCCCGTCTGATGCGACAGCTTTGTAAGCTGATTGAGGTTGTTTGCCATACCCGTAAGGTTGCGGATTACGGCAGCATCCTCAGCCGAATGTTTGGCTACGATTCGGGCATCAAAGGCAGAATCCCTGATGTACTCGGCAAGCGAGCGATTGGCATTCTTGCTTCTGCGGCGTAGCATCTCATAATCGGGCTTTGAGAACTTCACCGTTACCGACTTTGTAAGTCGTTTCAGAGTGCTGACCTGTGGTCTTCCTCTGGGCTTTGTTTTGTTTGGTTTCTTATTGTTCATCATCGTACTTTTTTTACATTGTTATTGATTCTTCAATTTGGCATTTCACAATCTGCGACCATCGGGAGCGGATTGCCTCCACCCGTCGGGGTGGAGCGAGGTTTTCGGGTGCAATGGCGGCTCGTCCGACATTTTTCGGCATCCCGAAAGATAACCTCGCTAACTCCCGAAACTGATGTTCCGTCCGTTGACCGCCTCTGGCGGGTTCTGAATGCCGGAATGCCATCATTCCATGATGCGGATGGATTTTGCACCGGGGGTCTTTTACAGTTTGCGCCACCGCTCGAAGTCTTCCGAATAGATTTCAAGATGCTGCCGGGCGATATTTTCCAGCAGTCCTGAAACGCTCATCCTCCGGCTTCCGAGCTTGCGGACATACTCGTCCAGCCTGTCCCTTACCTCGCAGCTCACGAATACGGGCTTGCGGTCTTCTATTCTGGGAACCTGCAGGAATGTGCTGCGGTACTCTTCCAGTGACAGCCTGCGCTGCCTGCCACTAATCCGGCACTTGGATGCAGGAGCGGAACCGTCTTTCTCTGCCGGCTCCTGGATCCCGGATTGTTCCGTGACTGTTGGCAGGATTTCATTCCCGGCATGCTCAGTAACCTCTCCTGCACTTTCAGGGTTTTCACACTCAGGAAGGAGCTGTGACATTTCCATACCTGTCATAGCTTCCCACCGCTCTTTGTCAAAGCTTTTTCTTGTAGCCATAATCTTTGAATTTTAATAAGTCAATACAGTGGTCTTGGTATGTACCTTGACCGGTTATCGGCAGCAAAGAAAGTGTGTATAGTGCACTGTGTCAAGCAAATGGAGTGAGTGTGGCAATTATGACCGGTTCTGCATTATATGCACCGGACAAACGGTGGCGACTGCTGTGATTTGCCACACCCGCACGGGCGTCCATGGAATCTGGCAATGATTTCATGGCGGTATGGAGACTGAATCCAACGGACACTTTACCGGATATAGGATAACCCGTTGCAATCGTACCGGTATACTTGCTACAGTCAGTTCAGGCAGTAATAATCATATGGCGGCTTTGCTCAGTCGGGTCATACTGTCCACCGGCCATGCAACATGATGACAGATGATGAAACAGATCGTCAGCCGTCTGCAAATCCATTGCAGTGTGATTATTACTGCTTTAATTTGTACCGGGAACAGGAAAGACAGACCGGTGGCTTGCTGCAGCCATGCCACTTGTTCCCTCCTGTCAGATGTATCGGATAAGGCAGTAAGCCGGCTTTGCCTTGGCGGTACAAGATGGAAACAGTATCAAATGGAAGTAAACAATGAGATTATGGAAATAGTAAGTTTTGAAAAAAGAACCTTTGAGGAGATGGCTGCCAAGTTGGATTACTTCGTGCAGCGGATGGATGACCTCTGCCGACAGCACGGGGAGAAGAAGGCAGAACGATGGATGGACAGTCATGCCGTCTGCCGGAAACTGCGTATCAGCCCGAGGACATTGCAGACCCTCCGTGACAACGGCACACTCGCCTTTACCAAGATTGGCAACCGCACCTACTACCGTCAGGAAGACGTGGAACGGGTCATTGTGGATGTGGAAGAGAGACGGAAAGAGGCGAAATGGAAAGGCAAAAGCATTTAGCAGTTGAAGTATCAATTAAAGACAAACCGTATGTGTAGTGAAATCAGAGAAAAAGACCATGAGTGGGTATGTAAATTCCACTCGAATTTCGACCGGCTTCTGGCTTCGTTCGAAAAGTTGTTCAGCCAACGCCAACCTCCCGTATATGGCGATGAGCTGCTGACTGACAAGGAGGTGTCGCACCTGCTTAAAGTGAGCCGCAGGACATTGCAGGATTACCGAAGCAACGGCATACTGCCCTATATTCAGGTGGGCGGCAAGATTCTGTACAGGGCTTCCGACATAGAGCGTACCCTGATGGACGGCTATAGGGAGGCGTACCGTTCAAGAAAATGAAATGAAAATCCATCCCGTTCCTTCTGCCTGCGGCCGCATGAAAAAAGGGACACCCGGAGGTCGGTTGTTCTTCCTTCCTCCGGATGCCCCTTGTTTTTTCTTTCAGGTGTCGGACTTATTTCGTACCGGTGGTCCTTACACTTACCCCTTTCGGTATCGGGTTGTCGAGTATTATCCGGTAGCACAGCCTGCCATCCACATTCACCGGCTCTTTCGCCACCATGAAACCGGCGCATTTCTCGACCTTTGCCGCATCGAGTATCATGCCGGCGATGAAGCTGTTCGAGAAGCGGGCACAACGCGGGTCATTCCAGATCGTGAAGCCGTTCTCGTCATCCGAGACGAACATGTACCAGTCCTTAGGCCTGTCTTCGTCCCTGGCGATACACAGCCTGTTTCCTGCGTGCAGGCTCAGTTCCCTGCTCAGTATCCGGCTCAAATACATGCTGCCGTCACGGCATACCGTGATGATCCGTTTGCCCTTGTAGGTCAGTGCCGGATGGGAATTGCTCTTGTCATAAACTGTCAGTTTCATAATCATTGATATTTTTTCGTTATACGTTGTCTTCTTCCTTTATTCTTGTCATGCCGCCTCTCCGGCCATGATCAGTCTTCTTCTGGCGATGAACTTCCGGTTTGCCCGGACGGATTCCATCATCGCCTGTGCCCTGCGTGTCACCACCGAGGTCTTCTCGCCCATGTGCCTGGCTATGGTGCGGAACGAGCTTCCGGTCTCGTAGAACCGTAGCATGAATATCCTGTAATCCTCGTAGGAAAAATGCCGCCTGAGGAACTTCTGTATGTCCCTTACCAGCCTGTCGCATCCGGTCAGCATCTCTTCCCGTTCCTCCGTCTCTTCCGCGCAGTCCGTCTCGCCCAGTCTTGCGAAGTATTCGTCTCCGGGACTGTCGTAACGGCTTTCATCCCTTGCGCCCGACTGTAGGATTCTCCGGTAGCATCCGAAGAAATAGGATTCCAACTCCTCGATTTCGCCACTTGCGAACATGACCTGTTTCCTGACTGCCAGATAGGCGTCATGGAATGCGTCCTCGTCGATTTTTCCATAGATGGAGAGTCTCTCTTTCAGTCTCATGTATGAACGGTCGAACCATCTGTTAAATTCTTTCACGTCTTTTGTTGCCATATCCTTTTGCTTTTATCTATTACATCCGGCCCGTGGTGCGGGCACTCTTGTTTCTTTGAATGCCTTACAGCCGTTCTCCCTCCGGAAGGGCGTCAAGGCTCGGCAGGAAAAAATACCGGAGCGCAGAGCGCGAGGATGATTTTTTCCCCGCCGACCCGCAGGGCCCGGCCTTGCGCTCCGGTGGGGAACGGCTACCTTTGCTTCAAAGAAATGAGTGTGTCCTTTTCTGCTTTTTACCGCCTGCAATTATCCTCTTGCGGTGAAAAGGAATGTCTGCCGGTGACACGTGTCGTCCGGTTTGCGGACTATTCCCGTTTTTTTGTTTCCTTCGCACAGGAAACGGTAGGCACAGCCTGATTCCGCCGTTTCGTTTTGTATGAAAAATCAATGTCAAACTTAAAATTACAGGAATATGGAAGTAGTGGTCATAG